>Ga0307515_10020792_pt1 | contig 11678 bp, 10 predicted proteins | sample 17_EM_MG_FD_194513 | JGI IMG/M metagenome (GOLD analysis project Ga0307515, IMG submission 194513) | Populus trichocarpa ectomycorrhiza microbial communities from riparian zone in the Pacific Northwest, United States - 17_EM | ecosystem: Host-associated > Plants > Roots > Unclassified | place... | reverse complement strand
GCCGCGCGCCGCGTCGCCGCCGTCGCCCTGCTGCCCCGCTGCCGCCGACGCTCCGCTCCGCACGCAGCCCAGCACGCCGCTCCATGCGCTCAGCACGCGGCGCACGGCGGCGGCGAGCTCGGCGCGGGCGAGGCCGGGGATGTCGGGTCGTGTCGATGCTGCGTCGGCGGTGGGCGGGCTCGCGGCGGCGACCATGGCGGCTAGGCAGCCTGCGCTGACGTCCCCGATCTTGCGGCTTATGGCGGGCGCGCTGAGGGGCGGGGTCAGGAGGAGGAGCGAGAGCGTCGTGGTGTGGGATTTCAGCAGCGTGGCGGTGGTGCGGGCGGCGTCGAGGGGGTTTGTGGTGGGCGCTGGGAATGTGTTTGAGGAGGGCGAGGAGGCGGATGTGGGTGGGGTGGAGGGTTGAGGCGCGAGAGAGGACTGGAAGTGCGAGAGGAGGGTTTGCGTTGTGTGGGTTAGGTCGATGAGGGCGCGGACGTCGGTGGCCGGGGTGCTGGGGGTGGGAAGCATGGTGAGTTGAGGGTTGAAGGGTTTGGAAGGGTTGGAAGACTTGGCGGAGGTCATGGCACGGGGACGCTCCTGAGGTATGGTGGAAGAAATTGGGAGAAGGTGTGCGTGTGTGATTGTGGGGTTTGGAATCAATATTTTTTGGGACCCTTGCCAGCTGTGTATTGAAAGCGGGAGGACTTTTTTTATTACGAAAATACACGGTAAGCGACAAAACACTTGCCCTATCATTCGTCAATTATCCTCCAATACTACTACGGTATCAGGCATAAGTTTCGTTAGTACGTCCCGTCTGACATGGATTATTGACAAGGATAAGACAGGCCATCCGACCAATAATCTTTTAAACTAACCAATGAGAAAAGTGGAATTCTTTTGCCAAGCTCTAGTATGCTAACGAAACTTATGCCTGATACCATAGTATGCTTCTGATTTTCAAGAGAAAACCATATATGCAAAAAGTTCATACGCAGTGATCGTATGGAATATCTTCAAACAACCTCCTTCTCGGCATCCACCCCCTCTCCATCCAGTTTGCCCATATTTTGTAGACGCTTGGCCACATTTTGAGACAGGTATTTCTCAAAGTTCGGCGTCAGGCAGGCAAAGAAGATGAGCAGACATCCGAACGGGATCGTGGCGTAGAATACAACGCGGAAGCTACTGAGGTACGCATGCGCGACAGCCGCGCCAGTGGTAGCAATGATATCTGGCGTGATACCAGGAACGGTGGTCAAATTGCCAGCAGTGATGCCTGCGAACAGCGCCGGCAACGACGACGCTGGTAAGCCGGCATTAGTTGCGGCTGGAACAACATATTCGGGTATGTATGTCGAGACTTTGTTCTTGAGAATGCTGACGTATAGAGCCTGAGCGACGGCTCCCCCGACGGCGCGGATACTGCCCAGAACACCCGTTGCGAGACCAATATCTTGGGCTTCGTAGAGCAAAGTCACGCCGGAGAAAGTAATGTTGTCAATCCAGCCGATAACTAAGGGTCATGTTAGTAGACGAATAGCAATTGTGGATATAATAGGTGCATACCAAAAGTAGCCATAACTCCGAGTGCAATAAAAGTTGTGTGTGCATCAGCAGCCATGCCAGCTTGCCCACCCAAGAATGCGGTAGCCATGATGCTGAGGATGATAACCTGCCATTTGACTTTTGGCAGATAAGTGATAGCGAAGCCACCGAAGGTTTCGCCAAGAAGAATTCCACCACCAATCACAGACTAACAAGGCATTAGAATACGCCGAGCGAGTTACAAAGCAGAACCTACAGATTGCCAACCAATTTTAATTACATCCGTAGTGTAGACTGTACCAATGATCGTTGGCCAAAGGATGGTCAAACTGTGAAATCTGTGAGCATAATATGATAGAAGATCATTGTTGATACCATACCTATAGTAAACCATAGCCGCGATGGTGGCTACCATGACAATTGCAACATAACCAACGTTCTTGAAAAGGCGCAGCGGCATAAGGGCTTGTCTTTTGAAGACAAACGCCTCTGTTTTCTGTTAGAGAGCTAGACCAAAGCATATACCCCTTCAACTTACCATAGAGACCAAAAGCAACTAGAGTTAAGAAACCAATAACAATTGTGCAGATCACCGCCGCACTCTTCCAAGGATATGTTCTCCCTCCCCATGAGAGGCCGATCAAAAAGAGTACCAGGCCGGCCACGTAGAGGAATATGCCAACAAAGTCAAGTTCCTTGAACATCTGAAACTTGGTCTTGCCGTGAACGTGGAGTTGGTCGTAGGTAGGAGGGTGGTACATAAACTGATAAAGGATGATGGCCAATCCAGACATGATAATGCCGAGATAGTAGCTCCATCTCCATCCCGCAGCGGTGTGAAGAATAAACGACCGAGCGATGATTGGTCCGAACACTGTAACACTATTAGAACCTTTCTCAGTAGTGATTCTCTAATGATGGCTCACCAGCAAAAGGCAGCGACGATAGAAACACAAGGGTGATAACAGGGCCTCTCTGCTTGTTCGGTACAAGCTCTCCCAGAATAATGCCGAAAGAAAGCTGTCCAGCAGCTGCCAAACCATTGCAGAAATTGGCGCCAATAAGAGTGTCGATGTTCTTTGCCATGGCTCCAATGATGCAACCAACGAGTCCAAGAATCGAAGTGCCCATCACCATCCATTTACGACCAAAAATATCCGAAAGACGACCGACAAGCAGGAACCCGATGGCAGTTCCCAGGGTCCATACTGTAGCCACCCAGTTAAGATCCTGGGAGGGCCCGATATCCTCATTGATGAGTAATCTAGGATAGCATTAGAATACGTATAGTGGCCCATTGAAACACAGATATCGTATATGACTCACAGAGTGTTTGCCGGTAACACCCATCCCAGAAACGCACATATGCTCCCAAGACAAACAGCCTATGTCATATAATCAGCGAGGAATACAGCCAACAAATACAACTTGAACGTACGACTACAGTGCCAATGAATTGAGGGCTATAGTAGTAACCCGTTGGCATTTCCTCGACCGCACCACCAATAGCATGTGCGTCAATTAAATCCACAGCACCATCGGCGTGGATTTTCTTGACAACATGCACATCGTCGATGTTCTCGTGTTTTTGGGTCATAATGACAGGATCCACTTTTTCTTCTGAGGCCATATGGTCTTAGGTTTTGATTGCAAGGTTGGTTAGAAAGATGGTGGGTGCGGGGACACGGAAAGTGAATGAGGATAGTGTGCTAGGTGAAGGGAAAATTAAGATAAACACTGAAACAGGATATAAAAGTCCAGATGCCCCTAGCGGAATCCTTCCTCAAGAGTTTGGACAACAATGAAATAATTGAGAGAGACTGGGACTAGACAATCGGAACTAGGATGTTGGGAGAGCTTCCGTTTATATGTGGAACTCTTTTGCGCCCTCTGGTACCAGGATCATCTTCTACGAAGAAGCTCTACCGATGCTGAGTCGGCGGCGTCTACTCTAGTTTGAGCCACAGCCCCTTGTCAGCACCGTTTAACTTAATGCGCTCGGCTCCAGGCTGTGGGGGAAAGGGCTGAGAAACAATGCGGGGAAAACTACCTTTTGCATGCATTTGTTGGCAGAAATGCTTCTAACCCTTGCAAAGATGGATGCGTGCTCAAGACAGTGGCCCGTGCTTAGCCAATTACTGTTGCGAGGATCCGATTAAGCGAGCCTCACCCAGCATCAAATTTAGGCGAGGCTCGCTTAATCGGATTTTCGCAATAGTAGTTGGCTAAGCACGGGCCACTATCTTGATGCAAGGGATAACTACTAAAATTCTACAGCCACGTTATTTACTAAGCTGCTACGCATCTAAAAATTATAAAGTAGTATCTATTTTATAGTTCTATCTACTAGTTTTATAAATTAAAGACTTATTTTTGGTGGTTGTAGAAGCGTTTTTGTAAAGCGAGTGCATGCGTGCGCCTAATCTCGATTTTCGCAGCACTTTCAAAAGGGAGTATGGAGACAAGGGCTGGGGTTGATGCGGGTTCAGAGGATCTTGAGTCAAGTTTTCCCCCGACTGAATTGTCAAATCATCAAATGGCGTTTCCCCTTAGACTACATGGGGAATGCCGCCGGAAGGTGCCGTTGGACATGCGTAGTTGGGCATGCATCTCCAAATCCGTACACAATAGTGGTCCATTCAGGTCTCGCCCACAGTTCGTAGCTACTATGGCTGCGGCTAGTTTAGCCTTGAGGAGAGGCTCACCTTCAACAAACTATTAACGTCGAGAACGAAATGAATGCTCTCAAGGTGTCCAATAGCGAGTCTTCAGCAGCTTTGGGGCTTGGCAGCGAGCGAGCTGGCCAATCAAGACCGCTAGCTGCGCTGCGCTGCCCAAATCAAGGTCAAGACTACAGCGCGCTGTCAGCGTTTCCTAATTAGGCAATTTAGATAGAGTTTTTAGAGTAGTAGTTGAAAATTTTGGCAGCACTTTAGTATATATAAATTAACATTACCTAGTTTATATTATATCTGGAGGTTTAATAGAGTGTTAAGGTACTTTAGCTAAGGAGGCAGAGGCCCTATTTTTAAGTTAGTTTCCGTTCTAATCTTAAGCGTATATGTGGCGGTGCTAGGGCGCGTTACCTGTAACGGGACTAGCCTAGTTACAGTAGGAACGTCTCAGTAAAACACTCGACAGATAAATTCCGACACTTTATCCAAATTCTGCCAAGTTCTGCTAGACCCATTGAATTCTACTGAAGTCTGTTGAAGACCGCGCGCGTATATATACACGCATCAACCACTAAGCCCCTAACTATTTAATTATATAATTCTCTTATTATTCCTTTCTCTTCTTTATATAATGTCTTATTCTTAGTAAGAGCTATATACCCTTAGATTTAGATAGAATTTATATTATTCCTTTAAATCTTCCCTAAAGTCTCTTTGTGCCCTTATATTACATTATATTAAAATAACTACTATTAAAATAGTAAACGAACTTAAACCCTTTACGTTAACTATAAGTATTATAGCCCTAGTTAGGGAATAGTTAACTATAATATAACAGTCCTTTATAGATGCTTTAGCCTAATAGCGAGCGATATTAGAAGCTTAATACTAGTAATTAATAGGAGCAATCCGCGAAGAACTCCGTAATCTTAAAGTACTTATATTAAAGACCCTAATAGCAACACCTATAAATGAAATTAAAATAACTATATATAAACCCTAAACTAGTAATAGCAGCTTAATCCGTACCTATAATAAACCTAATACCTATTATAAAATCTAAAAAGCTCCCTAACCCTCTAATATTTAATAGAAATTAAAATAACTTACGTCCCTTTATAACTAAGCTCCGTTTTAAACTTTTAATAAACTATAACTAATACCCTACTAAAGCTAGTAAGATTAGCTATAGAATATCTTATTTAATTAAAGACGCTATATAAACTATAGACCTATTCTTCTATAATAGCACCTTTATTAATTTTAAAAATTTTATCTCTTTATTAGAATAAATATATAATAACGCTAGCTGCGAATATATAGCTATTACTAAACTTAAAACCCTATAATAACGGAACCAAGACTTTACTAGCTTCTTTTTAAAAAATTTAGGCCTTATTAGTAAACTAGATTGGAATAAAGCCGCTAAAGTTGCTACTCTCTGTTAAGCTATTTTAGATAAAATTAGAGTATAGTTAGTAAGTAGAGAGCTGCTAAAGGATTTACCTAAATTTGCTATAATATATTAACAAATTAATAAGGACCTTTAATATAATAAATAGACTTATCCCCTAAAGCTAACTATACCTTATGTTTAAAACTCTATAAACCTAGTATATACCCTAAAGCACGATCTATCTCTAAAACTAAAAAGCCCTATATATAACCTAATAGACCTTAATACTACTTAATCCTATATATTCTTAGGAACTAATAAATAAAGAATATAAGCTGTAAATAAAGAATGCTTTAAATATAGTAAAAAGGGATATATTTAAAGAAATTGCTAAACTTACCCTTTTAAAAAGGTCTAACGTAGTTTCTCTTAGTCCTTAAATTATACTTATTTTATAAATTATACTTAGTCGCTATAAAGTATCTTACTTTTAATTAATTTAAAAAACAAATTATTTTAGGGCTAAGTTGCGCCTTAGGATAAGAAGTGGAAGAGTATAAGTATCTAGGCTTTTTTAGCGCTAATATATAACACGACTGTTACGGACGCTTTAAGTACAATATTACGACTACTTGGAGAGGAGTCGGAAGAAGCTAGTTAGTTAATTTAGGCACGGTCTAGAATGGAACCGGTAAAGCTATATGACGAGAAATGGTAACTAAGGTCATATAACGTTATACGCAGTATACGTAGTGTATAAAGGGAACGTATATATAATACGTATAACACGTATATTATATACAAGGAGGATTTTATAGGAGTACGGTCGTGTATTTAAGGACCCTTAATCCCTACCTAGATAGTTCCTTTTTTGTAGTAATTCTTAGAATATAATTAAAGTTAATCTATTAGGCAACTACTCCACTAGTTATTATTACGTTATTAACTTTAATTTGCATTACCTATATACCTAGCCCATTAACAAGCCTATCGTAGTACTTGCTATAAGGTTTCGTTATATAATTACTACCTAGTTACGGTATTAAATATAAAAAGTTAAATAACATGCCACTAAAAGCAGCCACTATAACGCTATTAACGGCGGTAACTACTTTAAGATTAGGAGGTAACACTAGTATAGCGGATACTAACTTATAGCAACCTGTAACGGTTAAATAACTATAAGAGATAGTTAACTAGTTAATAATAAACAATACGGCGCTAGAAGAAAGGATTAATGGGATAGGAGTAGCAAAGATTAAGTTACTATTGATTAAGAGATACTTAAGAGAGAGATTAAAGCTTAAAGGATTTCTTACGTAAATGCACTTTAAAGTCACATAAGAAGGGGTAAAGCTACTAATACCTATAGATCGAATAGCATATGCGGGACTATTCCTATTAGGAAGGGCACTTGAGTAGTTTAAGCCTTACCTTATAGAAATATAGGTAAACGGAATAACAACTATTAATTAGGAGGTATAGTTTATATTCTTAAGCTAAGAAGGGTTCACGGAGCGGCTTATATAAATATTTGGAGACCTAAAGGCGGTAACCATAGCAGAAAGAAAACTCTAAGACATTACGTAATAAACCTTAGCAATTAAGTACATAACGCAGTTTTAGACGTTAGTAATGTAAGTAGAGTAGAATAATAAGGCGCTTATAGCATAGTATAAGTAAGGACTTAAGGCTAAAGTCTAGGATGTAATTATCCTAATAAAAGATGCGGATACCCTATAGGAGTTAATAAATTAAGCGATTAAGATTAATAATTAAATTTATTAAAGGGAACAGGTTAAGCGAGGCTAAAATAGAGTTCTATAGTTATATAAGGCGCAGAATACGCAATAACTAAAGCTAAGTTAAAAACTATAGTATGGCGCAAAGCTAATAGACCTAAGTAGTACTAAAGAATCTAGAAGATAAAATAAAAGATTATAGAAACCTAGAGGATAAGGATTAAGTAATTAAAGGTCTAAAGAGCAAAGGCTAAATTAGGGATCTTAGCAGCAGAAGACGTTTAGGCAGACTTTATAGCAAGAAAAATGGTTTAAAAAAGGAGCTTATATAAATTACGGAAAATAAGGTTATTACGCTAAAGAATATAGAAGTGGTTAGAGTTACTATATAGTAAAGGGAATAAGACTAGTAGACGATATATATATATAGAAGGACGATAATATAATAATAATTCATTGCTTAACGTCCGATTTGGATCCCTATTGGGCCCACGCGGACTACTCCTTATGTACATGTGGGGAGAAAACTCTATTTGAGAAAACCCCGTAATCTATCTCCCCGCCTTTTAGGACTCGCCTACAAGGCGCCTGCGAGGCGCCTGCGAGTCACCTATGGTGCTCCTACTACCTTACTTTTTAACCTCCTTGGGAACCACTGCTGCCGTAACAAGCCTACGGACGCGCTAGTATCGCAAACTTTACTCTACTACTGTAGAGATATTAGGGGGCGCCTATTGCTCGCCCCCCCACCCTCTATTACCATTTCCCTTATAACCCGAAACTGGTTTAGTATATTTTAGCTAATAAGCCACTAGGTAACCGCCTTAAGGCCTTTTTATATTAAGAGCAGTGTATTATAGTTCTCTGTGCTAGCTACTAAAAGCATTGCTTCTTAGTTAGTGCGTAAGGGGCATAACAGTATTACGTATTTTGGTGTCTATCTTGGCCAGCCATATTCGCATCTTAGGCTACCTACTAGGACACCTACTCGGTAGAGCCAGTCTTTTAGTCCTATTATTCCTATTCTTAAAAGTGTCGCCATTATATTTTCTACCTTTATTAGGCCTTTTCAGAGCCCTAGAGTGTTTACCCCCTATAGCGTTAACCATACTACGGCTTAGGTTCCTCTTGCCTTAGTTAGCCTCTATACCTTTAACTCCTATACGCCTCTCCAGTATTGGTCTAACCAGTATTATATTACGGTAAATGGTTTCCTAGCATTCTTTCGTGCTCTGCTTTAGCTCCTTTCTCTCTCTTACTATTGTCTTTACTGGCCTCTTACACGTCTCCCTTCCTCCTCTATGTGGGCCTGGGCCCTAAAGCAGCACTATTCTTCTTCTGCTTTCTTTACCTATTTCTCCAATATATCTTCCCTACTTTAGGGTTATTAGTTTGTTCTCCTATAGGGCGCCCTAGGGTCCCTCTATAATTTATTTAGGCGTGTCTTAATATACTTTATAACATTAGAGTTACGTTTATTTTAGGCCCTTTATATTACAGCGGCTTTAATATATAGTTATAGGGGGGGAATATTGGCTTCCTTCTTAAGAAGTGCTGTGGCCGTTCGCTTATATCCGCCTATTATGCTCCGGAGGCAGGCTGTTTAGACCTTTTAAAGTGGTTTAAGGAGCGACTTAGGGGGGCCTTTCTCAGATTCTCTAATGGCCCAAATACTGGACCTATACGTTATGGTTGGCCGGACAACTACTATATATAGTAGGCGTGACCTCTAAAAGCATGGGCCCCATGTGGAATTGACGATCCTAGATAATGCGATGTACTATACTTGGCCCTTACGGGCCGCTTGCGCCGCATATGCGCTCCACCGGAGCTTACTATCTATCCATACTCCTAATACCCTTAGGCCCTGAACTGGTTAACCCCCAAAGCCTTAGATGCGGATTGTGTGCTAGAGGCAGTAATGTCACTGGTTAGGTTACTTTATTGGATCGGTTCGGTTATACCAAAATTTAAAGCCTAACCGGTTAGACGATTTTATTGGCTTAATCTGGATCGGTTCTAAAGCTTTAGCGATAACCAGGTAACCAGGAACCAGTAAGGCCTTAGTGGTAAGGATTTGGGTAAGGGCGAACGTCACCTAAGGGAGCCAAGCCTCGTCTATTGGCTTAAAATTGCCGTATAGCAACGCCCGAGTTAATCCGTTCGAGGCTTTGTAGATAATCAGATCGATTAGATGTAGTTAATTTAATGGAGTTGATGAAGTTAAGGTGGTTATTCCTAACCGCGTTATCCCCATCGCGTCGCCTATATCACGTCGCCCATAACGCGTCGCCTTTATTATTACTACCCTTATTACTGCCCTCATCGCGTTACCCTTATTACTGCCCATATACTGCCCTTATTGTTTTATAATTAACGACTAATTGTCGTTCAACACCGTGCCAAGACTCGCGATAGTAAGTACGATGTTCTAATTTGCTTATTGATCGCTAATATCACTGCTGACGTCCTGCAAGCTTTATAGGATCTCTATATACTATTTTATTACTTTATACAACTCCTCCGTACCTTCCTTAAGCACCTTTACCGCTTTATACACTATATTACTCCAAAATCTATATATTTTATCCGGTTAGTAGCCTAAATCCGAATTTTGGATCGGTTTTGGCCTCATTTTTGTAACCTAACCTAACCGCTGACATCACTGGGTAGGGCTCCGTGTAGAGCTTCGGTAGAGCTCCACACGGAGCTTTAGTAGAGCTCTATGCGGAGTCTTGGCAGAGCTCCGTGCAGAGGTTTGAGAGAGCTTCATAGGGAGCCTCTGGTAGAGCTTCATGCAGAGCTTCCGGCAGAACCTTTGGCAGAGCTCCTTGCAGAACCTCTAGTAAAACTTTGGCAGCTAGGGAAATTAATTATAGAGCCTAGCTTTAAGCTAGAATTATTATAGATTAGCGTTAGGCTATATAAAGCTATTAACCCTCAATCGGCAGGAGGTAGATATTGAAATAAACGAAACTTTGCAGGTGGATTTTGTATAAAACCCTAATATAAATTCTATCTATATTGAGGAATATAGCTCTTACAAAGAACAAGACGTTACGTAAAGAAGAGAAGGGAATAACGCGAGGATCTTATAATTAAATAGTCGAGGGTCTTAGGAGTCTTAGACTTAGGGAGATCTATAATAAAGTTAAGCAAATAATACTACTAGGCTTAGGTAGGGACCTAAAGAGGCTATAGCTTACTATAGGGTTTATAGCGGCGCGATTTATAGCGTTAGTGGGTATTATATTTATCTAGGTATTTATAGAGATCCTTAATAAGGCTATTCTAAGCATACTTCCGCGCGATTACCTTATAGATATGGTTAAATCTATAGTAGCCGCCTATAGGGTCGTTATAATTCCGCTTAAAGATCTTCTATTATAGTAGTATATAATTTAGTACCTAGACCTTATTGTTTTACCTTAGAAGTTCTTTTTACTAGTAAAAACTTACCTTAAGGTTAACTAATTATATATAGAGCGTATAAAGGTATTCCTTTTTTATACTCTATAAATAAAATCAACTAGTAACTTAGGGAGGTATTCTATAAACGCTATTTCGGCTAAAGTAGCTACTACTACCTCTTACTATGGTATAAAACTCTACGTAAAACTAGTGTTAGTAAAGTAATATATAATATATAGGTAACTTGCTAGGTTATTATAGGGGACCATTACCTAGGCTAAAGGGTCTTCCCTAAGTATAATAAAGCCTTATAGCGGGAAATACAGTGGACTTATTAATAGGCTAGGTATATAGGTAAGAATAAGTTAACAATATAATAATAACTAGTAGAGTAGTTACCTAATAAATTAACTCTAATTATATTCTAAAATTTACTATAAAGAAGAGAACTATCTAAGTAGAGACTAAGGTCCTTTAAATATATAATACTACGCCTAAGAAATGTACTAAGTATGTTAACACGTTAGTATATTAGTATATTACATTTCTATATTCTAAACTTATAACGTAACTAGCTATATAACTTAACTACCCCTTATCCTATAGCTTAATTGGTTCTAGCGCCTTCCGTACTATCTTAACTAACCTATTTATATCTCTCCTTAGTAGTGCTACTACTGCTAATATAAGGTCCGTAATACTATCTCCCTCCTCTTTATCTTTGTCCTTAAAGATATCTCCTATCTTTAAGTCGTCTATTTGTCACGGCTTATACAAATACCTCTGAACCGAAGCTTGTAGAATGCTGTATTACGAAGATACTAAGCTAAAGAGAAGGAAAAGGGGTCGCCAGGACCGATGTAAACAAATATATAGGGTGAGCCGCCAAGGCGCTAGCTTTAGGCGGGCCAATCGCAGGTCGGC
>Ga0307515_10020791_pt1 | contig 11680 bp, 2 predicted proteins | sample 17_EM_MG_FD_194513 | JGI IMG/M metagenome (GOLD analysis project Ga0307515, IMG submission 194513) | Populus trichocarpa ectomycorrhiza microbial communities from riparian zone in the Pacific Northwest, United States - 17_EM | ecosystem: Host-associated > Plants > Roots > Unclassified | place... | reverse complement strand
AAACCTAAACCTTTAAAACTTTACTACTAATTTACCTATATATTAAATAGTTTTAAGCCTATATATATTATTATATAAGTATATATAAGTATTAAAGGTTATAAACTTAAATATTTTAAATTACTCCTTTTAGTATTAAGACTACTACTTAGTAGAACTACTATTACGGTTTAGTCTAGGCGGTTAAGTTCTATATTTAAATATAGATTTTCTTAAAAAACTTCTTATTTATATCTACTATACTATAAAAGTTACTATATTTTATATTCTTAGAGGTAGAATAATAATACCTAATCTATTACCCTTTACTAGTATCTACTAGTATTTACTATACTATAGAATCTACTATATTCTATATTCCTAGAGGTAAAAAAAAATCTACTTTTTATTACTCTTTACTAGTATCCACTATACTGTAGAATTTACTATATTTTATATCCCTAGAGGTAAAAGAATAATTTACTTTTTATTACTCTTTACTAGTATCTACCGCACTATAGATCTACTATATTCTATATCCCTAAAGGTAAAAGGATAATCTACTTTCTATTACTCTCTACTAGTATCTACTATACTATAGATCTACTATATTCTATATCCCTAAAGGTAAGAAAATAATCTACTTTTTATTACTCTTTATTAGTATCTACTATATTATAGATCTACTATATTCTATATCCCTAGAGGTAAAAAAAAATCTACTTTCTATTACTTTTTACTAGTATCTATCGCACTATAGATCTACTATATTCTATACCCCTAAAGGTAAAAGGATAATCTACTTTTTATTACTCTTTATTAGTATCTACTATATTCTATATCCTTAGAGGTAAGAGGATAATCTACTTTTTATTACTCTTTACTAGTATCTACCGTACTACAGAATTTACTATATTCTATATCCCTAGAGGTAGGAAAATAATCTACTTTTTATTACTCTTTATTAGTATCTATTGTATTATAAATCTACTATATTCTATATTTCTAAAAGTAAGAAAATAATCTACTTTTTATTACTTTTTACTAGTGTTGGTTACATAAGGGGATATCACGTAGCTACGGTTCGTAAATAGTATAATAATTGTTCTGTTTTGATTTTCTTAAAAAAAGGGGTAAAAAAACTTAAGGTTCCTTACCACGCTAGTGCCGCGGCGGTATATAATGGCAACTTACCGCATATAACGGCAACTTACCACACGTGACGGCAATATGCCTTATATAGTGACTATTTGCCTTTATTCCTAACACTAGCAACTCTTCTTTTATAGTTGCCATCTATATATATATACCGCTTAACTAGCGGAATAAAAATCAATCCTCCTTACTTACTATTGCCATTATAATATAAGTCTCGCTGTCCCAAAATTTGCCCCTTAGCACGTAGTGCTTTCTTACTTATAAGTTATAGGTAGGTATTTTGTCAGTAGGGCCGCTAAGGCGCTAGCGGTAAGCGAGCCAATAGCGATTTTTCCATCCTGGGGATAGAAAATCCTAATTGGCTAGTTTAAGTTAGGGTCTGCAGAATCTAACTAATTAGATAACTTTAACCGCCAGTTAAAGTTTCTAGATATCTTAAGACCTTATATAACTAAGAAATTTCTAGGGACTTCCTTTTAACCTAACCTTCAACTCGTATATATAGAGTATTTATATTAACAAACGTCTCTAGTACCTTGTTTGGGTTTGCTTTTGTTATTATATCTACTAGGTTATCTTAACCATTAATCCATTAAATCTTAAAGAGTTTTTAACGCTTGTAGGATTGCTAAAGTGCCATAATATTAATTATAAGGCGCTTCTCCTTTATAGTACTAAGCTTAACTAAATACTTATAGAGGGAATATAAGTCGGTGCATATAATTATAGGGATAATAGGAAGTTCGAGTTAATCTATAATTATCTTTAGGGTAGTTCCAATTATAATTACTATATTAACTCCGCTAACTATTTTATATATCTCTAACGCTAAAACACTTTAGGTAACGCGCTTACTCTTAGTTAAGCTCTAATAGATAAAATTGCTATAGATTATAAAGTCATTCTCTCTAATAAATTTATTTGTAATAATAATCTTATATCCTAACTAGGAGCTAAAATCTTTATTATTTATAAACGATCTATTAATAAATACAAAGAGCTTGGCGGTAGGAAGATTAATAGGTATATAAAGTAGTCCCCAATCAAGATGGTTTATTTACTAGAAAAGACGTTTATTTAGGGCAAGGACGTCATCCTTAGTTAGTTTTTAGTATTAGGCGGCAACAGAGAGATTAAATAAAGCCTTAGGTTAACAGATAGAAGCAATATAAGCTCTGCGAGCATGTTACTCCACATATCCTTACTTTGGAGAATTAACGTTAATAACATTAATCTTCTTACCTTAACCCTTTTGGCGTAGAGCAATGGAATCCTTATTTAGGGAGAGGATGTATCTATTAAAGAGTAATAGCATTGTTAAATTAAGCTTTTCCTTTAGCTTTGCCATAAGATTTGCCTTTACTAGCTTATCCTCTTTAAGAGCTAAGAATTGGTCGTCTCCCAAGATAATTATATTATTAGTTTATATACTAATAATTCCAAATAGGGTTCCTATAGTTGTGATAAGGAAGCAGGGATTAAATATAGAAGTAGTTATTAAAAGCTTCTCTTTATAGTGCTTACTATAGGTAGCCCACCAGTGAGTTCCTGCCTCTACAATTCTATATAATAGCTTAAGCATAACCATTATCGTATCTTCAGGATACTGGTAGCGAATTTGCTCCGGAAGGTATGCCAATATCAAGCACTAAAGGTGCGTCTCTAATTAGGTATAGGCTTAAGTAATATCTTATAAATAAACCGCCATTCCATTCTTTATTAAGGAGAGAGCTAATATAATAATAACTCGCTAACTAGCTTGTTGAATTATAGGAGATTATATAAGAATTATCTCTTTACTATTATTGTTGTAACCTTAAATAATAAGCCTTAATTTCTTAAATGGGGCGTTAGTAGCCTTACCCTTAATCTTATTAACTATCCTTAACTTAAAGATACGAACTTCATTAAACTTAGTAGGGTTATACTTCTTAAATTTAAAGACTCCTCTTATAATAAAACTGTCGATCTCCTGCTTATCGGATACTTAGAAAAGAGCTCCTAGGGTTATAATACAACCTTCCTTTCAGAGCTATTTTGCAAGCTTAAAGTTAGCCTTCTCCTTAGCTGTTATAAAGGCCATTAATAACTCAACTCTATTCTTAATAGCAGCAACAAATTGTTCTTTAAAATTAACAAAATATTAGCAATTTTGTAATCCCTTTGGGCGACCTCTACCGCGTTATAGTTATAGCGCATCTACTATAATTATATCGGGATTATAGTCGCCTTCTAGAGCGTATTAATTATAGTTCTCCTTTAGGGTATCTTTTAGGGCATCCTGTAAAGGCTTAGAATTGTTATCTTTATAGTAAGGCTTAATAACAGTTAAACGGAATTAAGTAGGTTTGTAAGGCATCTAAATAATATAAATTTAACCATTAATTATAATGAGTTGGTGTGGGCCTAACCATCCTCCCTTTTTATACTATACGCGTACTTTAGACTAGAGTAGTAGGTTAAGCGTAGTTAATATATTTAGGCTATTTCTTATTCCTAGTGCGTTATTAACCTAGCGTATAGCGTAGAGACGTTATACTTCCTTTATTACCTTACGGATAGCCTTAGCTCGTTATATAACGGAGGGAGATAGTAGAAAATCGTTAGTTATTTAAGGGTAGGCGCTAAAGACTAGTAATATAGGTACGAGTCCATCTAGGCTAGCGGAATTATTAATAGCTTTAACAGCTATTTATAAGGTAAGTTCTTCGCTAGCGTTCTTTAGTTCTAAAGAGATAATCTTATATACGCGGCGTAATGGTATATAATATTGCTCTACTTTTCTAATGCTATTATATGCCTTAATAGGGACTTCCTTAACCTTAATTGCTATTGCCTTTATTTATTATCGGAACTCTATAGATAAGAAGTTCTTTCTTACGTTATAGATGATTTAATTAAGGGGTCCTAAATAGATATTAATCTAGTATAACCAAAGGGTATCCTATGCGTTTCTGGCTAATATATCTTTTAAGAAACACGCGGCTTAGAAGGAGGTTAAGAAGTTAATAACTTAGAGCACTGGCTTACTACTAAGATATATAACGTTAATAATAATACAGAAGTTAAAGTTATAGTTATTCTTAAGGGTGAACTTAAATCGGCCAGGGGACTTCTGGTTTATTTAGTAGTAATAGTAGTACTTTATAAGATGCTTAATTGCCTTAACCTTAACTTTATGGCCTACTCGCTAAAGAACCCTAAGTAATTAGTGAACTAATAGGTGACCAAAATAACGGTGTAGTTGGCGTAACTCTAACTTAGTTAAATAGCCCTAAGTAATACTCTTTTCTGGTTATTAAAGGAGCAGCTAAGGGTAACCCTACTTGCGTATAATAGGCACCCGATTATCTCCCTGCACAAGCATATTTTTAAGGTTATTAAGCTTAATGCCTAGTTTATCTATATCTCCGATGCAAAATAGAAATAGGGTGTTTGTAAGAATAATATAAAAAGTAATATACCCTAAGGGGGTTTAAACCCTAATTATACTAAAAGAGATCGCAGTACCCTTACTAAAACGAATTGTATATTGGCCTACCGTTAAATAGTTAATTTAAATAGAGCTATTAAGCTGCTAAAGGGCTTAAACTTAAGGTTCTCCTACTATAGATACTTCTACAGCTCTAGTATCCGGTATAATACTATAGAAGATATTCGCTGAGTATCTATTATTAAAGGAAAACGCGGAGCTCTTCTTTAGCTTATTAAAGATATCTAACTTTATAATAAAATAGAGCGTAGATTAGTTATTAAGAATAGCGACGGTTTATATGCCATTTACTTCACCATACTTAGTAAAGTATTGGTTAAGTAAGTAGTCCTTAATTTCTATATCTATAAGGAGCTATTTAGTCTTATTAACCTTACCCTTAAGATCTTCTACGCCTTTATATTAAACCAGGAAGCTTTAAAAGTAGGCTATAGTAACCTCGCGATTTCTAACATTTCTTATACTTTAACGGAACTTATTATATACCTCTTTTCGCTTATTAAGGGAGTGTCTAGTTAACTAGCAATTTAGCTTCTTATAAACATAGTATTTCTTTTAATAATTACTTTAAAATAAACCTCTATAAGGACCTCTATAATTACCTTATAATTAACGTTAATTATACCCTCTTCCGTATTCCCTACCGCGGCCACTATATATTTAATCAGTCCAGTTATAATCGTATTAGTTAGGAATACTTAGTTAGGTAGGGTTTTCGGTATAAAACTGTTAAGATTCTTATATTTATATTACAGTACCTACAGCAGAGCGTAGCTTAGCATATACTCCTTTAAACGTATTTATAGGTTTATATAGCGCCAAGTTGCACTTAGAAACGCTACGGCATACTAAGATAACCTAGTCCCTTAGGCTGTTCTTATTTTAGTAAGTTTTAGTAAGGCTACGTTAAATTTTCTAGAGTTTATTAAAGAGTAGTTAAAGGCACTCTAAATAAGTCTTTATTGGGTTAGAAGTAATAACTCTCTAGAATATAGTCTCCCGCTATTTAGATATATAAAGTTAGCGATTTTTATTAGTCTTAAAGTAGGCTTTAGTAAGCTAAAGCATTATATTAAAGTTATAGTTTTTACCTATAATATAGTCGTAATAGAATGTTACTGCCCGTCCCTTTAATATAACAGAGAAAGCGTAATAGTACTAGTGGCGTTAAATTCTAACCTTATTACAACAGTTATAAAAGACCTATAGTTTTGCTCTAAGTATGTTATATAGTTCTCCTCTAAACTTCTTCTCTTTATCTAAATATACCTTTATTAGATTCGTAACTTCTTATAGTAAAGGCTTACTGGTTAGCTAAAGTAGAGGAGGTAGAGGCGGAGTAACTCTAAGTAGAATAGCACCTCTAGGTAGAAGAGTAGCTTTAGGTAGGGGGTTAGCGTTCTAGGGGTTTTAATACAAATTAAAGTTGCCTTCCAAAGAATATAGGTTATTTTTAGGTTTCCGTAGTTAATATATAATCTCAGCTTCCGTCCATATTAGTTCTTCTATACTAGTAATAACGGCCTAAATATTGCTAGTAATTAGGTTACTATTCTTAGCAACGTATACCCCATTCCTACGGAGGAAGTCTTAAAAATCCTAAACAATATTAACGTTGCTAAGTGCCTAGGTATCAGCAGTCTATCCTATAAAATCCTCCCTAAAATACTCCTATAGTTATAAATCGGTATAGTATCTATTTTAGTAAAATATAATATAGTGTAGAAGAAAGCCGTTAACTTATTTTGCGGTATAAGTTGTTATATTAAATATAAATTCGTCCTAATCTTTATTAATAAGTTTCGCGTGCTTAGCTACCCCTAGTGGTAAGGAGTCTTTCTAGTTATTTAAAGTAGGCGTAGCCATATTTTTGGAGGGAGGGAAGTGTTATTAGTATAGGGATTATTATTTAGTACGCGTTCGTAATATATATTTGTTATTTAGTACGCGTTTATTATTTAGTACGCGTTTAGATATATATTTGCGATTATAGGGCTTAAGACTAGTTCTGGCCTTAAATCGCGAAGACTTATAAAGCGTATTATTCTGCGTAATAGACGCAAGAATCCGTAATCTTAGAAAGGCTTAGGACCAGTTCTGGCCTTTAGATCCTTAGATTCGTGGAAGAGTTCTATTTAAGGTTTAGGACCAGTTCTGACCTTAAAAGATAGCTTCCTCTAGCACGAGTAGCACTGGTACAGTGGCTCGTCTCTTCTTAGTAATACCTAGCTGTTCTATAGTATAACTGTAAAGTTAACTACTAATTAGTATTAGTTACATAAGGGGATATCACGTAGCTATAGTTTGTAGATAGTATAATAATTATTCTGTTTTAATTTTCTTAAAGAAAGGGGTGAGGAACTTAAGGTTCCTCACTACGCTAGTGCCGCGGCGGCACGTAATGGCAACTTGCCGTATATAACGGCAACTTGCTATACGTGACGGCAATATACCTTATATAGTGACCATTTGCCTTTATTCCCAACAACTAGTATCTACCGTATTGTAGAATCTACTATATTCTATATCCCTAGAGATAAAAGGATAATCCACTTTCTATTACTTTTTACTAGTATCCACTATACTATAAAATCCACTATATTCTATATCCCTAGAGGTAAGAGAATAATCTACTTTTTATTACTTTTTACTAGTATCTACTGCACTATAGAATCTACTGCACTATAGAATCTACTATATTTTATATTTTTAGATATAAGGGTAGTATAAGGGAGTAACTTAAGCGGGTTATTTACCCTCCCTATAAGTTCTAGTGGCATTATAGCCGCGCACTTACTATTTTCTTAGGATATTACTATAATATTATTAAAACTTATAAAGAGGGCAAGTAACCTACTTAGGTTGCCCCCCTATAGGGTAAAAAAATTGTATACTATACGAGACTATACATTACGTAAAGATCTATAGTAGTAGCTATACCAGCGTTTAAATAATCTTATTATTATATATAATCTTCTTCTAACGCCTAGTAGCTCTTTTCTTCTATATATTTACAGCCTAAGCTTTCCTAATTAAGTACCCTTCTTCCTTAATCCTACTAACAAAAATAGCTGTATTCTCTTTATCGTTAGCATTTAAAGGCTGCATAATAGTAGTAATTAATTTTCTTAACTTAGTCTTATTACTAAGCATAACCTCTAATAGCATGTCCTTATTAATAAGGCGCTATATAAATACTTTACGATATTATCCTAGACGATAATTAGCTTTATAGCCTAGAGGTTATATATTAGTAAAGGCTAAGTCTTAAGGAGTATAACTTATTTACCTTAATATAAAGTATAGCCAGTCCTAAGTAATCCTATTATCCTAATAATAATATCTATATAGGACGGAACAATGTAAATAGGGTTACCCTTACTATTATAGGATATTATCTCTTAGTAGCTATAAATAATTGTCTACTATAGCTTTGCCCTTAGGTAAGACTTATATAGTATAACACTAAAATCCAGATAGGCCTTTCGCAGTCATTTATATATAATTAATATGCATATAGGAAAGACATACATAATGTTAATTTTTTCTATATTGCGTATTTTAGAATCCTTATCTATAGAGTTTGCCTTAATTTCCTAGTTAAGTTTGCGGATCTCTTTTATAAATCCGTTAATATAATAGAGCTTTACGCTAGTGTTTTATAATATATCGATACTTCTCTAAACTAGTAAGTTATGGTAGTTACTATAAAGCTAGCCCTTAGTTAAGTTATCGAGGTTCTAGCCTTTATTAAAATTTAAAAGTTAGCTTAATTTTAACCAGAGCCAAGTTTAGTACTATAGCGCTTTAAATCGACCTAAAGCCCACCTAATTAGACAAATCTGGCTAGGGTAGCTTTATCCTTATCCTTGTTTCTACCTTTTATATTCTAATTACAGCACCGACCAGAGATTTTCAATAAAGGCTACGATATTATTAACGATTTTTACTTGCAGAACTGGGTAATAGAATACAGTTCACATTGCTATTGTAGTAGAGTAGTAGCAGCTTAATAAATGGCATCCTATCTAGCTAAAGGGGATCCGCAGTCTATAGAATTATAATAACCTTAAGGACCTAACTAAATTTAATAATAGAAGCCTGGACCTTTTCTAGTTATATATATTTTTAAACTAAACTCCTTTATCTTTGCCTTCTGGTATTTCTAAAGGGTATTAAATATAAACTAGATAGATTTACTCTTTAAGTTTAAGTAAAGGTCATAAGTAGCTTAAATTTATTTAGGAAGGTTATTATTATTCTTTTATATCTATTGCAGAAATATAATATATAAAGCTAAGTTAGCTAAACCTTTTTAAACGGGGTCCCGGATATAGCCTATACTATTAGTTGCCTATAAAGCCTATAAAGAGTAGTCTTATAGAAATAAGACTTTTTATTCTTAGTTAAATAAAGTTTACTAATAACTACTATCGCCTACGAGACCTAACAATAGTTAGGTCTAGCATGATTAATATCTTAATTTTAACTTTCTAACTTCTAGACCAATTGAACTTTCTCTAACCTTATAGGAATACCTAACTATATTAATAACCTAGCCTTTAATAGATGCGGATGTAGTTAGAATAATATATTACGTTTAATTGGAGTGCCTAAAGTAGATATCCTTATTATCTTTATAGTAGCAGTTTTTACAGTTCTTAGCTTAGTTATGTTATTTCTATAACTAGGCCTTTACGCGAATAGCGTAGAGGTATATCCTATTAGTAAAATTATTGCTAGATAAGGCCCTATTAAATTACCGTTAAAGATATTACTAAACTCTTTTATTTAATTTAATAGTAGCGGTATAAGAGTAAAGATAAGACTAGGGCCTAGATAGAATGGTAGCTTTATAATACTACTACCTACTTTATACCGGTATTGGATAGGCTAATACTTTATAGACGGATAAGGGTCAGGCTCCCCATATGCGCGATACCTATATTATAGTGCATTACTCTTTCTATTATTGTCGATGTCGCAGTTATTCTATACTAGTAAGTGATTAAAAATAATAAAAAAAGGCCTAGAATAGATTTTGCCAAAGCCTTATTTATTACTAATAACCCTACTATAAAAATCCTAATACTGTATAAAGCCTAAAGTAATAAGTAAGACCTTATAGAGATAAAATGCGCACTTAAACTAGGTAAGCAAAGACGAGTTTAGAATATGACTTTTATCTAGATTTAATTAGTGTGCATTAATAACCAATTTTCTTTTATTAAATTTTCTGTTTTAGTATTTTTCGCATTTACTATTTTAAATAGTATGATCGGCAACTAGGTTAACGACCTAAAAGTGTTCTATTTTTACCTTCTTTTACTATAGCGGTAAGGTTTATATATTCTTCTAGAGCAGTAGGCGTATTAAATATATTATCCTTTAATTTAGCGGCGTTATTATCCTTTTCTTCTTTATTATCTTTCTCTGGAATAGTATTAAGCTTAGTATCGCGGGCTCTGTCTCCTAGTAAAGGGATAGTAATACTCTTACGCACTAAGCGCTCTATAAAAGCTTCTAATAAAGTAGTATTTCTGTTAAGCCTTATAGCTACTGTTTCTTTATTAATAAACGGCTTAGCACTAAGTTTACCCGCCTAACTATGCCGCACTACATCGCTAGCGTTATTGTTATCGCTAGTGAAGTAATTAGTACTATTAGCTAAAGGATTTAAAACTACTTAGCGCTTTTCCTGCTCAAGGTATAGGGCTCGTATAACTTTAAAAATAATAGGGTGCTCCCTTTTATTATACGCCGCCATTAAGAATTAGGAAATTTAGGGCTATATACTTACCGCTAAATATAAACCTACTATTCCTAAGTGCTAAGGTTTCTAGCTTAAGATTAATAATACTATTAGCGCATAAACAAATGAGAAGTTTATTGTGTTAAACTATACGAAAGTTACGGGTTCTATAGCACTATTGTGCTAAAATTAAAAACTTAGTAAATATACTAACTGCCTACCTATTCTTATATATAGCTATAACTACATAATATTCGTTATAATTTAGTTAGCTAATGGAGATAGAGGGACTTAGTTATAATAGGGCCGTGGCTATAGAGTGGTGGCCTAATATATCTCTCTATACTGCAGTCTTACGTAATAATTAGAGCCTAACGTAAGCGCTTAACTCTAGTTGGCGAGGTAGGACCATAATTAGTGTTATCTAAATCGAGCATTAATGTGTTAAGAGAAGGGTTTAAAAGGTTAACTAGTTCGCGTAAGGGTTAGGGGACAGCATTAGCAGATTTAATTTATTAGGCGTTAGTTTAAGGGAACATTATCCTTAGTCTTAATTTTGGCAGTAGCTTACTTAATATTAAGTTTAATAAGGCTTTAAGAAAGGTTAAAGGAGCTAGGGTAATAAGTTAGTATATTAAAAGCTGGTCCCTATTTAGCAATAACTAGCACGAGAATTTATCTACACTAATACTTCTTAATTGTAGAAGCTTTCGCAGGCCATTATTTATTAGGAAAATTATATATTAAGCATATTATTATATCTGCTTTTAGGGCAAGAAAGTTCTCTAGTTCTCGTTCTATATTTAGTATTATAGCTAGAATATATTGCATTGCAATAGGAGGCAAATTGCCGCCACGTATGGCAAGTTGCCGTTACGTAAGGCAAGTTGCCGTCCGTGTTACCGCGGCACTAGCGTAGTAAGGAACCTTAAGTTCCTCACCTTTCTTTATATAAAAGACAAGATCTATCTACAATACCGTATAGTATATATTATTGTAATATATATATTCTACACATTGTTAAAGCATACCAACACTAATTAGTGAGCGCGTACAGATCAGGAAACACGTAGATAGCTTAAAAGACAGTTATACTGTCCACCTTACAGCAGATTAGAAGATAGTTATACTTATCCACCTTTTGTATCAGCCTATTTTAGTTAAAGAGAAGAAGAGAAACCACTTAGAAGTACTTGTCTGGTATCTATAATAACTTCTAGATATCTCGTTTTATCTATTCCAGAGGACCATTACGCAAAACACCTTATCCCACTCAACCGCCCCTTTAAACCTCCTCA
>Ga0307515_10020790_pt1 | contig 11680 bp, 11 predicted proteins | sample 17_EM_MG_FD_194513 | JGI IMG/M metagenome (GOLD analysis project Ga0307515, IMG submission 194513) | Populus trichocarpa ectomycorrhiza microbial communities from riparian zone in the Pacific Northwest, United States - 17_EM | ecosystem: Host-associated > Plants > Roots > Unclassified | place... | reverse complement strand
TTTTATTTTAGGTCTCTACATTATTTACAGTTTCTTTGGTAACTACATGGCATGGGCACGGGGAGGAATTCGCCCACCTGTCAGAGTCGGTGGCTGTGGTGGGGCCTCTGTGCTGTCGCCTACCTTACCATGGTTATGCACGGACTCTATGCAAAAAGCACTACAAACACCATGTCCCATTCTGGTCAAAACACAACTGGATGAAGTACGGAGTCAGGCTCCCATGGAAGGGACCAGACTCATGGATGGTGCCTACAGGTAGGTCCTCCAGGTCCTGCCTCTACTGAAACACATATATAAGAAAGTCATCCTCATTACCCTTCCTGCGCCCTCTGGGGATGGGTTCCACTCCCATCGTAAGGCACGGATAGTGGCCCCAGCCAGAGCCCATTAAGGGTGCAAAGCTGGGGCCCAGGGAGGGACGTTAAACAACTTAAGGGCGGTCTGGTATGGCGCTTCTACCCACCTGTGGGTAGAAGCCACCTTGCCAATGTCGGACAGGAGGCCCCCTGCAGGTTTAGTGGGTATTCCCTCAGCGCTCTGCTGAGTGGTGACCCCCACACTCCCGGCCACTGAACTAAGTGGTGTGCAGAAGGCGAAAAAGAAACCTGTCTGTGGCTTAGTGTATTGGTGTCTCCAACAGACAATGGGGTTTTAAACCAGATTCCTGTGGGTGACAGTAGGGAGAGTTCTAGAGAACAGGTGGTGCTGGATGATGGGGTGCCTACTCCACAGAGCTGCTTTGCTGGGGGCCAGGAGACCACATCCTCCAGGTAGTAGTCTCTTGGTGTCAGCGGCAGAGCCACCTCCCTGACCCACAAAAAAAAAAAAAAAAAGTGGAATGAAGTGGAGGTTGGACCCGACCACAACTGCCAAGTTGGTTCTGACTGGTAAGTGCTCTCCCGAGTATGCTAATGGTGGTCACAGACACACGGCCTGGGAGTGCAGATGACCTATGGCTCTGCTCCCAGGCCACTGAGCTCACTGCTGCTGCCCTGACAGGGCTATTTCCTCCCCCGCCATTGGAGTTCCCCCAGTTTCCCCACCTTCTCGGCTGTGGGATGGGACGACACCCCCAGGATACATCACACAAGCATTCCTGCTCTCCCCCTGCCTAGTATGTATTATTTGGAGATTTTACGGCTCACCACACCCTACAGGCAGTCCCCATGCACACACCTCGCCCCCTCCTGCCCACACCTCCTTTGTCACCCAGGGCTGTGCCTAGTTTGTGCCCTTAGCCCATCCCCCCTTACACTTCACATTTCACAATCCCTTCACATCCTAGTAATACCCCCCACCCCAGTGCACACTTGTGAGTCCCCCATTTGCCCCAGTGTGTGTATGTGGTGATCTGCCCCCCAGGGTTGTGCACTGTGCACTGGAGAGCTCACACCCTCATGGGTATTCCCCGCAAGCTAGGCATAGGTGCATGGCCAGCTGGAGCAGCCCTCCTGCTTAAAGTGCAGGGGCCCTGTACCTCGCCCCCTAGCCACTGCAGATTTTTTAGCACCACAGCTGTAGCCAGCTGCCCCGAAACACCCAGGCCTCGGCCTAGCCCCCACTGGTCATGCACACTAGCAACACTAGTTAGGATGGACCAGTGGTCAGGCATATGGCAGCCCGGGCATAGGCAGAGCTTGGGCGCCACCACCCATATGCGCGCCCACGCCCCTCTGACCTGGAGTAGGGGTGACAACAGCATAAGACGTCCGTCAGGACGACGCATACATCCTGGGACGACACACCTGGACATCGCCCCACATGTCTCTAGGACACTTAGGCTTTAAAAGGTACTCTGCTACAGCAGCCTGCCAGATCAGCCCACTGCGATCTGGGGTAGACACCTCCCCTTAACTGGTCAGTGGGTGGCACCACTTGAAACAACACGTGGCTGGATTAGTATTGGGCTTGCCCTGTCACACATCCCAGGGGCACATTGTGCTGCATTCGCCAGGGCCGATACCCTGGTATGGTGGGCACTGGGCCTTAACCTGGGTGGTGGAAATGTCCACTGCTGTGGTGCGGGTGCCACCAGCAGGAGAAGACATGACACCCCAGAACAGGACTAATCCACTGGGGAAATACTACACTTGGGAGCCTTTCCCTCCTGTGAAATAGTGACACCACAGGTTACTTGAAAGTCACCTGAGAAGCCTCTTCTCATCTGCATGCAGGCACACACAACAGAATAAATATATAAATGCTGGTGGCTGGTCCCACTTGAAAAACCGACAAGGGACTCTGGTAGTTGTGCATGTCTCAACACAAGCACCCTCCAGGTCCACATGCTCATGCCTACTATGCTCTGCATGTAGACGTCCTACCCACTAAGCCTTCGTCTCCCACCCAGACTAGGTTGGGCCTGCACTGGTTGGTCTTCAGACACCCCAGTTCACATATCCAACACCCTGGCGAGCCTCACCATGCTGTTGACCCATGGCTGGCAGACCCAGGGGAGCGCACTGTAGTTCCGACATGAGCAGAGGGACCCATGGGCCCTCTGCCCCAGATCAAATCCATGTGATGGCATACACATTAAACGCCGGTGGACGCTTCCCCACTTGAAATAACAGCCACACACCCTAATAGGCTTCTCTGAGTCATCCACAGTGCCTGGAACTAACACCCACACTGGGTTAACAGGCTGTAGCCAGGCATGCAGAGCCACTTAGTCCCTACCATGCCCAAGCCTTTCTGCGACCTAGCCCCCCCAGGCCACTGCCCATGGCAGTGTGTCCTGGAGAAGCATAGGGACTCATGGTCGTTGGAAACCTCATTGCTGTGAGGTGGTCACCCCCGAGAGGTTTGATGACGTGGCAGACGTTGCACTAACATACAACGGTCTACATGTCAAAACAGGTAGCAACCGACCTATACTGCCTGACACCTCTTGGGTGAATCATCAAAGTCGATGCGTCAAGCCCCCCTCCCCCAACTAACGAACTCACGCCACAACCAGCCAACCACTCTTCGACATTACTTACCCCACATAGCCCCACAACACACTACCAACACCGTATCTCCACGCCAACTCCTCGGAAAACGCAACACAGGTAAACGGGCAGCCAGGACTTGTCACCTGGGCCTCGCCCCCCAAACGGGCAGATAGGAACTGGTGACTCCGATCTCGCCCACCCACGATGATAATCAACACTACGACAAGAAAATCCCGCCGACGCAATTGAAGAAAGAGGTCAATGGTCATGACAGGCCGGAGACATGGGCTGATGGTGAGTGTACTGTACTGCTAGGGATGGGACGAGACAACCAGGAGGAATTCCAACGTTTATGAAAATAGTGAGGAAATAGCTATGGGGAAATTAGTGCACAGCGCTTTGCCTGCGGGCAACTGTTTTGAAACAACCATCCACGTTGAACTACGCCACGAGAGCTCTTCTAGGCTACGTCTAATTCCTTCCGACAGGGAGCAACGGGTCTATTAGGGTGGGTACATCACATCCGACGAATCGTGTAACATAGATTAGATCTTAGCATGTAAAATTGGATTACAAAAAAAAAAAAAAAAGCCAGGCATGCCCAGGGATCGGACCCATGGCTCACTTGACTAATTTTTTCTACAGGCATTAACTTACCCACACTATCTTTTCCAGATATAACAAACAGCACATTAATGTACCATGAAGACGATGTCCCTTCTGGGCACAGTCATAGTTGATGAGGCGAAAGCTGTCACCATAATCAATTACTGCTTATTCGGCCCTCAGCCCACATGGCCAGTCCAGAATTCACAGAAGGTGGCGATTAGGAAGAAGCACATAACCAAGTGCACACCCCAGGTCACTACCCCACCAGCCTTGAAATGCCCCCTGGATGACATCGTGCTCCGGAAACAAGACAAGACCAAGCAAGCCCCCCCGTCACACACTACCTGTACACCTGCTCCCTTGCCAAATGGCAACCCCATAGTAACCTCAAGTTCCCTGCCAGGTTGTGCTACCTGACGGCTGTCAAAGAACACGACTGGCCAGCCGCAGTTACAGCACATGGATACTACCCCTCAGTCGGCACACTAATGAACAGTCCATACATGGTTAAAGGATATCTAGCCTTACTGGTAGAACAGACCCTGGGAGTGTACCACATGGTGACCCGGTTCACTGCTGGAGCCACTACGTTATTCCTTGCTAATCAGTTCTGGGTAGTCGGAGCACATCTCCCCCACCACCCTCACCCAGGTCACAATGCAGGATACCTGCAATGCCCCCTGGCGCCTTCTCGCCCCCCTTTGCCACCCCAGTCATTGATGGCACCAGCTGTCCCCCTCAGAGTCCCAACACCCAAACCAAGGAATAGATTCAAAGGTAAACAGCAACGGGGTCCCTTCCAACCCTACTCCACCATGCCCCAAGTTAGACATCCCAGTTCCCCTACTGCGAAATGGAAAGCTGTGCTGATTGACCTGCTTGACGAAGCCATGGAATCCTTCCAGAAGGAACTGGATATATTCCTGATGTCTCTGGCTGTGCCAGCCTGGCAGGACCTGCAGGCATGCTTAAGGGAAATGAAATGACAACCTGACCTTGACAGGAAAGTATGTGTCCCCACGGTGACAGAATACTTCTCCACAATTATGGAGAAAGTAAGGGCAGAGCTGAGAGCCATACAGGAGGACAAAAAACAGAAGGAAGAGATGCTGGCCCAAGAATCAGCCAAGCTGGTTGACCTGGTAGCACGATATAGGCAGGTGGAAGCTGAGCTGGAGAGCCCACTCCCAGGCACGGATATCAGCACCCTCAGACAGGTAGCTAGAAATTTGGCCGAACAGGTGCAGGATCAGGAATGGATAGTAGACATGCTGGATGGCGCTGAAAACCCAGCCGAGATGGAGATGGGGGAAGACCCCTTCGCAGATAACACCTCTCAGATAGAGGTCCCTGGAGATGCCCCCCCCCTGAAAAGACACCCTGCCCAATGGCTAAGGAGCTATGGCCTGAAACCAACTACCAGGACTATAGCAAGAGGATCGCCCCACTCTTCCTGAGGCTGGAAGGAAAAGTCCTGATCACGGACCTCTTCATTAAAATGGATGAACTGGTGGATTCCAAACTCTATCTGCCTAGACCTCTGGAGATGTACACAGTAGAGGAACTTGAGAAAGTCATCCCCAAGGGTATGTCCAGATGGAACAACCACTATGAAGACCCCTCAAGCCGGCAAAGAGTTGGACCAAAGAGGAGTTTGCAAAAATCTACAACAAGCCGGGATTCCACTTTATGATGGCCAGGGTAGCTCAGATAGGCCCACAGAGCAAGGATCCGAAGCTAGGCATACTCCAATCTAAGCTGGCGATGTGATGGAACTGCACCGTGTCCATAGCAAAGATGGACCCCAGGCAAGACTGGATGCTCTGCATGGTACCTACTGGCTCCAAGGGGGAAAAGGACGTGCTGAAGTATGACCTATTCCGCCTCTCGGAGGGGAATGTGGTCTATGTGATCAGATGCTTTGTGCCCGCAGGATGAGCAAGAGACTTGGAATGGGTGGTCAAAGGCTCACATCCATCTTGCTGCATGTGCGAGCACAGGGAGCAGGGAAGGGAGTGTGACAGCACCTAGAATCAGTGCTGTGGATGTCAGGAAGAAGTATGAAAGTGATCACCCTGGCACTATAATGCACGCATTCAAGAAACAGGAGAAGAGGAGATCCACTGGAGGGAAGGATAAGGCATCTATTGAGTCGAAGGGCTCTCGGAGTTCCAAAAAGAGTAAGCGGATCCACAGGCTCTCCCCTAGTGCAGAGCTCCCTGAAAAAGAGGCAGGTGGAGAAATGGAAGAAACAACCAGTGAGGCATTGAGGAATATACTGGGAGAAGATTGAAGGAATAAGGACTAAGGCTGTTATGTGTCTGTGATGACATGTTACATTCAGATATATAGGTTTGCGTGGCTACGCATCTCTTCTTGTGTTATGAAATGACTATGCACTTGATGTGCACCAATTACTGTATGACGGACCATTTATATAGCCCTACCTGGGTGGAATTACCTCAAATAACGTAGCAAGGGAATTAGCCAGGGCCCTCAGGCATTCCCTTCCCAGGATTAAGGTCACAACTGGGGCAATCCCCCTCATCAGCTACATGGAATACAAAGCAGCAACCTCAAGACGTCCCACAAAGGCTGTTGGCTACCTGGCTCAGGGCCGAGGGGCTGACGGTGATGGCGGGAGGACAGCGGGTACTCCCCTGGCTGGTGTGGTGGCTGCCAGTGTCTCAAACAGCCACAAATGCGAAATCCCCCACCCTGCTGCATCCAAGCAGAGCATGGCAGGCTCAAACCATGATCTGCTCCCACCTCCCATCAGACCAGACCAGACCTTGGCCCCTAAAAGAGCCAGAGGGAGGCATCCAGATGGGGCTGAGGCAGAGTCAGAAGGTCCCCCCGTAACACTAATAAAACAATCTTTTAACTTAGCCACATGGAACATGTGCAGTCAAGGAACTAGGACAGCAATAAAAAGTAAAGAGAAAATGTGCTTTGCAGAGTGCTTGATGTCACTGGAGCAAATAGACATTATGGTACTAACAGAGACACATACAACATCACTCCCCAATAGCAATCAGGTAATGGTGTTGGAGCAGACAGGCCTGGCCTCCAGGGCTGGTGTAGCAATAATTGCTAAATCCGGCACGGTGTGGGATGTGCCCCACAGGGAGGTATTGATCCCTGGGCACACGATCATAGTCAAGGTTGATCACAGAGTAAGTAGGGAATCCTTCTGGATACTCAGAGTATATGGAGATATATCGTGGGGGCAGGCCTCCCTGAGTCATTTCATGGAGCAACTGAGAAACTGACTGACAGTGTTTGTCAGAAGACAGGCATGGACCCACTGGGGAGGGTGCTTCGCCATGGGAGATTGGGATTTTGTGGAACATGTGGGGGATAGACATCCTAACTATGGATCCCTGAACATGCCGAAGAAGGTTCTGACATACTTTGAGGACATAAAAAAACTGTGTGCCATGAAAGATGCATTGGGTAGAGGACCAGCGCCTACAGCATGGACATATAGTAAGGCAACACAGAATGGTGTAGAGTACTCGTGGTTGGATTGGATATACCAGCCCTCTCTAGGGTGGGGTAAGAGTAAGGTCCTACCAATGGCTACCAAGTGGTCAGACCATAGGTTGCTAATAGCTACAGTATACGTCAAGAGACCAAAAATAGAAAAGGCATTGCCAGCGCCCAGACTCCCAAACTTGGAGGTCCTGGAAAAGGCACACAAATTCTGGCCAAGCATGTTAACAGTTTGGGAGAGACTAATGGATAATGGCCCAGTGACGCTAGAAAAATGGAAAGTCTTCAAGGATCATGTTTTACAGACCGGAAGATCTGAAGTAAATGCTATGAAGAAGATGGGATGGAAGGACTGGGTCGCCACCCTTAAATGCGAACAAATAGTGCCAGAAGACATTATAACAGCAGCATTTAGAGCAAACGCTATGCTTTGGGCAAGACAGACGCCCCCAGCAAGAACTACACCGGACTGGCCAGCAGCAGTCCCAGTGTACAAAGTCGCCCCTGCCAGGCAGAAGTACTTCACCCCTAGTCCTAATTCACCCTGGCAGATACCTCACAGAAGAGGTGTGCCAGCACATATTATGAAAATTGGGGAAGTTCTGAAGTTTGCAACCCTGGAGGCCAAGAAGAAGGTATCGGTTCTCCTGGAGGAGAGAGATATTCACTTCACTAAAGCAATGAAAGCCAAAATGGAGAGGATGACTAGGACCCACTCATCAGAATGGTACAAACTATCCTCAAACAAAGAGCTCAATGAGAGAGGTAGCAGGGCATCGGTCTCTGTGGAAGGGCTCAGAAAGCCAGGAGAAGCCCTGACACACACAACTCTAACGGAGATGGCATCTATAGCCAAAGATTACTTCTTTGACTTACATACCCCTGAACCCTCCCCACAGAAACAGGAGAATGCCCAAGCCATACTGCTGGAAGAAACAAGATTATAGGGGCTACTTAGGCTGGACCCAAAGCCAGAGGATATAGTGTCTGGCCCATTCACACTGGATGAGATGAAAGCCCTCTGGTTGAAAATGCCTAATACTGCCCCAGGCCCTGATGGCATACACTACGGCTTCTGGAAGAGACTCATGTCCATTCTTGATGCATTACAGGATGGCATGCCACCCCCTAGGACATTCTGGAGTGTATTCACAGATATCACAAGGGATATAGCAGAAAGAGGCTCCTCCCAAGAAGGGTTTAAGGATGCTAATGTCAGCCTCTTCTACAAGAAGGGGGATCCAACCCTAGTCTCTAACTACAGACCCATATCTTCAATGAACATGGACTGCAAAATGTATACCAACCTCATCAACAAGAGGCTGGCCCCTTGGGCAGTGGCAAAACTACACCCTGATCAGAAGGGGTTTGTGCTGGGCAGACTGATGTCCAACCACACTAGGCTGGCTTCCGAGGTCATGCACCTATGTGATGCAACAGAGACCCCTGGTTTAATAGTAGGTTTAGACCAAGCCAAAGCATATGACAGGGTGGACCAAGGCTGGTTGCTCTCCATCCTGGTGGCCTTTGGTCTGCCAGCAGATCTGATCATCCTGATTAGTGATCTGACAAATAATTGCAGGTCAAGAGTAAGGATAAACAGTGGGTACAGCCCTTACTTCACTCTGAGGCAGGGGGTATGACAAGGGGACCTGCTGTCATGCCTACTTTTTGATTTTTCCATAGAACCGCTAGCAATCAGGTTGAGATGGTATGTTAAAGGGGTATGCGTACCAGGTCTGGACCCAGTAAAGGTGATGCTATATGCGGATGACATCAACCTCTTCCTCAGGGAGGCGGACTCCATCCAGGAGATATCCACTTGCTTGACCAAGGTGGCATACACTATAGGCTCCAAGTTTAATATGGAGAAAACAGACATTAAGCCAGTTGGACCACACATGTTCAAGGTACGATGCTATAATGAACAAAATATGGCAGGACATATGATCCCTGGGGCCTGCTTCCTCCCCCCCACTGACCCCCTAAGAATATTGGGAGTCTGGATAGGAAGTAGGTTCACAACACATAGATGGACCCAGATAGATGTGCATATAAAACTTATCATATTGCAGTGCATGGTGAGCAATTGGAGCTAATGTACAGAACCACTCCCTACTAGCCAAGGCTCTGATGCTGTCTAGATGCCACTTCTTTATGGATGGAAATGGCATCCCCCCATGCTTCCTTAGGAGGATAAGTAATAGGATAATGGGATTTGTGAGAGGTAGCTTCTCCACAATGTCCTATGACACATTGGAGACACCCCTAGAGGAGGGTGGACTGAATAACCCTTCCCTAACTACCAGGAAGTATGCTGCAGACCTAAAATTCCTCAGTGACTTAATCTCTGGGGACCAGACCACGCCTTGGAAGAAGTGGACATGGATGGACCTAAAAATGGCATCTGCCTCAAGCCAAGCAGGCACCTACAGGGGTATGAACCCCTTCCTGCAGCAAGCTTATACAATGCCCACACTACTCCAGGATAGGGTATCACAGGCATTCATGATGGCCCAACACTTTGGGTTGGACTTAGCCTGCTCAATGCCCTCCTTAGTGGCCAGAAGCAACACTATAATACTAAACCACCCAGCACTACCCAGACCAAGCTCTCAATCATTCCTTAAAATAATGGAACTCAGGGATATCAGTGTGAGCAGAGTGAAACACCTCTACACTCCGCCCTCCCTGCAAGGCACAGGCCTGAAAGCAACAGTTGCCAGGTTGAAAGGCGCTATAGAAAAATATCAAGCTGGTCCTTGTTCCTGCCACACCGAAGTCAACCAGGAGGCCCAGATGTGAATGTATGGCCCAACATGAATGGCCCCCTTGGCTGCATATGAATATTCACCCTCCCGAAATCCCTGGTAACTGGGAGGGTGCAAAAAGATGCGTATAAAAAAATGAGAGTCCACATACATGCAGAAGATTACATCCCGTCTAAAGTTCCTACCCCAAGACGCAAAAGACCCTATAATATACAGCCAGGATATACACATTTGGACAGACAGGTCAGCACAGGATAATGGCTCAGATATATGTATGGCTGGCTCAGCCTGGACGACAGACCTACAGTTCAGTGACAAAGTCAGGCTCACCAGAGCAGTGCTCTCAAATAACATAGCAGAGGTGGCCACATTGGTGCTCCTCATGGCTTGGAGGGATGCACATATAGTAATACATACTGACTCCACTTACATGATGGGCTTGATGGAGGGCGGACTCCTATCTATGGAAAGGGATGGGTGGGGAGAGTCCCCAAGGCACATGAACAGCGGGCCACCAACCCCACTACTAAAGTACCTCCTATACCTGACAAGGGATAGGACTGGGAGAATAAGCCTCATCAAAGCAAAAGCTCATGGGGATGACATTAATAATAACATTGCTGACAGATTGGCTAACAAAGGGTGAATCTCGGGACAGGTGTTTGACATTGGCTCACTCTGAACCCTGGATGGATGGGTGGACGACGCTCCTGTCCTCTGCCACCAACCTCTGGACTACCTAACGGCACAGGTGGTATGGAAAAGACTCACAGTGCCTGCCATGACCAACAAGTTTGGGCAGTTTTCTGACAGATGGGTGGTAGCAATCGGCACCCTCTTTGGTAAGGTGCTGGATCCCAGACAACACATAAAGAAAATATGGAAAATCTCCATACCAGAGGGTCTCAGAGAGGTCCTATGGAAGGAAATGAATGATGCCCAAGTTCTAGGAAGGAGATACTTCAGCACTAGGTACAAGAAGTCTGACATGGGCAGGATTTGCCCTTGTGGTCAAACCATGTTCTTAGCCCACATTCTACTGGGCTGCCCCAGCTATGAGCTATGGCCCCTACTGGACATACTACTTAAGAGCATCTGGGAGGTGGGCCCAAAGACAGAGTTCAGAACCTTGCAGTTGGATGAGTGGGGGTACTCCCCATGGTACCCCCTCCTGGTGCTACAAACAATAGAGGAACTGGCACTACCAATTTTCAAGGGATGAAAAAAGCTCCTCAAGGGCAAAAAGAGAATGGTTGATCAGCACCTACTACTGGATGCTTTGGAAATGGTGCATGAAAGAAATACATGAGGACAATTTTACATTTGTGCCATGGATGTCCACAGACTCTTTGAGGGAGGCACTGCGAGTGCCATGCCCCACTCTAACCAAGATATGACCAATTGATGACTCGAGGCAGGCCCCCACAGCGAAATCCAGACTCACAGATGATGCCTACAGGTAGGACCTGTTTGGCCCACGTCTACTAACATATACATATATATTGTTGTTTACATCATCAAATTGTCCTCATCACCCTTCTTGCACCCTCTGGGTATGGGTTCTACTCCTGTAGTAAGGCATACAGTGAGCAAAAAAACTGATTCACAGAAGGTCAAATTTTGCTTGCAAGTCAAATTATGGCCCAAGGAACAAAGGTAAATCCGTGGGAAATTCAGGAAACAAAGGTAGATATTGTGTCCTTTGTTACACCAGAGTTCAGAACTTCAGTCTCAGCCAACCATTTAATATACAGTTTACAATCAAGCAGACTCAATGAATCAGTTTTTTTGCTGGTACTTGGTTTGGGCCCTTTTGGCCTTTATCACTGCCCCTATCCTTCTGGGCTTGCTCTCAATCACATTTCT
>Ga0307515_10020788_pt1 | contig 11681 bp, 7 predicted proteins | sample 17_EM_MG_FD_194513 | JGI IMG/M metagenome (GOLD analysis project Ga0307515, IMG submission 194513) | Populus trichocarpa ectomycorrhiza microbial communities from riparian zone in the Pacific Northwest, United States - 17_EM | ecosystem: Host-associated > Plants > Roots > Unclassified | place... | reverse complement strand
GTAATAATAAAGGCGAACCTAAATAAGGCACTAGAGACGTTTATTAATATAAATACTCTATATATATAAGTTAAAGGTTAGGTTAAAAGGGAGTCCCTAGAAATTTCTTAGTTATGTAAGGTCTTAAGATGTCTAAGAACTTTAACCGGCGGTTAAAGTTGTTTAATTAGTTAGATTCTCTTGCCAAGACTTTTTTAGAGGGGGAGCCTAACTCAATCTAGCTAATTAGGATTTTCTATCCCCGGGATAGAAAATCGCTATTGGCTCGCTTACTACTAGCGCCTTAGCGGCCCTCTAAACACGATATCTACCTATAACTCCTAAGTAAGAAAGCACCACATGCTAAGAGGCAAATTTTAAGATAGCGAGACTTATATTATAATGGCAATAGTAAGTAAGGAGGATTAATATTTGTTACGCTAGTTAAGCGGTATATATATATATAGATAGCAACTACAAAAGAAGAGTTGCTAGTGTTGGGAATAAAGGCAAGTGGTTACTATATAAGGTATATTGCCACTACATATGGCAAGTTGCCGTTACGTGCCGCCGCGGCACTAGCGTGGTAAGGATCCTTAAGTTCCTCACCCCTTTCTTTAATTATCAAAAAGAACAACAATTATTATACTATCTACGAACCGTAGCTACATAATATCACCTTGTGTAACTAACAGTTATAGTGCTTAGTTCGTTTAAAATCGGCATTAGACTTATTAATCTCCTCCTGCGCTTTCTTAAGAACATTATACATAAAGTTTATACCATAGAGAACTCTCCATAGTGCGCCATATTATCCCTCTTAACTAACTCTCTATACTTAACCTTCCTCTTATTTATAAAGCTCCCGAAAGGGAACTAGTATTTTTTACCACCTAATTAGGTCCTCCTAATCGGCCTCTTATAAAAAGTCTTGTCGAAGGTTATAGGCACCTTACTAGTTTGGAAGTTTCTAGCGGGTTTGGTAAAGGGTAATAGCAGCACATAGTTTAATTGCTAGCATTTATTAGTATAATAGCTAATATAAATTATAATAACTTAGACAAATGGCTCTAAACAGAGCCTTAAACAATTACTATCTTTACAATACCAAATTAAGGAGAAGAAGAAGGGGTTGCTAGAACTGATGTAAATAAATATATACAGCTGACCGCTAAGGCTTATTATGTAGTATGCCTAAGTTATATAGTTTACTATAGGTGCTGCTATAGGAATATGCGGTATAAGTTGCCAGCTAGCAACTTATAGTAACTTATTACGACCGTAAAGAGCCTAGAAATAGCGCGTAGTACGATACCCCTAGTAGTAACTAAGAATAATAATATGCAATATAATAGCAATATGCGATATAATGGCAGTATGCGATATAATGGCAATATGCGGCATATTGCGGCAATATGGCGGTAATGTGGTAGGTAATATACTCTAGTACCGTTATATAAATAAAAGAAATAGAATATACCACAAGAAATTATAGCCTTAGTTAAATTCCACCGAATTCCTCTATTAGTAAGAAGCTGGTAATATTAGAAGTCTTCCTCCTAACACTCTCTAAATGTTATTATCCTTATTAAATTATAGTTAATATAGATATAGATATTATGGAGCTTGCCAATCAGGCCTATACTATTCCAATTTTTAAATACGTTATTATATAAAGCACTAGCTAGCTTCCGCTTAAGCTTACTAATGCTCTTACTAAATAGTAAGGCCTTAATAACTAAGTTAATGATATAACCGAGATATCGCAGGCGTAAATAGCCAACGTTAATATTAAACCGAGTTGCTAGCTCCTTTAGCATAGTATTATTATCCGTAGCATTATCCATTATAAACGCCCTAAGATTCTAGCCAATCTCGTAGTTATTAATAACATCGGCTGTAATTTCTGTAATTAATTAGCCAGATTTTGCTCTATTTACTTTCCGGAAACCTAGAAGACAGTACTTAAGCTTATACTCCTTACTAATAAAGTAAGCGCATATCGCCATATAGTCGTCACAATTTAGAAAGCGCCAGCCATTGAGTAAGAGGTTGATTTTGCTTTTTACACATAAAATCTTGTCCTTAATCTATGTCTTCCTTAACTAAAATATATCTATTACCCAGCCCCTAATTATAGTATGTAAGGATAGAAGGATTACTTTAATCTTAGGTTGGCTAGAAATAAGGAGCTGTCGAAATCGTATATTTTAAATAGTTAAAAAGCTAAGGTCGTAGGTAATAATTGTGTTAATAAGGTTCTTCTTATATTTAAGATCGTCAAATAGCGGTAGAAGAAGACTATGTTATGTAAAGCCTACGTAAGTAGAACCTTGTCCTTATAATAAGATGGAGTTAGGATCCTCGCCGGCTCCAGTTATTCTATAGGTCTTTTTTAAATAAGATGTAATTAATAAGGTAGAGAGTGCATTAAAGAGCTAGGTACTATAAGCCTTTTTTTAATGGCAGCGCTTACAGAGCCAGAGCTTCTTATAGCCCTTTACTTATAGATTAGCTCCATACTAATAAACCTAAGAAACCTTTGCCTTTATATTTAGGACCCGTTTATTACGTAAGCGATACTGTATATCCTAAAGAAGCTGGCCACGGTATTTAAGAGTATCGTATTAAATATTAAAAACGCAGGCGTACAAGGTCTAAGTAGGCTGAGATGCTTCTGAGGTAGTCTCAAGTAAATCAGAATTAGATAATTAAGAAGTTTTATTAATATCCGAACTTATATTACCCTTTAAAGTTAATAGGGTTATTATATAATAAGATAATAGTGGGCAATCTGAAAATTTTTAAACCGGATAAACTATTAACCGAGACTATTAATCAGTCATTAAATATCTGACCTCGGTTCAAATATTTAATTGGCTTAACTGATATCTAATCTCGTATTTGATTGATTGGACTGACGCTTGGACTGATTGAACTTCCAATCAAATCCGTTGACTGTTGGCAGCACTGGTTGTGACCAGTTTGGCAGCATGAACATGTATGTCGTGCGGTATTGCCGCGATGACTTTGCCATCATCTGATGGAAAAATAGGAATAGGTCCGGCTTTGGTGAGGAGTGACTTTACGTGTTTATTTTGGAGATAGTTGAGCAGAAAAAAAGTGCTGCCAATGGTTGGATGTCCCGCGAAAGGTACTTCCGCGATGGCGGTAAAAATATCAATCGGAATCACTTCCGCTCCGGGGTCTTGTTCATGAAGGAAGACTGTTTCTGAGATGTTGAACTCGGTTGCAATTGCTTGCTTCTGGGCTTGGGTGAGGTTGGCCCTGTACTGCGAAGGAATGATAACAATAGCTACTGGATTGCCACTGTAACGAGTTGATGTGAAGACATCAAGAATTACAAAGGAGAGCTTCATTGCGAAGGTTTTCATGGAAGAGGAACCTAGGGATAGGGATTAGCAATATATGTCCAAAACGACTAAGTCATCTGTTAGGACATATTTTTATCACGTGGGTGTGGTTATAATATAATCCATTGTAAATTAGAAAATCCTGATGAGTCGTTTGATCCGGGCTGCCTCGGGCAGAAATCTAACCAGTCGGACAATCATTTTGACGATCTGTACAACCTTCGCTCGCACCCACCTCTCTCAATCATCATGGATTCAACCCAAATTTCTGCAAGGCGGCAGCGTCCACGGCCTATCCGGTCCTGCCTGCAGTGCCGGCGCATGAAGGCAAAATGCGATCGGCTCCAACCCTGCGGTCGTTGCGTTCGGATCGGTGCCTCTAGGGAGTGCTCCTACAATGATACTAGACATCCCAGACATTACACGCGCCCTTCAGAAACCTTGGCCAATAGCTCTGATGCGGAGCATATTTCTACCTGCCATGAAGCAAACTCACCGATCCAGAACGGACTTTCGGCTGATGCGACTAAAACAGCCAATGCGTCCAATTCATTCTCAAATTCTGAACCGACCGCCGCGGGGGTACCTCCAACCACCTTGGTTGATATGTGCTCTCGGGTCGAAAAGCTCGAGGAGGCTTTTCAAGACCTAATAGATAAAGAGCTACCAGACAGTGAAACTAGCGCAGCTAGCTCTGGTTTTGCTGTCAGGCTACATCCCATGAAGACATCCGGTATCCTTGATTTTAAGGGTTTAAGATCACGTTATTACAGCCGTACTCATTGGATTACCCTTTTTCGGCGAGTAAGTCTTTAAGTCACCTGCTTCATGGGAGTGGCGAGCTGGGTGACGAACGGGTACTAATGTGGTTAGTTCAACGAAGCTGTAACAATTATGCAGCATGTTATGAAAGATTCTATTGTTCCTCCTCTAATTAAAGAAGTTCAGACATTGCAAAAACGGGCTTTTGCTAAGAGAAGAAAAGTAGCAAACGTCGAGACCTACCGAGAGCCTACAAGTACCATTGCCAAGTTGCTTGAAATCTTGCCTACTCAAGTGTTGTGTGAGAAACTCATCAATATTTACTTTGATACATGGGAAAGTACATTCAGGGTCCTGCATCGTCCGTCATTTCTCGACACTTTGCATGCGTTTTGGGATCTACCTCTTGAAGACAAGATAAAGTTCCATGGGTTGATTCCACAGCTGGTAGCTGTACTTGCTGTTGCGTGCTCAACTACTTCCGGCATCTTAGCGGGCTCCATCTCTGATAGTGCGTGGTCAAATACGGCTTGCGACTCCTTGAACTTCTGGCTATTTGGTCTTCCACGTAAAGATCAGAACGAGATGAGTACTCTGCAAACCAACTGTCTTCTTGTTCTTGCTATGCAACTTAATATGTACCCACCTGACAAGATTTGGAACGCCACGGGTTCTCTTGTCCGCTCAGCGATGAGTATGGGACTTCACATCGACCCGGAGTCATTTGATCTATCTAGGCTCCAAAAAGAAATAAGGCGAAGACTCTGGTCAACCATACTCGAATTTGACCTCCAAGCATCCCAGACTGTCGGCATGGCACCATACGTCCATGCCGATACGTTCACCTCAGAAATACCTGCAAATTTGACGGATTCTGACCTCAGAGCCGTTCATAATGTACCTCAACGAGACGGTTCGGTCGATATATCCACAGATATCTCATCCCAGCATGTACTAGCAAGCTCACTTCGATTGAGGCTGGAGATTGCATCCCTTCTTGGCCGAGCTGAACTTCAAAAGCAGGACATTCAGAATCTCTTACGCAAGCGAGAGCTCATCGAAGAAGCGATACATAGTATTTCTCCCATACTAAGAATCGAGCAAAGCACAAATGAAAGTGAACGCCCAAGACGACAGTTTGCGTATGCCCTGGTGTATATGTCTCTCATCAGATCTCTGTTCTCAGTAAGCATTTTTCTTACCTCTGATTCAGGTGAGAGTGTAGGTGAGAAACAACAACAGAACTGTCTTCAGTGTGCCCTGTTAGTCCTTTCTACCTTTGATGAGGTTAGCTCAAGCGGACTGAGTAGAGATACTGGAAACACCCCCAAATTCGGTGACATCTTCTCGTTACTTTTTTGGAGCGACGTTTATGCTGCCATATTGACCCTTAGCCTGGAGGTTAAGAGATCGAATATCGAAAGCGGCTCGACCATAGTTGGATCTTACAGCTCTTCAGCGTCTAATAGAAGATTTCTCGCATGGCCGAAGACCACTATCGTACGTACTGCCGAAGTCGGGATCGAAGCTCTCTTACGAAGACCTAACCACCCGGCGGCGGATCTTAAGAATGTTTCGAGGCTTTCCTTTGCCCTACAGTCAGCGATGACAAGCAGTAGCCTCGAAGAAAAAGTTCGAAGGAGTAAGGAGGGTATGTTAAAGGTCCTTGATGACTACAAACGATTCTTCACGAAAAGCGATTCCACCGCTGCGGAGAGTAACTTCGAATTAGCATTTGTAAGACAATTTTGCATAGGATTATCCAGAACAAGACTAACCGCCCTTACAGCAATCTCGCACAAGTGTTTCTAGTGAAGACCAGTTTATGGAGGTAAGAATAAATGCCCATCGGCCCAAGAGCCCTTTAATAGTGTTTAAGGATGAGACGCTCAATAAAATCCAACTTGTCCTTAGCGTCCATCTTTCTGTACATCAACATCTACTAAACATTCTAGGGGCTTGATTCCAACTTTGATACTGTTTTCTTCGATTATAACTTCGACCACTCTACTACCGACTTCTTCTCGCTGGAAATCTAGCGCAACACTTGGACCTCTGCGCGTTCTCCATTTCTGGGTCTAAAGCAATATCGCTCCAACAAAAAGCGGACATCCTCGTTTTCTATCACCCTACAATTTAGCAAAAACCTGCGATTCTCTAAATAAAATCGTACCAATGAAGACACGGTAGCAGCGGCCTCTCAGTTGCTAATGACTGGTGTACTCCTGTCCCATTCATCACTGCCGACAGCATCTACCAAGAAGCTTGCCACACTCTTCCTCGTAATCTTGGAAAAGATACCCACACCTTCTCCAAGATTCCCAGATGTCTTGACAGGTTTCCCATCTCCTTCAACCAGCATCACCGGTCTCGCCAACACATAATCCACGCCCGCGACCTTTACCTCCTCATCCACCAAATTATGGTCTTCAAATTGATAGGCCATGTTTGATTTCCGGAACAGCAACTGCAACGTACAATTCAGATTCTTGAACGAATCTGCCACTCCAAATGCTGACATGATTACAAGCTTCTTGGTATCATACTCTTTCATCAACTCAACAGCGTTGGCACATGAGTCGGCCATCATCCGCGGGGGCGTTACCGGTTTAGAAAACGGACTGTCGCTAGCGAGGCGAGCGTTCAGCGTAACTATTACGGCTTCAGGCGTATTCTGCAAGTCCTGGGTGAATGCGGATGCGACGTCGTCTTTGGAGGTTGGGCTCCCGCGGACGAGTGTAAGATCGGGTCGAGACTCTGGAGTTTCCAGAGCAGAAAGGTTGCGGACGAGAGCCGTGACTTTATAGCCTCGAGAAAGAGCTTCGTTAATTACGAGCTGGCCAGTGCGACCACTGCCTCCCAGGACTAAAATGCGTTTCCCGGACATGGAGTCGGATTGGCAGTCTAAAGGCGGGAAAGAGAAAAGAAAGAAGGATTGACGATTATATGAATGAATTAGCAAGAGGTTCTCTTTTTAATCAGAAAATTGTCCGTAGCAACGGTGATTTATTCCTCCTGTTTGAAATAGAGATACGGTCCTGCGGACTAGAGTTGAGTTGCTTTCGTGTTGTGCGAAAGTGAGAGGTTGCAATAAAAGAATTTCAAAAATTTAATTTTATATAGAATGCAATCGAATTTGGTTGGTAGCATACAGCTCTGGGGTACGAATACCCTCTGGCGAGTGTGCTATTGCGATTTATATGCTTTTTGGTGGAAAGTTCATGTCCGAGCCCAAACGGCTTTGGGCCGGAGCCGGAACGGTCGACAAACGGACGCGAGCCGGTCGAGTGATGGTCCTGTCGTAAGCAACACCATATGTGATAGTAAGTGCAATATATTTAAAGGGCATAGTCCCAGCACATAAGATGTTCAAATCAGTTCTCCAACCAAAGAATCAAATCATTCTCTGTCCAGGGCCTAGACCTCAAATCTCTCCTGCAATCGAAACAGTCATTTAACTATCCTGTCCAAAGTTTCAAAATGCTCCAAACACCACCAAAGAATGTCGCTATCATTGGAGCTGGCCTGGCGGTAACAATCCTCTGGTAGATATATTTCTCGTGTTCAAAATGCTAACGAAATTTCTAGGGTATGTGCCTTGCCATCGAGCTCCACAAGCGCTCAATTCAAAGTACTATTTACGAACTTCGCAACCCAACGCATCTGACTGCAGGAGCACTCATGCTCTCCCCCAATGCAATCCGTATTATGGAAGATATTGGACTCTATCGGCGTGTCAAAGATCAAGGATACCTTTTTGAAAGTATTGCGTTCAAGGACGCCGACGAGAAAACCACAGGAGTTTACTATCTCGGGCATGAAAAGCTTTACGGATACCAGTGCCTCAGATTACACCGACAAGTCCTTCTTGGCGAGCTCAAAGGTATACTCCAAGAAACCAACATCCCTATCGTATATGGCAAAAAATTCTCGAGCATCATTAGCGAGACATCCGAGAGCGTCACTTTCAGTTTCGAAGATGGCACCACTGCGACCGCCGATATGCTCATCGGAGCAGATGGGATCCACTCCACTGTACGTCGCTATATCGCACCGGGAACCACAGCAAACTTCTCGGGGCTCCTCGCCCTAACCTGCGCCTTGCAGAAGAAAGACGTACGTTTCCCGAGCATTGAGGGCGAAGACGAATACCATCTCCCCGTCGCCATCAACGGCAAGCCAGGACAATTTGTTATGGCGCCGCAGAGCACCGATGGCGAAGAGCTCCTTGCCGGAACACAGATCCCATACCCGGAGCAAGACCGCGCAGGCTGGGCGCGCCTCGCCGCCGACAAGGACGAGCTCCTGCGCCTAATGCGGAAAGATTACGAGCGCTGGCCTGAGACGGTAAAGTCGGCTCTTGACAGTGTGCCTAAAGAGAGTATGTTTGACTGGCCTTTCTACACTATGCCGAAACTTCGTTCCTGGGTTTCTGCAGAAGGGAGAGTCGTCATTCTTGGTGATGCTGCGCATGCGGTGCCGCCGGCAGCGGGCCAAGGCGCGAGCCAGGCATTTGAAGATGCGCATACGTTGGCGATGTTGCTAGAGAGGGTATCAGAGAAGGCGGGTTTGCAGGATGCGTTGAGATTTTGGAATGATAAGAGGCAGAAGAGGATTGATGAGGTGGTTAAGCTGACGCTGAAAATAAACAATATGAGATTGCCGCAGGAGCAGAGGGAGAAGCTTGCGGAAGAGGATATCTCACTTTCGGATGAGGGGGGGCAGCTGGCGTGGCTGTATGGGGTTGATATTGGAAGAGAGTTCTCAGACTGGGTCGAGGAGAGGACTGCAAATTAATATTGAGAAGGGTGGAAAAGTTATCTGGTTAGAAGGATTGTGAACTAGTTCGAGATATTACAGGTTGCTTAGATTCAATACTATCTTGGAAATTTGGTTTGGTAGATTTGTTTGGTAGATTTGTTTGGAGCTCTTAGAGAAGCACGCTGCTCTTCGCAACAATTAACGTCTTCTTGAAACTTAGAACATTCATAATGATAATAGTGCCATGTACTCACTAAGATAGTTTTGACTTCTGGTGTATTACTTACGGGTTTCAGAGTTAACTGCAAAAACAGTTTTATTGTAGACTAAATATATCAATAATTTTTATGCGTTGAAGTCCATAACGAGTCTTCCGGCAACCTGACCTTTCTTTAGCTTTTCTACTGCCTCCGGAAGCTGAGCTAAAGGAAAAATTTCATATATTGGTTTCAGTAAACCCTGATTAGCGAGCTAAACCCGTCCTTTAAAAAAGGATCTGGACGGAGTTTTTGTCGACCTGAATCGAAGTTCCTTACTACCATCGTAATACTGTCTAACGACCTAGATCGTCTATACGAACTATATCTCAGTTGTCTCGTATCTTGAGCTTATATGTCTTATCAAACGTCTCATTACCTGTTTCTCTTAACTATGACCTACTACATGATGACGTCGTCGTTATTGTATTTAGACCTACCTAATGTATATAAGAGAGCTTCTAGAGCCCTCTTTAATAAACAGAGTTTTTATTCCTAATTGTCCGTTCAATAGTTATAAGCCCGGGCCGTTTACTATATTATCTTTAATTCCAAAGCCTTTATTCCTATTAATTTTAATCATCATCTTAATTATAGATAACTACCCACAATGACTTCTTAATAAGAAACCCCTCCCGTTATCATATTATCCGTTATCCTTATAAGCCTAAATAATTAGGACGAATAGATTAAGGTTATTAAGTTAAAAGCAAATAATAATCGTCTCTAGAAGTATATTAACCTATTAACACCTAAGACCGATCTGCCACAGCTTAAAGAACCTATTTATGCTTTACCTAAGGATACTAATAGCTAGGGGAAGATAAAGCTCGCGGACCTAGATAAGGAGGAGAAGGAGGAGCTTTGTACGCTTAAAGCTGACTATAGGGACAATATAAAGCTATACAGAAAACAGCTATTAGCTCTTAATACGTTACGCAGCCACATTCTAAGCTCCATCTCACATATCTACCTTATCTACACGTTTAAATACACCACCACCTATAACGTCTTAGTATTTCTTAAGAAGAGAATTACTCTAACTAACCACGCCTAAAAGCTTCAAATAGCCACTTAATATGTAAGGCTTAAGAAGGCGCCTTAGAACCAGAACTTTAAGGTCTAGTTATAAGAGTAGAAGAAGGTATATACTAAGTATAAGGAGCAAGCTCTACCTAAGGTAGATAGTAATCGTTTGGTAAAAGACTTCGCGTATATAGTTAAATTAATTACACTAAGCTAGTTAGAATATTAGAAGAATAAGCTTAATAAGCGTAAGTGGGAGAAGAAAACGCTTTCTACCTTTTTTAAACTGGTTAAAATATACTAAAACCACTATCATATGGACCTTGCCTAGAAGGGTAAAACCCTACAAGAAGGATCCTTTAAAATCACCTTTAAAGATAAGTCACTAAATTTAAAGCCTAAATTAAAACCTTAATTATCAGCAGATAAGTAGAAGAAGGAAAGGTAACTACCGCTAGAGTGCCTATACGGAAAATATTACTACTTTAATAAGTGCTAGTACATCGTAGAGTTAATTCCTTGCCTATTATGGTTTAAACTAAGTAATAAAATTTAGAAGAAGGTAGATAAGAAGATTACTAATACGACGCCTAAAATTAAGGCTTGTATTAAGCAAATTAAAAAGGACGATTAAGCTAATAAGAAGGATAATTAAGCTAATAAAAAGCTAAAGGATGGCAACTAGTAGAGCTCTTAAGAGCCCTATAAAAACTTTGCAGTTTATTATATAGGAGCCAATAACACAGCTTCTAATTACAAGCTTTATAATAGTGTAATTCTTAACTCAGGAATAAGCCTATACGTCTTTAACAATAGAGCTAGGTTTATTAGCGATATTAAGCCTATATCAGAACGCGTCTATATGGGCTCGTATATAGAAGAAATTATAGGCTATAGTATAGCTGTAGTCACAATTAACAACCTAAAAGGGAAGAGATAGATACAACTCTTAGGAGCAGCCTTTATACTAGGCTTCTATACTAACTTAGTATATCTTAATAAGCTTAATAATAAGGGAGTCTACTAGAATAATAAAGAGAACACTTTCTTTTATGGCGACGACGAAACGTACGCCTACTATAGCCGCTACTGTAGTTAGAACACTATTGAATATAATAAGCTAAAAAGTAACTCACCTAAGGCTTTATTTGCGACTTAATTAAAGCCAATAAAGCATTTATTAAAGCCTCTGCTAAATTAGGTAGAAGGCTATATATAGCACTAGTAATTAGGCTATGTAGAAAAAGACGCGATTAAGTAACTACCTTAGTTAGTAATGGGCGCGATTGTAAAAGGCCTAATAATAGTAGAATATAAATTATATGGAGTAAATTAAGCTTATAAGGTGGTATCTAAAAGACCTCTAACTTAGTTACTAGTTCCTTTCTATAGAATCTGTTAGCGACTTAGTTAATCGAGACATAAGCACGGCAAAAGGGTCGCGCAAGCCTGTACGATTGGATTGTCTATAAACGAGAATCTAAAGCTAAAGAAAGGAAAGGAGAAGAAGGGGAGCGCCGCT
>Ga0307515_10020787_pt1 | contig 11681 bp, 5 predicted proteins | sample 17_EM_MG_FD_194513 | JGI IMG/M metagenome (GOLD analysis project Ga0307515, IMG submission 194513) | Populus trichocarpa ectomycorrhiza microbial communities from riparian zone in the Pacific Northwest, United States - 17_EM | ecosystem: Host-associated > Plants > Roots > Unclassified | place... | reverse complement strand
ACAAATCCAGTATTAAAATATCTGGTTTTCGTCAAAACATTAAAAAATATATTTTTTGTTTTCATACATACGACCAAGTCTCTCAAACAAAAAAATCACATCGTATTTTCATACAAAGAAAATTTCAAAAAGAAAGAAAGAAAAAAAACATATGTTTTAGCATGAATTATCGACTTTAATAACCAGTTTGTTAAAGTCATGAGGACTAGGCCAATATTTTAAAAATTCCAAAAAAATTATTTTGTTTTCTTTTAATATCTGGGGTTACGACCTTATACGTAAGATGTATTTCGGATATTAAATTATTTTGTTGACGTTAGAACGGTTAGGTTTTACCCGATAAGATAAGGATCTGCGTACCGAGAACTTTTCTTAAACTATAGACGGACCAACAACTAGAAAACACAACAAGACCTTAGATTTTATCAGACAATAAAACAATGCAGCTTACCTTAGGTAGGGCGTATTTGGGGTGCTAATACCTTCCCTTTACGCAACGAGTCCCCGTACTCGATCTTTTCAAAAGAAACCCTGACCAGGATCACACCCCACACCGGGGGCAAATAAGAGTTTTTTTTTTTAAATGAAGAAGACAAAAGTGGAATCAATGGTATAAAGAAGGCTAAGAACAAAATTCCAACGTTTGAGAGAGAGCTAAAAGAAAAAAGACTGGGGGCATGTTAGAAAACTGTGAGAAAGGCTATGTGAAAGCCATAAAAAAAAATACTGAGCTACAAACATGACTTTAGGCATCCATGATAAAGCCCTTGATGTTATCAGATGATTTACATTATGACCTATGTTAAGAGAATTTTGATATTTTAGGTTAATAAGGTTATATGTCACTTTCTCTACAAAGACAACAAGAGAAAGAGAAATGATAAATAATTGATGTTGATCCTAGGCTTTTGAAACCCTCAAACACCTTTTGATGCCCGTAAAATTTCTTTCTTTCATAGCCATAAACCATTGCCTACATTACATGCTTTTAAAAGCCCTTTTTGATCAAATAAGCAATTTGAACCGATAAATGACATTCTCAAAGCTTGAAGAGCTTTTCCATAAGGGTCGTGGTTTCATGGATTAAGCTACTTGTTATTATGCATGATGATAAAATAAGGGCTAAAAAAAAAAGAGAAGAAGAAACCACCTTTCTTGATAAAAGCCTGAGTTTTAACTTGAGCATCTTGTTTCTTGAAATTCACATAAGGTCATCTCATCACAGACCATCAAATAATATACCTAAGATCAAAGATTAAAACTGACACAAAAAAAACCATGGGAAAGGCCATTTTATTCTTGGAACGGGTCAATTTCTTTTTTTTCCCTCAAAATACAAGACAATCAAAGGATTACATTGAATAACATGTGTTGGATCTTTGATCGAAGAAGCTTGACTTAAAAAAAAAAACTTTCAAAAAATGACATCTTTAATTTCATTTCAACAATTAGACTTTGAGTAGAAATGATCTTTGAAAAATGAGAGTTGATTCCCGAACAAGAAAGATTATCAAACAAGAAGAGCATCGATCGAGTTTACAAAATCCTTGAAAGAAGTGACATCAATACTTCTCGACACTTTTTGAAAAGTTGAGCAGCCGGGGGCAATACAATGGACCCTGAAAAGGAAAAACAAACAGTATTCAGATCAGCTAGGGGGCAATAAAAAAATGATTAAACAATGAATCGGTGAACTGAGGACAATGTGGTTCAAAGAAAGATAATTCAGATCATACTGGAGGTAAGTCGATGGCTGATTAGCAATCTAAGATGAGGACGACACCAGAAAACCTTTTGATGAGTGCTGGTAGGATGCACACAGCTAAGCAAAGAACGATTCTCGAGAGAATCCAGGAGATGAACGATTTGTTAAGCTCCTTTATGATGAATCAAGCAACACCACACTTGGGGGCATTGTCAAGCTTGATAAACAGTGAAACCAGTAATCATCAAAGATAGCCTAGGATAGGCGCTGTATTTACAGTGGAGTGGATGACTAGCACATGAATGGACTAGTACATGGAAATAGCAAAGAAGACTTTGGATAACAAACAAAGGCACCCTATGACGATGGAACATCAAAGAGGGGGGGACCTATATTTCAAATCAGGTAAGGATGCATGCATGTCATCTAACCTCAAAGCATTGCACACATATTTTTATTCGTTATAGGTAAATCCTCAAAGAAGTCTAGCAAGACTGAAAAAAAAAAGAATCATTAAGCTGATAATAACAGAGAATCATGGTTGTGACCCTGGAACGGAAGAAGATGAGATGGACCCTACTGTTAGGAAAATCTCAAAGGAATGAAAAGATCAACCTTGTCATCATGAGGAGTTTTCAGGTCAACCCTGCAATCAGGAAACACCAAGTTTTCCAACCTTGTCCTCGAGAAAAACCCAGTTAATTTCAGTCATCAGGAAGGACAAATGTCAACCCTACAATTAGGAAGGACAGATGTTAGTCTTGCAAAATCATAAAAAAAAGAGAAAGAAAGCATCAAGTGAAAAGTTTGATCAAACCTTATTATCAAGAAGAAGAAGAAGAAGAAGAAGAAGAAGAAAGAAGCAAGTTTAAACCTTGCCAACAGGAAGAACATAGATTTTGGTTCTAGTTAAAGGGGATCGTCGGATGGGATCTCAGGTTAGCCCAACCACACACAGGATATTGGTTATGGTTAAAGGGGATCGCCGGATGGGATCTCATGCTAGCCCAACCACATACAGACGTTGGTTCTGGTTAAAGGGGATCGCCGGATGGGATCTCAGGTTAGCCCAACCACACAGATTTTGGTTCTGGTTAAAGGGGATGGCTGGATGGGATCTCAGGTTAGCCTAACCACGCAGATGTTGGTTCTGGTAAAAGGGATCGCCGGATGGGATCTAAGGTTAGCCCAACCACACAGATTTTGGTTCTAGTTAAAGGGGATCGCCGGATGGGATCTCAGGTTAGCCCAACCACACACAAATTTCGGTTCTAGTTAAAGGGGATCACGGAGGGGATCTCAGGTTAGCCCAACCATGCAGATTTTGGTTATGGTTAAAGGGGATCGCCGGATGGGATCTCAGGTTAGCCTAAGCACACAGATTTTGGTTCGGATGAGATCTCAGGTTAGCCCAACCACACACAGACATTAGTTTTGGTTAAAGGGGATCGCCAGAGGGGATCTCAGGTTAGCCCAACCACGCAGATTTTGGTTTTGGTTAAGGGGGATTGCCGGAGAGGATCTCAGGTTAGCCCAACCACGCAGATTTGTGTTCTAGATTGCCAGATAGGATCTTAGGTAAACCTAATCAAAAGGGCCGGTCACCCCTGAAAATAGACCACTATGAACATGTGTGGGTAGGTCGCCCGTGAAAATAGACCAAAGTGAGTATGTGTAGGCAGGTCGCCCATAAAAATAGATCGTGTGAGTGTGTGGGTCGGTCGCCCCTGAAAATAGACCAGGATGAACATGTGTGGGTAGGTCGCCCGTGAAAATAGACCAGTGTGAGTGTGTGGGCCGGTCGCCCCTGAAAGTAGACTAGGATGAACATGTATGGGTAGCTTGCCCGTTAAAATAGACCAGTATGAGTGTGTGGGTAGGTCACCCGTGAAAATAGACCAGTGTGAGTGTGTGGGCCGGTCGCTCCTGAAAATAGACCAGGATGAACATGTGTCGGTAGGTCGCCCATGAAAATAGACCGTGTGAGTGTGTGGGTCGTTCACCCCTGAAATAGACCAGATGAATATGTGTGGGCAGGTCGCCCGTGAAAACAGACCAGTGTGAGTGTGAGTGTGTGGGCTAGTCGCCCCTGAAAATTCGCACTATGTCCTTTTAAATAGTAATTTTTATAGTAATCGGGTATTATTTCCCCTGTCCTGGTTTATTTTTAATATCGATTTTCAATAGACGATATCAAAATTCATTAATTTATACCTCAATACCTTTCTTTCCTTATAAATCACTTTCGTTTAATTTTAATTCACATTTTAAAATTTTTTTAATTTTCGAGCATTTTTCGCATTTCTATTTTAAAAATTTATTTGCTAACCTTTTTTCTTAATTTCAAAGGTCCATATCCCTTCCGTTACTGCAAGTATCAAATCCTCCATTTTCATAATTTATTTGCTTAATTTCCTTACACACTTCCTTTAGAATTTTTATAGAACCCTTGAGTTGTACCAGATTTACATTTCTTAACCAACATTACATGCGATGATTTCAAATCAATTTTCATATCCTTACCTTTAATATATATATATATATATATATAATTTCATCCATCATTCATTTTTTTTCTTTTTCCAATTTAAAGCATTTCTTTAATTTTATGCTAAATTTACACCTGAGGTTTACAGATAGTATTTTTCCTTTCGCATAACTAGTCTCGTACCATAGAATCTCTGCTAACTAGTTAGGGTTCCTAGTGACCATAATACTAGGTGGTGATTTCTTAAATTGGACCTTTTCCCTTTAAGAATAAGATGTAGATATATTTATTCTTTTCACATTTGAATTTTTTTTAAAGGTCGTCGTTATGTTGGGTGCGATTGAATAGTGTCTCCACTCGGGATATATTGGACTAAGATTTGCCTTTTATTTGTCAATTGCTATAATGTTTGTTAAGTTGTGTTTATGTGGTTATTGCCTTTACTACTTTAGCATGCATCCTTATTTATATTGCCATGCATCACTTTAAGAGCACACACCTTAAAATTTAGGATAGGTAGGGAAGTAACGATACCCCAATGGCTTTAGCCTAGGTAAGACTCGGGAAACCATCCAACTCTCACTTGATTGTTTACTTGATAATGGTTAGTACGCCGATCTAATATTACTTAGGGTCTCTATCTTCACACTACTTGTAAGCTTCATGTCAACCTTTTAAGGATGATCAGTTAGCAAACAAAAGACCCTTTGAGACTAGATAACGACTTACCCCATGCACTTAATGGCTAGAACCTACCTATTAGGTTGTACCCTGTGTAATCTCACTATGGCAAGCCTAACATGTGGCATCTTGAATTCCAAGACCATTGGGTGGCAAATGGTTGTCATATAAGATACAAGAGTCTGAGTTCTTATAGTTGACAAAAAGGAACTGTCTTGAATTGGAAGCCAGAAGGTTATCACAAGCTCAAACTTAGGAAAAAATGAGTAATGATCTCCTCGTTAGCATGATGATGACATCAGGTTCCTAAAATCCATGAATAACAATCGTTGTCACCCGTGAAGGGCGAGTCTATATTGAATCTTTATTTTTCTTGTTTATAGCATCATCACTTGTGCATGATTGCATAATTTTTATTTAGCAGGTTGAAATATAGGTTCCCCATTGAAACGCACCTATAACACTTGATTGTAAAAGAGAAAAATGAAAAACAAAGAAAGAGCTCAGTTTAAAGCCTAATACCGAAAAGAGTTAGAAATTCTTAGAGAAGAAGTCGCAAGGCTTACTAGTATATTCGAAGAGGCCTTGGGATCTAAATCCAAAGAAGCAACATTTACAACTCAGCCTGAACCTATGCCTGCAACTCCATTCAATCCACAAAATCTAGAGGCAAATGAGGTGCCACTCAAATCTCAACAGGCCATGTATTTATAATTTTCTTAACCAGTATACCCCATGAGGATGCCGTCCACCATTGACTTTGCAATGAAGTAATATCAAAAGGACAAGATGGCAAAAGAAGATGGTCTGGAAAAATTGGTTACCCTAGAAGAAAGGATGAGGGCAATTAAGGGAACTAGCTTATATGACTTGCAAAAGCTGCTGAGATGTGTATGGTGCCTAACGTGGTCATTCTCAAAAAGTTTAGAGTGCTAGAATTTGTCAAATATACTAGAACTCAATGCCATATAACTCATCTCAAAGCATGCTGCAATAAAATGGTTGAGGTGGTTTATGATGAGAAATTGTTGATTCACTTTTTTCAAGATAGCTTGAGTGACGTTGCCCTCACTTGGTATATGTTGTTAGACAGTACCAAGGTGAAAAAGTGGAAGGATTTTGTTGATGTATTCATTAGGTAATATAAGTTCAATATAGACGTGGCCTTTGATAGGTCAAACTTCTAAGCTATAGAGAAGGACAACAAGGAGTCCATAAGGGAATACGCCCAAAGGTGGTGTGAGATAGCTACACAAGTTAATCTTTTTTTGTTGGAAAAAAAATGATCAATTTATTTTTCAACACCTTTAAAGCCCCATACTTTAAATATTTAGTTAGAAGCTCTGCACAACATTTCACTGACCTGGTTGTTATAGCTGAGAGGATTGAATAAGCCATCGAGTTAGGTAAGATTGTTGACTCGACTAAAGAGAATAGTTTCACTAGAAAAAGGAAGGAAACTGAGGTTCACAATATTGAAGGTGGTTACAAAGGCAAGAGAAATAACTATAAAAAACACCTACCCTACTTATAGCCAACTTCTTCACACCGGTTCCCAGGAATCAACTATCTTGAAGATAAATCTATGGTGTCATTAGGCCAAGAATGGTCTACACATGACCCCAACTGATTTGGAAAGAGACCCTAGTTGATGAGTTTATAGGAGAGGAATGATTGAGAGATTTTAAAAAATTCTAATCAATTGATAGCTAAGTATTACCTTGCTAGAAATTATAGCACAAGATGTTAGCATAAGATCTTTATAGTTGAGCTTTTTTTTCTAAAGTTTCAATGAAATAATGAGTTTGTTCTTCAACTGTGTTTCTTCCTTTGATTTACAACCAAACATTATTCATTTTCATAAATCCTAAAAGGGATTCCCTATAAGAACTCACAAATACACCTTTGCAGCCTAATCTTATAGAATCAATTCATTTCTTCTACCAAAATCTTTTCTCACAAGTGGAATTTGGAAAAATTAAACTTGCTTTTTTGTTTAAAAAACGATTTGATGTTTATTTAAAATAATATTTTGACATTCTATTTGTAGAGTGACAAATGAATCAAGCAACTCCTTTATTGAGGTGACCAAATTCTAAACCAAAGTATATGAGTAGAAAGATGAACAGTCATCCCCCATGACTCTTGAGCCAAGTGTTGTAGATGTATGCATAATGACATGTTGTGGATTCGTTGTTCATACTCATGAAATGCATCTCTTTGCAAAGTCCAAACCATCACACTGGACGAGATCAAAGTTTATTGATTTTAAATACTTGCGTTTAAAATGAGGAAATGTCATCTTTGTTATTCCTTTCACATTTTAAAATACATATATACCTTTTAGTTCTTTTTTGATCCTGAATAAATTTTCTTTCATGAAAAATCCCGACTAGAATCACACTTCATACTAGAGGCAAATGAAATTTCAAGGATCAATAATGATGAAAAATCCGTAAGAAAGTCAAGAAGAAAGGGTGAAAGAGCCCAAGAAACTCAAATGCTAGGGGCACATGCCCAAATCAAAGTAAAAAGTGATGGCCAAAATAAAATGAGTATACCCTGACCAAAATAATGAAAAAATAACAAATCAAAGAGAAGCGGCAAAAGAAAAAGATTGAAAGACATAAAGAGTTGTCGATACACGATGTCGTTCGGTGACTCCACTTGTTATTATTAACAAAAGGATTAATTGGGGGAAATAAAGATTTTATTGGAGTCGCCATACAGTAATTTGAGGGAACTAGAAATCTTAAATTAGACATTAGTCCTAGAGATTCAAGTACTAGGTTAGTTATGATTAAGGGAAAGTAAACATCATCCTTAAACATCCATTCAAGAGAAAGGTTACCCTTACTTGTGTTTTATTTTATTTTATTCAAATGCTATAATATTTTGAGCTTATTTGCAAACTATTTTTAATAACGGTCAATGTCAGTCCCTAAAAATAGGAGACATGTCAAAAAATGACATCAGACCCTAAAAATAGGAGACTTGTCTAAAATGTTGATGTTTAACCGTAAAAAGGAGAATTACATCCAAATTGCAAAAAGAAATAATGGACATAATCCATATTTTTAAACTTTTGACATCGATCCTTTTTGTAAAAAGAGACGCGTCGACGAATAGTGTTCATTCCTAAAAAGAAAGATTATGTTGGAATTGCTAAAAAAAAGGCACAACCCATATTTGAGGATTGGTCTTTGGACCCGTGCACGATGACAAGATCAAATGGGTGTTGGACCCGCGTCATTGTTCTTCTTTATATTTATTTCAGGTATTTTACAAAATACAAAGAAAATTTTACAAATACTTGTATAAAAAAAATACTCTTAGGAACCCCAAAATTACCTGAGTGCCACTGTATACGAAAAAGACTGAAATACCCCTGAACTTCTCGGGAAATTATGAAAATACCCTGGTGGCACGTGTAGCTCACGCGCGACCACTGTTGGAGGGGTGAAAGTCTTCAGCAAGAGTCCTGGCCAACAAGGGTAGCTTCTGGTAGATCTAGGAGGGAGAGGGAATCGCCGGCTTGAGGAGAGAGAGAGTCTTTGAGATTTTCTATGTAGCGGGCGCGAGCATGATAAGCTAGTGCACCTGAAGCTTGTGGACCGCTGTAGCGCTTAGGAATTGATCCTTCGACTTCAGTTGGCTTGATCTGAAAGTTGATCCGACGGTCCTGATTGAAATATATTTACTTAGATGTGATATATAAGCAGCATGGTATGCTTGGTGCACCCTATGACGTGCCTATGACGTGGCACGATAGCATCAAAGACAATGTTTTTAAGGGCCGAGATAGATTTGGATTTTAATCCAGTGTGGTAAGCCGTATATATCAGATCCAATGAAAATTTCAGAACTAAATACTATTTATTAGATATAATGATTATGATATGTTTGGTATTTTTTGAATTGTTTTTTTTTTAAATCAATATCTTGCTCATGAGAAGAAAAACTAAAAAAAATATGAATAGTATTACTATTCGTATTCACTTCTTCTCTTCTCTTGTCTTTTATTTTTTTGCAAAGTTTTCGACTCATTTTATAGCAAGTGATACATGCTATTTATGTCCAGGAAACACGACAAGAGACAAGGAGCCGTCATGAAGAAAAATTTCACCAACAACCAACTTACTCTATTGACAAAAAAACCTTATCCATTAATAATTTTGTTTTATTATATATAATAATAAATATATATACCAGTAAAACTAAAAACTTAAATTAGTATTATAAAAATCTCGTTTCAACTGCTAAAAATCAGTTTTAGTTACTGAAAAATTAATTTCAAACATCGAAAAAATATTTTTTGACCAGTAACAACCTAGTGGACCGGGTTTTGACCGAAAATAATAGTTTTGACCCAAAACGATCTAAAACTCATTTTTTACCCCAGTCGATACGGTTTGAACCGTATTAACCTGATGAACTCGGTTTTAACCCGAAACGGCATGAAACTCATTTTTTAGCCCGGTCGACACGGTTTAACCCGTATTGACACTATGAGTTTTTTTTATGGAAAAAAAGTGGTTGACCCGGGAAAAATATATATTTGAATTTTAAACTTTTTCTTAATTTTTTTTATGATTAAAAATAGAAATAAAATAACATTCAATTTTTTTTTGTGAAATCCAAAAAATTGGGTTATTACATAGTTGGTGGGTGTGTGTGTGTGTCCATATATATATATATATATATATATATAAAGGGAATAATTCACGAAAAAATAAAAAACGGACCCCTTTTCTCCATGTGAAAATTGGCCCCCCTCCATTTTCGATCTTTGCATGCCTCATATTGGTTTAATTTACTTATATGGTCCTTCGAGTTTTAGATTTTGGTCAGATTATCCCTTAGATATTAAAGAATTTGTCGGTGTAGTGAAATTATTTTTTCCATGGTCCTCAAATAATGAATCTAGGATTAATACTTGACTCCTAAAATTATTATAAATTTTCGATGACTGGTTTACAAATAAGTAAAGTTTAATGAAAAGCTGAATAATTTGCTTTTTTATTTTTTAAATCTTTAAATCGAAATTATAGAATTATTCTAAATTAAGATTTAGAAGAAACAAATGATGGCATTTAAATATAACATATATAGAAATAATAAATATAGAACTTATGTTAAAGTCAAAGAGTTAAAGGAGATATTAATATTTAAATGAAGTTAAATATAAAAAAAAGCTATGAAATTCTTAACTGATTTCAATTGTTGGAAACATCAACTGACTAGATTTTGTCGCAATAAAATATTATTTTTTCAAATTAAAAAAGAAAATTCTTCAATTAGGATAAGATTCTTACAGTATGTATGTTAAATATTAATATAATTCACGTTGCTACCACTGATACAGTATAAACCATCCAACAGACAGAAAGAATATGATTAATAAAATAATATATTAAAAATTATCCCGTGGGTAGCCCCTTCTTATTAAGATTGACTATCGCGAGGCATGTTGTTTTCTTATTAAGATTATATAAGCCGTTTGTAGAGATTTTTAATTGCATCGAATCAGCTTTTCATCTTACAACGTTTGAAGGGAAGCCCCTTCTATGTCTCAGAAATCTTACGAACACTAAGTATATTTGTTTTTTTTTAAGATAAAAACCCTACTAGTCAGTAAAAGGAAGGCCTCTTTCTCTTGTGAAAACGGAAACTTAAATTATGATTCATGACAAACCTTCTTTTAAACAACTATACTAGCAAGCCTAATCATTGATTTTAATTTTGAAGGTAGTATTGAACAAATATAATAGAAGAAAATGATACCATCTCAACATGAAAATGAAAAAAATAAATAAAATTGATCTGAGTTTTGTTTCTTTTTCAACGAAAACATAGACCTTGGATAATAATATTAAAACGTTTGACAAGTCCACCAAGTTATCGTCTTGCTTAAGCAAAGGCAATTGAATATTCCAACAAGTTTGTATATTAGAGCTATAGCAAGCCTTGTGTTAGGAGCATACATCTTAGGAAACTGAGATGGCGAGAGAGTTCATAGTTCATGAAGGCAGTGTCCATTCAGAAGCAGGCTTCCTGCTTGATTCCTCCGAGGCTTTTCTGTTGTTCTGCATGATTGTTGTTTCCTTGTCAATTATTTCCATGGTCATATTCGCTTGTGGTTATAGTAATTCAGGCCAAGGTCGCCCCGACCACCACAATGATAGTAGTGGATGTGATTGTTTTGGTGAAAGTGATTGTTGTGGTGGAGATGGAGAAGATGGAGGTGGAGGAGATGATGGAGCAAGTGGAAGTGGAAGTGGAGATAGAGGAGATCACTACACCATTAAACAGTTTTACCGACGGACTAATTCCGTCGGTGACAGGAATGCACTCCGTCGGTAAAATAATTACCGACGATTTCACCGACGGAACACGTCCGTCGGTATAATAGTCGTCGGTAACTCCCCTTTCCGTCGCTAATTCTGTCGCAAATAAAAAAAACCCCACAGACGGAACACCGACGGTCTTACAGAAGGATACACGAGCGCCAAAAAAAAAGTTTCCCGCGGGAATATTACCGACGGAATAAATCGGTCTGCAATTTCAACGGTAATTACCGACGGCCTATCCATCGGTAATTATGGCATCGGTAGTAATTGTTTGCCAACCCTCTGTGAAATACCGACGGATATTATCCGTCGGTAAATCCGTCTATATGTAATCACCGACGGAATATATCCGTCGGTAATTATGGCATGGCTGGTGATTGTTTGACAACTCTCTGTGAAATACCGACGGATATTATCCGTCGGTATATCCGTCGGTATGTGTTTAAAATATATAAAA
>Ga0307515_10020786_pt1 | contig 11682 bp, 1 predicted proteins | sample 17_EM_MG_FD_194513 | JGI IMG/M metagenome (GOLD analysis project Ga0307515, IMG submission 194513) | Populus trichocarpa ectomycorrhiza microbial communities from riparian zone in the Pacific Northwest, United States - 17_EM | ecosystem: Host-associated > Plants > Roots > Unclassified | place... | reverse complement strand
TCTATAAGGTAATACTTTAGGAAGGTTAGGAATCCGGATTTAGAGGCTAGTCTAAATAGTTTTCCCGTTTCTTTAGAGTAGAATTATAATTTTCTATTTTTTGGTTCGCTAATTAGCGAGGATAGTTTAATATCTTTAGGTTCTTATATTTCCTACTATACTATAATTAAAGTAGGCGCGTTAGAAATAAACAACGCGCTATTAGTTAAGTAATAGAGGTTTTTATTAATATTTATAATAGTATATACTAGTAGAGAGCTAGGGAATTATAGGGAATTATATATAAAATTGTTAAGACCAATTAGTGTTAAGGCGATGTTACTAAAGGCCCAGTTAGGGGGATCTATATTTATAGTTATTGGGTTTAAAAGTATTTCTATTACCTAGTAGGTAGGGATTTAAGTTTGTATATCAAGAGTTAGACACTAAGACTTATTTAATATTACACTAAAAAAGGCTTAATTAAGGGGTGTAGATTGTAATGTAGAGGTTACCATTATATACCCTATATCGTATTAAGGAGATTTTACTATATTTATAATAAGCTATTTATATAAGAGTTTAGGCCTATTAAGAATAAAGGCAAGTGGTCACTATATAAGGCATATTGCCGTTACATATAGCAAGTTGCCGTTACGTGTCGCCGCGGCACTAGTGTGGCGAGGAGCCTTAAGCTCCTTACTCTCCCTTATAAAAATAGAACAATAATTATTATTGTTGGGAATGAGGCAAGCGGTCGTCACGTGACGCCGCGGCACTAGCGTGGCGAGGAGTCTTAAGCTCCTCGCCCTCCCTTATTCCAATAAATAAGCTTTATTAACCAACATCACTATAACCCTACTTAAGTAGTCGTTATTGGTGAGTCACCCTATGTAACTAACACTGATTAGTGGTTAAATACACAGTTAACTATAAAGCAGCTAGGTTTTTAAATAGAAGAGATAGTCTTATATAGGGGTGCTATATGCGCTTATATAGAATGGATTCTAGCGACACTATACTACTTTAGACTTGCGGAAAACTAGTAATAGAAGTGTTACTAAGTACTAGGAGATACTAAGTTACGTTTATTATGCAGAACAATCGCGTTTACGAAGATTTAGTTATACTTTAGGTTAGAAGTGTTACTAAACCTAAGGTCCTAAGTTAACGTCTAAAACGCGTTAAACGACGTCTAAAATACGTTGAACAATATCTTAAATTGCCTACCTCTTAACAGCAAACCTACGAGATCCTATAAAACCGAAAATCCTACCTACCTTTAATGTACGACACCCTGTCGATTTTATACCTACTATAGCGTTAACCTACCTAAAGAAGTATAAGGATAATATTAACCTAGAGATATAGAATAAAGATATTAACCCTGTAACCGCTAAGCAATAGAACCTAAACGGATTCCTATTATACTGTATAGTATACTATAAAGATAGTAAATATAACGATACTATATTATAGTACTATATAAAGGAGGACTTTATTAGATAGATAAAGGAAATATAGGTTCCTATAAATAAAGATATCGTATAGGACTTCCGTAACTTCCTTTAGGAGTATAGAGTATTTGTCCCTATAGATGGGGGAGTTATTAGAGATAATATTTAGAAGTATATTATTAACGTAAAAGAAGAACACGAATAGACTCTATAAGAGATTAAGCACTAACTACGCACTATAAGGAAGCTTAACTTACGATAGAATCTAAGTAATACATCTCTAAAGATAAATCTACCTCTACCCTTAACTCCTCTTTATCTAATTTAACCTATAGCTTTAACGTTAAACACTATACCCTAATAAGAGCAGGTATAAGATCCTATTGCTCTGCAATTTAATAACCTTTAGACTCTACCAATTAGACCTACGTCCCCACTACAGCCTATAATGCAACTCCTACTTCCTCTATCTTAATCTTAAATTAGAGGCAGTTTAAAATTGCTTATAGAGCTCGCGAAGCTCTACTTAGATTAGGAGAAGAAGTTCAGCGGGGAACTATATAATGTCCTTAATTTAAAACTACGTATTTTCTATAACTATTGCTAGAAAGTAGGAATAAAGTCTAATTAATACTATAACGCCTATTCCGTTATACTTAAGGGCCGAGCTAGTACCTTCTATTATAACTATTTAGTAGGAAATGGATATAATTTTAACCGTATAATATATGAGTTAAGATACCACTTTAAAATAAAAGAGAATAAGTAGCAGTATATATTAGAATGGAGAGAGACTACCTTTTTAAGGATTATTGCTACAAACCCAGGTGTCCCTCGGCTTAATTATCTTTAAAAGCTCTTTAATTAACTTTAGATAATTTAGCATGGTTTATCCAAATTATATTAAGAGGATTTTAGCCTATATAATTAAGTTATTAGCGTATACTAAGGCGTTAAAGAATATAACCTTACTCTCTTTAATCCTGTAAATACTTATAAAGGAGTATATACTTAATTAAGATCTTCTATTAACACTGCTCTACGCTTTTAAAAAATATAGTAATTTAACGCCTAACTCTAACCTACTTTAATCAACCCGCCTAACTAATATAATTATAATTAGACTAATTAAATATATAGTAGCCGGGGTAGATAATATAGTAGAGGGTATAATTAATAATTATAAGGTAAAGGTGGAGGCCCTTATAGAGGTTTATTTTAAAGTAATTACTAAAAAAAGTGCTACGTTTGTAAGAAACCGAATTGCTAGTTAACTAGGCATTCTCTTAATAAGCGAAAGGAGGCATATAATAAGTTTCGCTAAAGTATAAGAAATGTTAGAAATTATAAGGTTACTACGGCCTATTTTTAAAGCTTCCTAGTTTAATATAAAGGCGTAGAAGATCTTAAGGGTGAGGTTAATAAGGCCGAATAGCTCCTTATAGATATGGAAATTAAGAACTACTTACCCAACTAATACTTTACTAAGTATAGTAAGGTAGATAGTATATAAACTATTACCATTCTTAATAACTAATCTACGCTCTACTCTATTATAAAGTTAGATATCTTTAATAAGCTATAGAAGAGTTCTATATTCTCCTTTAATAATAAATACTCGGCAAACGTCTTCTATAATATTATACTAGATACTAGAGCCGCAGGAGTATCTATAGTAGGAGAACCTTAAGTTTAAGCCCTTTAGTAGCTTAATAGCTCTGTTTAGATTAACTATTTAATAGTAAGCTAATACACAATTTGTTTTAGTAAGGGTACTATAATCTCTCTTAGCATAATTAGGGTCTAAACCCCCTTAGGGTGCATTACTTTCTATATTATTCCTATAAATACCCCATTTCTATTTTACATTAAAAATATAGATAAATTAGGCGTTAAGCTTAATAACCTTAAGAATATACTCGTTTAGGGAGATAATTGGGTGCCTATTATGCGCAAGTAGGGTTACCCCTAGTTGCTCCTTTATTAACTAGAAAAGAGTATTACTTAAAGCTACTTAACTAAGTTAAAGTTACATTAACTACACCGTTGCTTTAGCCACCTATCTATTTACTAACTGCTTAGGGTCCTTTAGCGAGTAGGCTATAAAGTTAAGGTTAAGGCGATTAAGTATCTTATAAAATACTACTATTACTACTAAATAAACTAGAAGTCCTCTAGCCGATTTAAGTTTAGCCTTAAAGATAACTATAACTTTAACTTCTGTATTATTATTAACGTTATATATCTTAGCGGTAAGCTAGTACTCTAAGTTATTAACTTCTTAACCTTCTTTTAAGCCGCACGTTTTTTAAAGGATATATTAGCTAGGAACGTATAGGATACCCTTTAATTATACTAGATTAATGTCTACTTAAAACCCCCTAGCTAAATCGTCTATAATATAGAAAAGAACTTCTTATCTATAGAGTTTTAATAATAAATAAAGGTAATAGCAATTAAGGTTAAGAAAGTCCCTATTAAGGTATATAATAGTATTAGAAAAGTAGAGCGATATTACGCGCCATTACGCCGCGTATATAAGATTATCTTTTTAAAACTAGAAAATACTAGCGAAGAACTTACCTTATAAATAGCTATTAAAGCTATTAATAATTCCGCTGGCCTAAATAGACTTATACCTATATTGCTAGTCTTTAGCGCCTACCCTTAAATAACTAATAATTCTTTACTATCTCCCTCTATTATATAATAAGTTAAGGCTATTTACAAGGTAATAAAGGAGGTATAACATTTCTACGTTATACACTAGGTTAACAATGTACTAGAAATAAGAAATAGCCTAAATACCTTAACTACGCTTAATCTGCTACTCTAGTCTAAGGTATATATATAGCGTAAAAAGGGAGGGTAGTTAGGCCTATATTAACTTATTATAATTAATAGTTAAACTTATACTATTTAGATGCCTTACGGACCTACTTAATTCCGTTTAACTATTATTAAGCCTTATTATAAAGATAATAGTTTTAAGCCTTTATAGGATGCTATAGAAAATACCTTAGAGGAGAACTATAATTAGCGTGCTCTAGAAGGCGACTATAATCCTAATATAATTATAGTAGATATACCGCAACTATAACGCGGTAGAGGTCGCCTAAAGGGATTATAAAATCGCTAACATTTTGTTAATTTTAAAGAGTAATTTATTACCGCTATTAATGGCCTTTATAATAGCTAAGGAGAAGGCTAACTTCGAACTCGCAAAACAGCTCTAAAAGGAAGGTCGTATTATAACTCTAGGAGCTCCTTTCTAAGCATCTAATAAGCAGGAGATTAATAGTTTTATTATAAGAGGAGTCTTTAAATTTAAGAAGTATAACCCTACTAAGTTTAATAGAGTTTATATCTTTAAGTTAAGAATAGTTAACGAGATTAAGGGTAAAGCTACTAACGCCCTATTTAAGAAATTAAGGCTTATTATCTAAGGTTACAATAATAATAATAAGGAGGTAATTTTTATATAATCTCCTATAATTTAACGAGCTAGTTAGCAAGTTATTATTGCGCTAGCTCCCTCCTTAATAAAGAATAGAATAGTAGTTTATTTACAAGATATTACTTAAGCCTATACCTAATTAGAGACGCCCCTTTAGCGCTTAATACTGGCATACTTTCTAGAGTAAATCCGCTACTAATATCCTAAAGATACAATTATGGTTATACTTAAGCTATTATATAGAATCGTAGAGGCAGAAACTTATTAGTGGGCTACCTATAGTAAGCATTACAAAGAGAAGCTTTTAATAACTACTTCTATATTTAACCTATGCTTCCTTATTATAACTATAGGAACTCTATTTAGAATTATTGGCATATAAACTAATAATATAATTATTTTAGGAGACGACCGATTCTTAGCTCTTAAAGAAGATAAACTAGTAAAGGCAAATCTTATAGCAAAGCTAAAGGAAAAGCTTAATTTAATAATACTATTACTCTTTAATAGATATATCCTCTCCCTAAATAAAGATTCTATTACTTTACGCCAGAAGGGTTAAGGTAAGAAGATTAATATTATTAATGTTAATTCTTTAAAGTAAGGATATATAGAGCAACGCGCTTATAGAGCTTATATTACTTTTATCTATTAACCTAAGGCTGTATTTAATCTCTCTGTTACTACCTAATACTAGGAACTAACTAAGGATAACATTCTTGCCCTAAATAAACGTCTTTTTTAGTAAATAAACTATCTTAACTGGGGACTATACTATGTGCCTATTAATCTTCCTACCGCTAAGCTCTTTATATTTATTAATAGATTATTTATAAATAATAAAGATTTTAGCTCCTAGCTAGGATATAAGATTATTATCGTAAATAAATCTACTAGAGAGAATAACTTTATAATCCATAGCAATTTTATTTATTAGAGCTTAACTAAGAGTAAGCGTATTACTTAAAGCGTTTTAGCGTTAGAAATATATAGAATAGTTAGCGGAGTTAATATAGCAATTACAATTAGAACTACCCTAAAGATAATTATAGATTAACTCGAACTTCCTATTATCCCTATAATCGTATATACCGACTTATATTCCCTCTATAAGTATTTAGTTAAGCTTAGTACTATAAAGGAGAAGCGCCTTATAATTAATATTATAGCACTTTACTAATCCTATAAACGGCGAGAACTCTTTAAGATTTAATAAATTAACGGTTAAGATAACCTAGTAGATATAATAATAAAGGTAAACCCAAATAAGGCTTTAGAAGCGTTTGTTAATATAAAAACTCTATATATATAAGTTAAAGGTTAGGTTAAAAGGGAGTAAGAGTATAATATTCTGCAGACCCTAATTTTAACTAGCTAATTAGGATTTTCCATACCTAGTATAGAAAATCGCTATTAGCTCGCTTATAACTAGCGCCTTAGCGGCCCTAATATAATATATACCCACAACTCTAAGTAAGAAAGCACCACGTGCTAAAAGGCAAATTTTAGGATAGCGAGACCTATATTACAATAGCAATAGTAAGTAAAGAGGATTAATATTTGTTACGTTAGTCAAGCAGTATTTATATATAGATAGCAACCATAAAAGAAGAGTTGCTAGTGTTAGGAATAAGGCAAGCGGTCGTTACGTAACGCCACGGCACTAACGTAGCAAGCAGTCTTAAGCTCCTCGCCCTCCCTCATTCTAATAAATAAGCTTTATTATTATTATTATTCATTGCTTAACGTCCGATTCGGATCCCTATTAGGCCTACGCGGACTACTCCTTATATACATATAGGGAGAAAACTTTATTTAAGAAAACCCCGTAATCCATCTCCCCGCCTTTAGGGACTTGCCTATAGGGCGCCTATAAGGCGCCTACGAGTCACCTATAGTACTCTACTACCTTACTTTTTGACCTCTTTAGGAACCACTGCTGCCGTAACAAGCCTATGGACGCGCTAGTATCGCAAACTTTACTCTACTACTGTAGAGTCATTAGGGGGCGCCTAATACCCGCCCTATTGCCTTCTATTACTATTTCCCTTATAACCCGGAACTGGTTTAGTATATTTTAGCTAATAAGCTACTAGGTAACCGCCTTAAGACCTTTTTATATTAAGAGTAGTGTATTATAGTTCTCTGTGCCAGCTATTAAGAGTATTACTTCTTAGTTAGTGCGTAAGGGGTATAGTAGTATTACGTATTTTAGTATCTGTCTTAGCTAGCCACATTTATATCTTAGGCTACCTACTAGAACGCCTACCTAATAGAGCTAATCTTTTAATCCTATTATTCCTATTCTTAGGAGTGTTGCCATTATATTTTCTGCCTTTGTTAGGCCTTCTCGGAGCCCTTAAGTATTTACCCCCTATGGCGTTAACCATACTATAGCTTAGGTTACTCTTGCCTAAGTTAGCCTCTATACCTTCAACTCCTATACGCCTCTCTAGCGCTAGTCCAACCAGTATTATATTACGGTTAATAGTTTCCTAGCATTCTTTTATGCTCTGCTTTAGCTCCTTTCTCTTTCTTACTATCGTCTTTATTAGCCTCTTACGCGTCTCCCTTCCTCCTCTATATAGGCCTAGGCCCTAACACTACACTATTTTTCTTTTGCTTTCTTTACCTATTTCTTAAGTATATCTTCCCTACTTTAGGGTTATTAAATTATTCTCCTATAAGGCACCCTAGGGTCCCTCTATAGTTTATTTAGGCGTGTCTTAATATACTTTATAACATTAGAGTTGCGTTTATTTTACGCCCTTTATATTACGGCGGCTTCAATATATAGTTATAGGGGGGGGATATTAGCTTCCTTCTTAAGGAGTGCTGCGGCCGTTCGCTTATACCCGCCTATTATACTCTAAAGGCATACTATCTAGACCTTTTAGAGTAGTTTAAGGAGTGATTTAGGGGGGCCCTTTTTAGTTTCACTAATAGCCCAGATACTAGATCTATACGTTATAGTGGGCCGGACAACTGCTATATATAGTAGGCGTAACCTCTAAAAGTATAGACCCTATATAGAATTAACAATTCTAGATAATATAATATACTGTGCTTAGCCCTTATAGGCTGCTTATACCGCATATACGCTCTACTAGAGCTTACTATCTACCTATACTCCTAATACCCTTAGGCCCTAAACTAGTTAACCCCTAAAGCCTTAGATATAAATTACATGCTAGAGATCTGCAGATTAGTTACGTTTTCTTATAAAATAGATTAGCTAGTATTTCTCTAGTAAGAATTAGACTCTATATTATCTTGCCTATTCTATATAGGTATTATAAGCTTTCTCTAGTGTTCTACAGTTCTCTACGGCTGTTAGCCCGTATATAATTAGGTTTATATCATTAATAAAGCCTATCCCCTAGGTCGCCCCTTCCTTAAAGAAGTCTAGTAGGTTACTTATAAAGAAAATGAAGAGTATAGGCAAAAGGGGTAATCCTTATAGTATTCCTATTGCAACTGTAATAGGGGGGCTCTAGTATTTGCTAAAGACTAGTAATATTTCTTTCTGGCCTATAAACCCTTAAATAAATTATATAATCTATTCTAGGAAGCCCTTTACCCTAAGGATGTATAGGAGGCGCTTGTGGGGTATATTATCGTAGGCACTACTAATATCTAGGCTAAGCATTAATACTATAAAGTCCCTTCGCATCGCCCATGTGGATTTAATAGTAGTAGCGAGTAGCGTAAGTGCTAATAGCGTTAAGCTGTTCTTTCTTGCCCCTATTTGGCTTTATAGTAGTAGGGCGTATTCCTTAGCCATGTCTGCTATATAGTCCGCTATTACCTTTTCTAAGATCTTACTAAGGGTGTTTTCTAGGGCAATAGGGCGGTAGCTTCCTAGGATTAAGTAATCTGCTTTACCTTCTTTCCGTAGAACAACCGTTATTATAGATCTTCCGAGTTATAGGTAGTAGCCTATAATAAAGTATACTCTAGCTATATCTACAAGCCAGGGTGCTATAAGTAGTCCACAGGTTTTTAAGGCCTTATTTAGAATCCTATCTAGTCCTAGTACTATATTATTTAAAAGGCGGCTAATAGTTTTAGCCATTTCCTCTATTATTATGTCGCTGTTAACCCTTAGGCGGGTCACCGGTGTTTTACCCATAATATCGCTAAGGTCTACTAGAGCCGGTTAGGGGAAAAACCTTTCTATAAGGATCTTTACCTTCTTATTATTGTTATTAGTAGCCTATAGTTCCCCTACTCTTTATAGGGGTAGTAGGTATAAGTCTTCTACTAGGCGCCCTGCCTTTTTTTTATTACCTATTTTGCTATAGCCCAAAGGCCCCTATTATAGGGGAGGCTCGGGTTAAAAGTATACTTATTTATAAATTGTCTCCAGTTATTCCTTGCTTCTTTCTTTAGGGTATTTTTTAACTAGTTTTTTATGTCTTTATATTATCTCTCGTCTTTAGGGTTGTAGCTACTTATATATTTCCTTCTTACTTATTATTAGCTAGTAATAAGAACTGCGCATTATACGGACTATGCGTATTATATATAGGGGCCCGGTTTTAAAACCGGGCAGTACTCTTCTAGCCCATTTTTAATTACTGCCTAGATCCTTTCTAGTCTTTAGTTAATTTCCTTAGGGGTAGCTAATAAGCCTCGCTCGTTTAGTATCGGGTGGATTTCTTCTAGGTCTTAAAGTTATTATTTAACTATATTAAGGAAACTGTTTGTCTTAAGCTTCCTTATTACGTATCTTTTGCTACTTAGTTACGCCTTAATATCCAAATCTAGCTATATCTAGATGGGGATATAGTCTAAAGCAAGTGCCTATTCTTCTTTAGGGTTACACCTTTTAAGTCTCTAGTATAGGCCTTCGTCTATAAATATAAGGTCAATTATACTTCTAGAGGTTCCTTATTGCCATATAATTGCTCCTAGGGGGGTAGCCAGCTTAAGGCCCTAGGTGTCTATAACTCTTAGTAGGCACTCTACCTATCGTTCAGCAGCAATATAGATACCTTCCTACCGCGGGTAGTAAAGGTTTATATCTTCTAGTAGGATAGACTCTATGCCTTCGGTTTCTAGTAAGCTTATTACTAATATAATATTTTCTGTTTATGGGACCCCTTTAACCCTAGGGTTATATACATTAATAATTTATACCGGTCCCCTATATGTCTAGATTATTATAACTGCAATATCTAGGTTAACTGCCTACTATAACTATAAGAACAGGCTAATAGCCTTACTAATTATAAAGCACACGCAAGTAGCTGCTTTTAGTTTATATAGGAGCTAGAATCCTCGGGGGCAGTATATTAATTATATGTAGGTATTATAATACGGCTCTTATATAGTAAGGATATAGTGTTTCTCTAAGTTTAGACTATCTAGTAAGGGCCTTATAAGACAGTAGTTTGTATTGCCGCAGTTATACTATATAATAGATAGGTAGCGGACCCCCAACAAGGGTCCTTCGCCTCTCCTTCGTACCTCGCTTCTTCTATTTCTACTTTCTCTAAAATATTTAGAACTTCTATCTCTTATATCTATACCCTAGTCGCTACTTATTTTGTATAAAGCTTTCTATTCCTATATCTTATATTCCTACTAGCGCTTTTATATCTAAATCTATTATTATCTCCGGTTCTTCCCCTACTAGTTAACTATAGGCCCTTTATAGGTCGGCTGCGAATATTATATTTACCGCGTTAAATCTAATTCTTAATTATCCTGGTCTTAAGCTTGCTATAGCTGTCTATAGGGGTCTTCCTATAGGGCGTCCTCTCCCTTATATCCCCTATGACCCTTATATCTCTATTCGGTCTAGTAATATTACACAGCGCCGCTTCTGGCCTGTTAAGGCTTAGGATGGCTGGCCTAGCCCCCTAATATTAAAGGTAGGAAACGCTAGGAAGGCACCTGCGTCTCCCTAGCTTATCGCCTATTATTTCCATTTATATAACCTAGCGTGCAGTTATTCCCGTAGCTATTAAGCCCTTACCTTCCGTCTCCTATATTTAATGCAGTCTTCTCTCTCCTACGCCTTATATATACTTCAGTAGCAGTTTACGCATTTTATTTAGTCTTAATTTAAGCAGTGCCTTATATTATAGGGGCCTGCATAATGGCCGCAGCACACCTATACTACGTATGTAGATTAGGTATGTCCCTATTATACGTAGCGGTAGCATCGTTTTAGGCGTAGTCTATAGTTATAGAGCCTTACGTTATATATAAGCCTATTTATAATTATTCCTTTTTAAATAAGGAGTTTTTATATTCCTAGTGTATATATGCTAACAATAAGGGAGCTATGCGTTTAACCGGCGTCTCCCTAGCAAGTTTCTGGCGACCCTTATATCCTCTTATTATTCTTATTATTTGCTTAGTTTACATTTTCCTATTAAAGCTATTAGATTTGGGTGATCTTAAGACCTGGTATAAGGCGTTCCGTTTGCTTTACTATCTCCTATATAGTTGCTATGTTGTCCGCCTGGCGTCCCTTTTCTACCCTAAGGCTTATAGGAACCACTAGGACTTTGACTAAGTAGTCTTTACAGAGCACTTTTATACTAATACGTTCTCCCAGCCTATCCCCTACTCTTATAGCTCGTTCCTTTACCTATTAGTCCTTTAGGGTAACTCTAATATCTCCGCTTTTAAGGTGTCAGACTATAACTACGTCGTAAACCTCTTTGTAAATCTCTATAAGGACTTCTATTTCTAATTATCCCCTAAGCCCCTCTGCTTTTTCTATATTTGGTTATATTATAATTATATACCCGGTTATTATCTTAAGGGGGGTAG
>Ga0307515_10020785_pt1 | contig 11682 bp, 10 predicted proteins | sample 17_EM_MG_FD_194513 | JGI IMG/M metagenome (GOLD analysis project Ga0307515, IMG submission 194513) | Populus trichocarpa ectomycorrhiza microbial communities from riparian zone in the Pacific Northwest, United States - 17_EM | ecosystem: Host-associated > Plants > Roots > Unclassified | place... | reverse complement strand
CACCCGCCATTCGCCACTGCCGGCGCCACTCTACCATCTCCAGCGAACTTCAAATTTCTTAGGCATATAAAGGCATGGATTCTACCATTAGATAGTTCGGTAGACAACCACTTTTGTACGATAGATAATTCAATCTCTCTTTGTACTCGATCACTCTCAACAATACAGCAGACACAGTGGCAGATATACAGTGAAGGATATTCAGTAGCAGATATATATACAGTGGCAGATACACAGTGGCGGATACAGTGCCAGATATACAGTACCGGATCAAGATACACATTCACAGGGGCAGATACACAGGGGCGGATACACAGCAGTAGATATACAACGGCAAAAACAATGGCAGATATACAACACAGCAAACACAGTGGCAGATACATGGCAGCAGATACACTGTGGCAGATACAAATGGTGGATACACAGCAGAAGTCTTGGTGATCTGCCTGATATCGTAACAAGTCCACCATGCTCAACGTTTCGAATCCTAGGGGCAGCAAAGCCGCCACCGATGCTAGTAATACTTATATTATCTGGGTATGATACAAGACCGTTAGGTTGCTAACTCGAACTATTGAAGATTGCGCCGCTTGATGAGGGGGGAGAGGATTTTCCGGTTGGAGTTGAGGGGGACGAGATCAGGGTCCCGTGATTGAGTGAGCGGTGAAAGGGGACTGCACGTGAGGGGTTGGAGAGATGGGAGTGCGGGTAAGGATCATTGGTGGTTGTGGGATCAACGGATGCCTAGGCGGTGGGTCAGAGGAAGTTTCAATGCCCAGGACATGAAGATCGGGATAAGCAGAGATATGATTGCTGTGATAATAAGATGATGGTGGGGAGGTAGGGTAGTTTTGGAGACATTTGGGGCTGGAATTAGCGTTTAGTTCCTCTCTATAGCCAGGATTTTGCCATGAACGTAGGGCATGGGTTCGCATAATTCATGATCAACTTTTCCGAACTTTGAGAGTTCGCTGGCGTGCGTTAAGGCTACTATGTTGTAATACTAGTGAGGTAATACTGCTAACATAACAGATGTACTGGTATTGGGAGGATGGAGAATGAGGGCCTGCTTAGTCTGAGGGTTCTTGAAGAGTATCTACTTAAGTAGATATACCTATGCAGGAGTAGTTAAGTTTGATGCGGTTGTTTAATAGAAGACAGGTAACAATGATAAGTAAAATAATTTGATATATAATAGGGAAGATGCTAGGAAAATCATAAGCCTTTGTTCTAGGGTGCTGCTTTGGTTTGCTTTATTGTACCGGCTTTTAATGCCCCAATCTCCATCGTAAGCACCTACCTACTTAAGTACCTACTTAAGTAGGTAGGTAGATAGTATCTTTAGTGATGCTAGTATGAGGCGAGCCGAGACAGTTAGCGAGACATACTCTAATAAGACGTCATGAGTGTTAGGTTACTTTGTGCCGAGTTCCGGCTCTCTACTTTTAGGGAACGATGGCCAGCTGCTTCACTCTTAGCCTACCATCACCATCGGTACAAAGCTATTACCATTGTCGCTATGATGCCGAGTGTGTGGGAATTGTTCGGAATGGTGAGTTTCTGATCACCAAAAATTGCAATCCTTTGCCTCCAGGAACTGCAGATTGTATAATATGTATCAAATTATGCATATGGCTGTATGCCACAGGATTATCTAAGATCGAACAGCCAAACTCGGAGAACTTGGGCCGTTCGCAGCGCTATAGTGAAACTGCAAGGTCGAGAAAAAGACAAAGTGGAAATTAGTGTGCCGGTTTGCAGCGTCTAGTTAGTGGTAAACGGTATTTCAATGTCACCGATCCTGCGTAAGATACTTATGCATTTCATTTCTTTGCGTGAGTATCAATGATGCTCACCAGACTTTTATGAAATCCACAACAGCTGGTAGTACTATACATAGTCCGCAACCTCTACTATCTGCCCCCAATTCATTCATCCTCATCCTCCGAGTCGTCTTCTTCTTCCGAACTATCAAACAAGCTCGTATTCCAATCGCTATCGTCCGATACTTCACCTATGAGCTCCTCCCACAACTGCAATATCGTCACGTTACCCGTACTCGTTCTATACACGCCGTCCATCATATAATCCTTGGACACAAGATATCCGTAAGGATCACGCCCCGCAAGCATGACTCCAAACTTGGCACATGCAGCTTTCAACCGCAGAGCAATCTCCATAGTCGGCTGGGGGTGGAAAACGTAATCTGATTGCTCACAATTCTCTACCGCCCTAAGCATTGGGAACCGACCCAGCCTGCGTGCTCGTACAACGTCATACAGTTGCGATAGATAAGCGATCAAAGGATGCACAAAATTTGTCAGTGCTAGCCATCTTAGGCTGTCGGGCAGTACATCTACTAGCTTCACTGCCGGGCCCCCCATCTCTTTCGATCCCACCAGCATCCCAAACTCGATTCGCAGATACTGCAGTTGGCGGAACTCGCACAGTGGTCCGAGCGGTCGTAGCATTTCATCCCAGCCATTGTCTACCTCCCAGTCAATATCGGCGAGATCCAGCTGGTCCCCGGCGAGCGTGAGTTCTAAGGACTCGAGTGTTCCACGGAGCTTCCAAAGGGACTGGAAAAAGCGCTTTCGCTCGATTATGTAGCTATAGGTATCACGAGTGTATACAAGGCGACGCAACTGTGGGGTGCGCGAGAGGATTAGCTCCCACCATTTCATCTTGATGCTGCTTTGGTTAAATATCATCTGAACTAGGTTGGGGAGGACGGGAAACGAAGTGTCATCGCTGGACGGTAGAGAGTTTTCCGAACATACTAGGCGGCCGGTGAAGTGCTGCAAAGTTGATGCAGCAGCGTTGAGAATTGGGAATGTGCTAGAAATATCGAAGAACTGATCTTCCGCAACGCAGGAGATATCCAAGCGAGTTAGTGCTCGGAGTGGATTATTTTTCCAGAGCTGTGGGGACATATGCCAATTCGTGAGAATCTGCTTAATCCAGGGACCCCAGTACGACTCGTGCCTCAGGACGAGAGAGCGCAGCTTCGGAAGCATGTGCAACAGATGTGGAATGCATAGCTCATCGATCATTTGTTCGGTAGGCATGGTATTAGGTGTGTAGTTCAGTGCTTGAGTATGCAACGAGAAAATCTCAAGATCTTGATCCCGTACCGCTCTAGTATAACATCGGTAGATATTGCCGTATTCAATTGGGACAAGCAAGATACTCTCGACTGCAGGCACGAAGGATGGGTTGTTGTGGAGCAGACGCAGGAATTCTTGTACGCGCTTGGTGGTGGAAAATGAGAAGCGACGGTAAAGGAAAGGGCGTGCTAAGATCGAGAGCAGGCGATTGGTGAGGCGGAGGTTGCTGGCAACCTTTTCTGCGGGGTTGTCGGTGGCGGAGTAGATGATTTCGTTGACAAGTTCTGGAGGCAGTGAGAGCAACATTATGGTGGTGTCGAAAGCGGGGTTGAAGGAAAGCAGAGGAAGAACGCTGAGAGTCGCGACGCGATAGTGGCCACGAAGGATATCTGGAGAGATGATAGATGCGATAACTCTAGATTACGAATGAGATAGATAAGATTAGATAGCTAGAAGATCACGTGCTCGTAGATACTCGAATAGACTCATCTTCCTCTTCTTACGCACTTTCGTATGACAGATAGGGTTCATTTAGGTAAAAATGCGACTGGTTACTACTACAATACATTGAGTTTTGAGACGAGCCTTGCCCTCTAGTTACCGAAATGAAAATTGTAAGGGAATACATTTTACTACTAAGGTTGAAATGAATGAACTCGGCAGCCATCAGCAACTCATTTAGACATCCAAGCCGGCACTTCTACTCTCTCGCTTTCTGGAAGTGAAATACTTCATAGGAAGCTGTCTAATGGAGAAGGATCGCATTTCTGGTTGAGCAGCATCCTTTGATCGTTTTGCGGCCAATTTATTGGCTGTGTTATTGCGTGAACTGTGTTCCTTGTAGAGCCACCATAACCCAACAACAAAGAGGGTAAGAGGGATTGTGACTGCAAGCCAAAACCACCATAAGCCGGCAGTCTGAACAGAGCGGCTGCTAGCGGCCATAGAGAAGATCCCTGCGCCAAGGACAGTCTAATAAGTACATTAGTTAAGCTAAAAAGACACTGGTGGTTGACATCATGAGCTTACAGCTGTGAATGTTCCCGGAAGAAAAGCCATCGTTAGCCCAGCAATAGCATTCATGCTGGTGCTGTCCCGTTTCATATCTGCAGCTAGCTCGATATTGTTGGAAGCATCCTGCTGTGTAACAAGATTGTATACCAAGGTCATCGTACTGTCCTTGCGTTGTTTATAATTCAAGAACCATATTTTCTGCTTTTTCATGGAATCAATAACATAAGTGATCTTATCGGCTGTATGCTGACGTTTGAAGGGATGACCGGAGAGAGCCTTATGGAGCCGCTCGTGAGAGCTCTGTATGCCGCTTGCGGTTATGATTGCAACGTCGGCATTGGCGAGGTGCGAGTCGGCATTTTGGGATATGACTTGGAGCTGCTTCGTAAGTTCACTGAGTCTTGATCGATCGTTGCTTTCGAGGCCAGCAAGATGATCATCGACTTTATTAATCTGTTACAATGAATATCAGCTATAGCAACAGTAAGAGAAAGTGTCAGTGGCTACACCCAAGCGTACTGACCTGTGTCCACATAAAGCGCTGAAACCGCTTGACGTGATACTTAGATGTCTCAAAGGAAAGCATTGACAACATGACATGTAGCCCGAAGGGATCCTCCAAGAACATGCTCGCTCTTTTGTCACCCTCAGAGCATTTGATAGCTAAATCCAGGAGCTGCCGAAGCGCGTTGATGCTCGTGTCTTTTAGTTTGTGCGAAATGACGTAGACAGTAAGTTTTTGCACGGCGTCATGCCGAACATATGCCGAAAGCGGAGCACCTTGGAAGTGAAGATTCCAGCGTGGGTGTTGGCAGAAGAAGTCTGAAGCACCGACGAATCTCAGTACAGCTTTCCAGTTGCGCCAATTTGGAGAAACGCACCGCATGCCACAAAGGCGCCGTCACGCTGAGATTCCCAGTGCGACTGAGGAGCCCAATAGTCTGGCCTTCCCAGCATGTTCAACAGGAAGAATGGATTAATTTTAAGGGTGTCGAATAGATCCATGACGCTGTCCCGCGTCAGAGACACGCGATTCCCGAATGATGTCCCTTGACAGGGCGTCAACGGTACAAAACTGCGAGAATGTGATTAGACTGAAGAACAACCTGACACACAAGGAGTCAGGAGTCGACCTACAATGCCAGAAACTTTTGTGACTTTGGTTGGCTAAGTGTCTTAGAGGTGGCGCTGGCGGGAGTCGGTTCAGATACAGCATCCTAAATGCTCAGCATTGTTCCATAATATATTGGTAAGGGCATACCTTAACCATATTTCGAAGCGTATGCTCGTCTAAATGTTCCCATTCTATAACAAGTAAGTAATTTGTGTTGGAAGCATGGCATTCAAAGCATACTTGCAACGCTTTTGTCAACAACCAAGCAGTCCATTGAGGTCTGGTCCGAAAAGTTTTGGAGTGTTCCAAGGTGTTCATGATATTGTACAGCGTCAAAAGCCTCTTGTAATGCCCTCAAACCGCTTAATGGGTAAACGGTTGGGCCCGGAGAGAATTTGAAATCAAGTTCGTTGACGTCTATATCAGTTGCTTCAGCATGGCGATAGACTCCGTCAGCGGATCGAGAATTTGGCCGTGGTTGAACCTCTGTTTTAGCAAAGGAGGCTTCAAGGCGTGAATAAGGGGTTTCAGTTGCTTCGACTACAGTGGCTTGATCGGGCATCGTATTCTGATTGGAATTAGGATACAACCTCTTCGAATTTAGTTAGGGACAACGTGCTTGCAATTCTGGCGTTAAATAATAAGAACTGTATACGAAGACTGCCTTGTGAGTCTCGCGGTTGTCGACTGACAGAGTGCGAATCGAGTAGTTCTATGGGTTGATTTGACCAACGAGCTCGTGGTCGAAGATGCTGGCTGTGCTAGCATTCATAAAGAAAGCCCATTGAGTTATGAGGCTGTCGGCTGACGCCGGGTGCGAATGGGGGTTGTTTCTGTATGCGTGTGGTTTGGGTCAGTCGAAACTCTGCGCAACGCCAATGACAGCACTGTAGATAAATTTTATGGCCAAGACACCTAATAGAAGCACACTCACGATGTACTTGTACTTACTCGGTATAGGGAAAAAGTTTCGAGATGCATACCCCAAAAAAGAAACAGACAAGTACACTTTTGCTAACAAAGAGTACTTGTGAGAAAATAAAGAGTGATGTCTGCATAAGAGTATATGTCTTGTAATGTTATCTTATGTCACACATCGACTGGTTCGCCATCAGGGGTTCACTCGAGCCTATTGAATGTGTAACCTCGAAGCCCTGGTGGGCCACTTGGTGGGTGTACCACACTCCAAGACAATTGGATGTGGGTGACCTCGCAGGTTGAATTTAAGTTGGTAGTAAGCCGATCTTTTCTCGCATTGCGTATGAAGCAATGTTGCACAGCTAGGCACAACATGGGGCTATTTTCCGCTAAATGTCCCGTGCCACGTCTGTACCCTGTGGATAAAGTCTATCCACGGGTTGTGTTTTTAGGACGCGTTATGGCGTTGTGGTGGAACGACCCTGTACTCCATGGATTTCGCATATTCATATCACGAGATTATAGCACAGGGTAACGGCCATTTTGGATGGCATGAAGCCGCGTAACCGCGTGAACAAATATGCACCACAGCCTCTACTCTACCCACTGCGTGCTGTGCATGTTATGCGCGATTGAGCGCGTTTCCCTATTTCTCTCCATCTCCACTACCTCACACAAATAGAATACAACACGGCGTATGGCAGGATGACAGGATACCTCAGTCAGCGGATAGACCCTTTCGAACTATGACCATCTGGAAGTCACGGACGGGCAGTGCATCCTCGTTCGTATCTTGATTCTTGGTAAAGTATTTACATTGGCTTCAGGCTGGTTACTAAAAGTTGTAATTTTGACCATGCTAGGTATACATATACGGTACTATTCTAAACTAGACTTTATCTACAGGGTCATACCACATCCCTGTGTCACGACCTGATCTCACTGCCGTGTGGATGAAGTCTGGTTATGGAGCGGGTGTGCAGATACAATTTGAAATTCAGAATTTATCCACGGTTCCGGTCGAGATCGTATTTTGGTGAGTAAATCTTTAAATGCCAGCCGATAAGTTTACAATACCAGCATTGGGATGTTACACAATAGGAGCCCCGCGGTAGACGCCTACAAAATGTCGTCGACTCTATGCCAACGACTTCACGTTACACACACCCAAAATTTGTGTAGAAAAGACAAGAAACAGATTTGAGCCGCATTGTTTTCGGATCCATTTTTACGTATATATGAGTGATAAATTACCGCAACAGCGGAAGTTACAAAGGAACCGCTGCGTACTGGACGAGTCAAAGAAGTGAGTGGACACTGACGACTTGGCGCGCCTCGCCAAACAAACACAATGCGTGTGATCGTTACTTTGTATCACAGGAACAGGCCATACTCGCTAACAGACACTCCTTAGCATGTAAGCTTTCTTTCTACCAAGTCTTGTACATGGTTGTGGAGTAATTGCATTGTAGGGTGCAGTGTGCCAAGACGCCGGTGTCCACTCATTATTTCACTCGTCTGGTACGCCTCCACTTACAGCCACACTGGTTATGTATATCCTCTCCACATTATGTACAACCCATTCATTTGCTCTGAATCCCCCGCTCCCGGCTTCCTTCTGTGCTTTTTGAGGACGCCCCCTTTCCAATGGCTGAAATACTGGTGGCTGAAAGTGTGGTCTCGGCGGACGTGTCAAGGCTGGAGATGTCTACTGGCCTCCAATTCTCGCTGTAGGACTTAGGGTTATGGCACAAACGACTTTTGTAGATGGCTGTCGCCCGGTTCCTATTTTGTGGTGTAGTTGTTGCATTGCTGGTATTGTAAACTTATGTGCCTACAGGCTGTTCTCGTGCCCAGACTTTTCGCCTCGCTCGCAAGCTCGAAGTGAACCCGGAAAGTCTGGTATAAGAGAGCACTTACCGGCATTTAAACATTTACTGGAAAAACAGCTCCAGTGACACCAACATTCCCAAGGGGTCAAGCGCTTCTACGTGGTTACCTAACCGGGCGAGAGAAACCTCATTGTGTGGATAATCAGGCCTGATCGCATTCTTGCGTTCAGAACCTCAGGTGGCGCTGTGCATGCATCTCTGATTATCGCTCATCATCAGCGGTCAGTTGGAACCCTGGTAATTCGGATGCTGCTCACGCTTGACATCTGTCTGTCAGACGGCATTTTTCTTGCTTGCGCTAGGTAACGCCGTCTGACATACTTGCTTGACATGGTAATGTGATCTACTAATTGGCCAAAGTGGTTGTGTGGCCAATCGCAAGCGCGAACTCACCATTGAAATGCCTTAACTACCGAGGTTCCTGCTTTTCGGTTGGTACTTAAGTTCTTACTTTCAGCCATCAGCCATCATGACAGATAACAAAAAGTGCTGCTGCAAACTACCCCTGCATGCCAATGTTTCCCCCACTGCAGAATAGCGAGATCCTCTTGCGGTTTGACCACCTGGTTGCAACCAAACATGTGTTTTTCAGCCCCTCAAAAGTAGTTCGGCTTGTTGACCAATGCTTTCCCGTAAGTACCGCCTGCGACATGGTCGCCGACTGCCCTAATTCAGCTCTTAGTTCGAGTTTCGAATCTGTCCGTCTCTCTTGACCAAACCACAGACGCCTGGGGACAACAGAACTTCTGAGGTACTTGAAAGTAGCGACGCGCCAAGGAGAATCGTCAAATTTGGGCCAGGCAGTGATATCAACAAGGGCGACGAAGGGTTGATCATCGCGACCATCCTCGACACTCATTTACTGGTCATCAACAAGTTTTGCGTATTTCGGCCACAATACTTGCTGCTCACCGTCAACTCTTACCGCCGGCAATATGAACCGCTTGACAAGGACGATCTCGACGCAGCTTGGCGTTTCCTCGATTCCGCAGAGACGCCTCATTTCCTCATTTACAACTGCATGAAGGAGGCCGGGTGTAGTAGGGACCATAAACATATGCAGATCTTTAGCCGCACTGCATGCATGGAAGAGGACTGTCAATTCGAGCTGTTCCCAGACATCATATCTCAAGTGCCGCCTGTCGTGCCTTTCCGTTACTTCCTACACCGCTTTTCCAAAACGGCCAACGTCGAGCCTATAACAGGTAGCAGTCTACTGGAGGTATATGAGACTCTACTGGATGAATGCAAAGAGGCTCTAGGGCTACCTAAGGGAGCAAAAAAATGCCCACATAATGTTGTGCTTGTGAAGGAATGGATGATGCTTATACCGAGACGGAGGGCGGGTGTGGAAGGGGCGAGTGCAAACGCTGCTGGGATGATGGGTATGGTATGGGTCATGCGCGATGAGCAGATTGAGAAGTGGAAGGCACTTGGACCATCGAAAGTGCTCTCCGAGCTAGGCGTGCCATGTAAGAGTACAAGAACTAACATAACAGATAATCGAACATGTATTTTGGGTTAGGGCTGGCATGGAAATTTCAGGGACACCAGTTCTCTAAGACCACTGAAGGGGGTCTGGGCTGCGGGATTTGTTGATGAATAACGGCACAAAGATTAGGATATTGGCATGGATTGTTAGTAGGTTTTCTATTGTATTTTTTGCTTATGGTGCAGTCGGAACAGGTCCGAGAGTTTGTACTCTATATATAAGAGTATCCTATAACGCAGAGTTAAATTAAAAGATCATATATCTATCTTACACTCCTGTGTGACAATAACTAGGTAATCGAGGAACTGCATTTCTTGCACGCCATGGGATGCACGCAAAAAGAGGAACGGCGCGATTCATAGCTTGGAATCTAGAGGAGGACAGGATCAAGCAGTCTACTGATCCGTTGACCGATCAGGCCCGGCTACCCCTGAGAAAGCCGCCCTTGGCATAGAGCAGCCAGGTCGAGGGTCCTAGCTGACCGATCTGACTTGTTGGGAACACTGGTGTTAGAATTACATTAAGTGGAATATGAGCCTTGAATATGGCGAATTCAGACGTGGTAGTCTCTAGATTAGCATTGAGTAATAGCTTAAGGCTCGCAATAATGTCCGCCTTAACCTTCACCTCCGATAGTGGCTTGAGAGTGCCGTAATTGACGCCTTGGTGGCCTAGGATGCCGGGAAAGGAGGAACCATAGGTATGGCATGTTCTCGGGGGCGTCGAACATGAAGCGAGAGTGTCAGTGTTGTACAACACTTGGTGTAGTATGTGCCGCTGCGGACCTGTGCGAACGCCTCTTTCTCGCTGTCGTCAAGGCCAAAGCCGGCAAGGTTTTTCTGCGTTGGTGGAAAACCGCAAACACAAGCTTGTTTGCTTGGATGAGCTTTCTTCCACGACATACACGTACCCGTCCCAACCATTGCAGTTCGTTTATAACGACCAGGCTGCGCAACAGAGCATCATAAGAATATTGCTTCTAGAACATCACATCATTCGTTTTGTCTAGTAACCGTGACCTTCACCCCACCACCTCGCAGTAGTCCTGACTCTCGAAATACCTCTGTGATGTTGATTTTGCTATAGGGCCAGCCACTAGGTAACGCCGGTAATGCCCTTGAAACCTATACTAACAAGCGCTTCGAAGCATGGTGCTTTCTGGGGTGCATTTCGTATTGAGAAGAATGAGCGATACTTTAGGTGCCTGGGTAAGTGGATATAAAATCGCTGCAGGCAATCAGTCGCTTACCTGGATTAGTCTCAGGGTGTGGTACACTACCGCATCCTGCAGGTGCTGAATATATAGTACTCGATGCCGGTACTGGCCTCCGTTAGGGCCCGTAGTCCTCGTCTGTGATTCCATTAGTAAAAACGGTTCCTGGTTCTCGAAATCGGTCTCTGTGCATGCACCCGATTTTGCTGTCAGCTCTCTGCCAGCCACTAATATCGCTGTGCTCTGAATGGTTCCCTTGTCGCCACACATACTCCTCCTGTCTCTAATATAGAGTAATAGTATCGGTTATACATCGTGCTGTAGAGACGGAGAGATAAGATGGCGTTTGTTAAGTGATGATGAGATACAGATTAGATACGGCTCATATGATAGGGAGCTATCTTATCTATACTAACGATCTTACCAGTAACTACTCCAGACCTCACTCCCTCCCTGCCCGCACTGCTCCTTGGGAAAACGCCTGCTTTTACCACCAGAAGACGATGCCCAAAACCAAATTTTTTTGATTAAGGAGACTTTGGCCACTTCATCAACCCTCCATCTGTTCATTGTTCGGAAACTAGATACCCGTTATTCCCTCTAAACAAATGACCCTCTCTTTAATGAAACTGTTTGCTTCAACACTTGCACCAACGATCGACGATAGTACCTAGAATCAGTCCTGCGTACGTCAGTCGACTCCCCCGCTACCTCGACACACCACCTCACCGGGAGTGGCCCCCTAGTGTAGTGGTATGGCCTTGCCACCACTATGCTGTTCTTTACGGGTTCGAATCCCGCCACTCCCCACCCGAGCAGACTCCCTGGCAATTACAGGTTGATGTCGCACGAACCGAGTTCCCTGTGTCAAACTCACCACAGGTCGAGCATACGAGAGATTAGTAATGGGGGTGGGCTAGGTGGAGTTTCAA
>Ga0307515_10020784_pt1 | contig 11682 bp, 6 predicted proteins | sample 17_EM_MG_FD_194513 | JGI IMG/M metagenome (GOLD analysis project Ga0307515, IMG submission 194513) | Populus trichocarpa ectomycorrhiza microbial communities from riparian zone in the Pacific Northwest, United States - 17_EM | ecosystem: Host-associated > Plants > Roots > Unclassified | place... | reverse complement strand
ATATAAATATCTTTAACTAATTCATATTAGATTCTTGCTATGTTTTAAACGAGAATATTTAAAGACATTGACCCTAAATTCCAATTCGTATCTATGTATTAATAAATGATTCAAAGTCAAATAGACAAGCGCAAAGACAGAGATGAACAAAGCCAAAAGCCCTAGCAATGTCACCTCTGATGATTCTGTCAAGAATGAAAAGAAAAGGAAGGTATGGTTTCTTTCATTATTTCTTCTTCTTCTTTTTGGTTCCTTATATTTGATTGTTATTTGTTGATCTTCTTAAGCTTGTTCCCTGTCATAATACATTGCTCTTGTTCATTGATTCTCCAAGTCTTTGAGCAAACTAGAATAAAGGTTTAACGTTTTTTGTTGCCTTACACAATTCTTTTGTTGCAGTCTATTATTCCAAAGATTTTCAGTTCAAAATGGAACAATAGAAATGCTTCCAATGATGATGATGTAGTTGGATCAGATGGCACTGGAATTTCTCTTGGTATTCTTCTCTTTCTGACAGAATCATATACATGCATATATATTTGATTCATTCATATATAAGATGCATGAATATGTTTCATGTCTGCATGCATTAATGTAGTTTTTTTATCTGGGTTTGGTGGGTAGATGTGGACAAGAAGATTGCAGGAAGGAAGAAAACATTCATAGAGCCATCCCCCTTGATGAGAAAAAGTTACACAGGTATTTATAAAAGTGAATGATGTTTTAGTATTTACCCATATTTTCCATGCTATATATGTTAGATGCATCGTATTTTATTTCCTGTACCATCAAATCAATTGAAAGAAAACTTGTATATATTGCATTTATAGTAGCTGGCTAGGGTTGTCACTTTTTATTGAATCTTACATGTGATGAGTGGAAGCCACATACACATCTAAATAAGTCCAAGTTAGCCTTATCTCTTCTTTCACTTTCTTCGTAGCTAACCTAACATTAATGAATTTTGATCATTGGCTAGATATTTTGTAAACTAAAGAGTAGAAAATGGAGATACGGGGAAATTTTTCATGTATGATAGTGATCTTCCAGTCCTTATCACAGGAAAACCATGATTTTGAATTCAGGATTTGCTCGAAAAGTAAACCATGGTGTTTGGTATTTCTTATCTACTTGCAGAAAGACGGAATAGTACAGGGATTGAAGGCCTAAACTTATCAAACATTGATCACTCTATGGCACCAGAAACAGAAATTAAAGAATTTAGGTGTGGATTCTTGTCATTTCTTGATTGAGTAAATATTTCTTTTAATAACTTCAGCTGCTTTTTTATCAGGCTCATGTTGTACGTGCATATCTTATAGAAAGAGTTGTGGTTGGATTTCTGCAGGATATCTGTTGCAACATGGAATGTGGGAGGCAAGGCACCCAACCCTGACCTCAACCTTGAAGATTTCTTGCAGGTTGAGGGATCTGCGGATATTTATGTCTGTGGGTATGATAAACACATTAATAAGCTCTTTAGCTCTTTTTCTATGGCACACTGAAAAAAACGTGACTAATGGCAAACATGCAATTTAATTTGATGACAACTCCCATTGGAGTCATCAATACATTCTTTCTTTGTGTTATTTTCTGATTCGGAATCATTGAGATGAGATCTATTAGGTGCAACTTGTCTAAAGTTCATCCTCTTCAGGTTTCAGGAAATTGTTCCACTCAATGCTGGAAATGTATTGGTGATTGAAGATAATGAACCTGCAGCAAGATGGCTAGCCCTGATAAGCCAAGCACTTAACAAACCACTGCATGATTCTACAAACTATTCTTCTGACTCAAGTCATGGTTCAAGAGGTCTGAACAGCAACGATAATAAAGACTCGAAGTCACATAACTTATTTCACAAGCCTTCACTGAAAGTCCTTGAAAATTACAGAGCAGATAGTAGCCTTCTCAAGATCTGCAATTGTCAGGAGGAGTCCCAAACACGAGACAGGCAGAGAGAAAGAAAGCTTAGTGACCCCATCCACAAACTAGACTCAGCAAAGGAAACACATCGCTTTCGTCCGTACAGCTCTGCCGATAGCATGCTCTATATGCCTGATATTCCTTCCTTCCCTTCCTCACTGACCGACAGGACCTATAACCTTATTGCAAGAAAGCAAATGGTTGGAATTTTTCTCTCGGTGTGGGTTAGAAAGGAATTGGTTCCTCACATTGGTCATCTCAGGGTAGATTCTGTTGGTAGAGGAATAATGGGTCTTCTAGGCAACAAGGTAAGCTGAGTATAGTAGGCATATTTCATCCTTGAACTGAGTTTCCTTGGCCAAGAATAGCTGGACCAAATTGCAATATGAAAGTTGCTTCAATCATTTTCTTGAAACTGCAACATGAATTACAGGAAAGAAAGAGAATTTTCCATTTTCATCCAATCCTCCCCATTGTCCTAGTTGGACAACTGTCATCGAAATTTCTTGATATTATCATGTGTTAGTAAGCTTGGTAATTTTGATTTAACAAAATGGCACATTCTGAAGTCAGACTAATAGTTTGAGAGGCTTGAACTTGGAAAGATACGGGGGGGATAATAAAGTACTATTTTAATGGAATCAAATCTTGACTGTATAATGATTTGATTCATGCGGTCCAACATTGCAGGGATGTATATCAATAAGCATGTCATTGCACCAAACGAGCTTTTGTTTCGTGTGCAGTCACCTGGCTTCTGGTGAGAAGGAAGGTGACGAGCTAAAGAGGAATGCCGACGTAGCTGAGATCCTCAAAAGCACACAATTCCCCAAGATTTGCAAACATAGGCCTTGCCGAGCCACAGAAAGAATAGTTGATCATGAGTATGTTATACCTTTTGTATTATTTTTCTGCCTTTCCATTTCTGTAGGTTTACTGATCTTTCCATTTGGGGCCTTCTGTTTTTAATACTGCAGCCGTATAATTTGGCTAGGAGATTTAAATTACAGAGTAGCTTTGAGTTATGAGGAAACAAAGGTTCTGTTGGAGGATAAAGACTGGGACACCCTGCTGGAGAAGGATCAGGTTTGTTGCTTAAAACTATTTCTCATTCTCTTAAAAAAAAAGCAAGCAGTGCTTTTCTGTTGTTGTACTCAATGTTCTCGCACCATTAATTTACTGTTGGTAGTAACCTTTGCATTGGGCATCCTTTTCTTGACTCCTTTCTGAAACTACACATCATGTTCAATCAGTCATTGATTAATTGCTGGATCATCCATTCAAAAGTTGAAGAAACAATTGGACTGATCTTTATCCTTTTACTCTAGAAGGGATATCAAAATATCTAGAGGTCACAGGAAGTCAAACCTTCTTCAAATTTCCTAAAGCTTATTAATAGTATAAGTACTGGAGAATGGAATGATCATGCTCTATGGTTGTTTTTAACATTCGTTCTTGGAAATTAAAAGCTTAACAGGAAGAAAAATGCCGTTGTACTTCTGTAAATTTCTAAAAAAATGAAATCATGGTTTTCGATTTTGGTCGTAAAGTATAGGCAACTACAGTACTATATCCTCGCCGTATAATGAGAAATCAGGAAATTGCCAGAAGGAAAAAAAAATCAGTGAAAGAATGTCGTTGTACTGTAATATTATCTCAGAAAGAAATCGTTCTTGGTGGCTAGTCGTTTTCCTTTTTGCTGGCTTCATATCATCACTATGCATCATGCAATGCTGTGTGGATCTTATGCTTGCTTAATTATAAAGCTTTTAATAAAAATTTTATTGAATCCCAAGATTATGCATATAGTTTAGAGCGATATTTTTCATTATTATTTGACATGGTTAACTTTTTTTTAATGCAATGACCTCAGTTGAATATGGAAAGAGAAGCAGGGAGAGTCTTTGAAGGGTTCAAAGAAGGAAGGATCTCGTTTGCTCCTACTTACAAGTACACACAAAATTCAGATTCTTATGCTGGAGAAAATGTTAAATCCAAGAAGAAACGTCGAACACCAGCATGGTATTCACTCTTCTAATATTAACAGTATAAACTAAAAATATAGAAAAAAACAGCGAAATTTATTGCTTCAAGTTCGCATTTCAGGTGTGACAGGATATTATGGCGCGGTGATGGCATTGAACAATTGTCCTATATTCGAGGAGAATCAAGATTTTCGGATCACAGACCAGTTTGTGCTGTGTTTGCAGCAGAGGTGGAAATGAGGAACAGAACCAACAGCAGGTTCAGGAAAGGTTACTCATGTGCTGCTGCAAAACTGGAATTTGATAACTGCATACCCCGAAGGCACAGCTTATATGAGTTCTAATGGTAAACCAAATTGTACATTTCATTAGGTTTCTCAGGAAAACACTTTACCACTTGAATTATTTTCTTACCTTACTTGTTTTTGGGTCATTTTTCTGGAAGAGTCAGCCAACATAGAGAAAATTAATGGCTAGGAGTATAACTAGGAAATTACTAACTGCACTTCACATATTATTGTAACGAGGATTTGTTTAAACACATGAACAAGCAAAAGAAAAACAGATCCAATGAATTCCTTAAGAAGCTATCCCCTCGATATTGCAAATTCAAACTAGTTTCGTGGGCATTTCTTTCTAATTCTTTGTGCAAGAGCAGAGCAAGAGTGTTGAAAAATCATAGAAAGAGTAATTGCTTTGTTTATGCTCGGTTGGCTATCTAATTTGCTTCCTCGTATCCCAAATCCCAGATTGAAGTCATTCCTTGTAAGTTCTCTTGTGATGGATTTGGATTCAAGTCCATGTTTTCTATATATCTTGCTACATCAAGTGCTCCTTCAAGAATTCCACTGCACCGGCTGGAATAGTCTCTGATTGGTTGCCAGACCCCTCTCCAACCTCTATCCTATGTTGATTTCCATAAAAATTAGCCTTCGCTAGCTTCATAGTTGCCCAAACAGCTATACAACTCATTGTCGGTATTATCCGTAGTTGCAGTTCCAAATATCCGAGGACATATCAAGAGTTGATCATTCAAGGGGAGAATGTTTGCAGGAGAATCAGCGTCTCAATCGATATTTTCTTGGCCTAGTGTATATGACATGTAACTAACTAGGTGGTTGCATGTAGCACACTAATATTATTTATGTAAAATATATATTTTTATATGTAAAGACATTTTTTTATTTTTAATATTTATTAAGTTTGATTAACAAATTTATAGTAAATATAAAATTCTTGTAACAAAAATAATATTTTACAAACAAAATTATAAAATAGTTAGAATTACAAGGATTTATATTATTAAGATTAGATATTAATTAAAATTATTTAGACTAATACATATTTGGTTTTTTCACTTATGAACTAAAGTAGTTGCTTGTTCATCGCCAAGTATACTAAACTAACCCATTGGATTTCATATAGAGAAGGTACTTGTACATATGAAAATAATCATGTGATAATTATGTATATGATTTTTAGATTGGAGATTATTAATTATATAAAAAATATTATATTTTGATCCTAAGTACACATTACTTTAATCAAGTAATAAATGAGCAAATATTATATATATATATATATATATATATATATATATTAAAATAGTATGATTGAGAAATCATTGCTCAAGTATTCAAATAATGAATGATTATGGTATTGAGAACAAAAATAATTTGACAAAGCAGACATGTTTCATGCTCAAATATCTAAATTAGAATATTTTTTATAAAAAAAATAATAGTTACACTAAGAAATTGATCACTATAAAGTTAAGTCAAGCCATATATAACTTTTTCTAATATTTAAAGAGATCATGATATATTACTAGATATTATATTTAATCTTCAAATATAAATCAATCAGTTTGTTAAATTGATAATAAGTTAAATTATTTAATTTTATTTTGATTAGGATTATGATTTATATTTGGATAAATATATTAGAAATATAATATGTCATACATATTAAGAATCATTGGTAAGAAATAAAATTTGGATGATTAATCAAGTATAACTTGATTATAAATAAGTTTTAGAAATTGAAAACTAGAGTATAATTAATATAGAGAATTACAATCTCAATCTAGAAAAATTTAATAGGGACTTGACTCTATGAATTTATAATAATTGTCTTGAAATAAAATATATGATATTTTTCAATGGGAAATTGATATTTTGTTATTAGTAGAATTATTATGTTTTTTTATATAAATAAAATGTTATACCTCTTATTTTATTAACTAAAAGAATAGAATACATGGAAAATAGCTAACACTAAAAGTATAACAATCTCTCTCTCTTAAAAGTTAGAAGATTTCAAATTTGATAATTCATGTGGATTATTATTAGAGATTGGATAATTAAACGATTTATGTTTGTGAAAACTCAGCCTTGAAAAGTTAATCAAACCATATAAAAAAGAACTTTTATTTTCAAGTAATCTTTCCATAAACTCTAAACAATCATATATTGTCTTTACCATTCAAAAAAATTAGATCTGAAATATATCATAGCTTGGCCAATGATCTAGTTATTTTTCAAAAACATTAAATATTTTTTATAAGTTGGCTTCCTCCAAATAATAAGATTTTTTTAGAGGTGCTAAATCATATAGGTAAACCTGTTAGTCACTTTGTATGATTTTGGACACAAAATAATAATCATAAATTATCTAAACATTATAAAGTTATTTACTTTTCAGTTATAATTATAAGCTATGGAAATTAGGGAAATTAAAGTAAATGTTCATTAATTTTATTTTCCATTGATTAAGTCAACGTGAGCATTAGCATATTGATCAACGTTTTTAATTAAATAATGGAAGATATTTCCAGGTATTTTGTACACTTGAATGTTCCTAAATTTTCTTTAAATCAATAATCTTCATCACATTAAAAATATGAGGATTATAATTAAGATAAAAATCACAATAATCAAATGATATTAACATAGAAGAGGAATGACATTTAAGTGAACAAATTAATTAGATTAATTTGTTGGAAATGTCTCAATATTTAGAAAATTTTAAGTATCTTTTATATTATGATAAAATAAATCTTTTACATTTAAAAAATAGGTGATTAATATCTATTCATAAAAAAAATTTATTTTATATTATACTTCGACCTCTCCAGAAAAAGATGCAATCTCTGCCGCTGCTAACACCAAACCAGGGGCATGACATGTCGGGTGCCAGGAACATGACGTGTCAGGGAGATTGCTAATATGTTTTTTTTTGTTCATATACGGCAACCACCAATGATGATAAATAAGTGAAGAAAAAAAACTCTCGTACTTTGGAATTTATCAATGATGTTTATTACAAGCTGCTGCATATAACCGGTATGCAGTGTGCTCAAACAAATATTTTTAAAAAATAATTAATTATTGGTGGTGTATTTTATTTTATTTTTACAATAAATCCCTATAAGTAAACTGAAATGAGTTCTCGCATAATCACGTAGCATTCATAATTCTTTATTTTTTACAATTTATATTCTTTCAAATTTATAAATCTAGTTATGTTTGAAGCATATCAATGAAAAAATCACAAACTTTTGAACCATTCATAAATAATAATTAAAAAATAAAGATGCAAAAATTATGCATTCTTATCTAAAACCAAGGTGAATTTGAACTTTGTAACACATAACTCATCATTAAGTAATTCTATATTTTCACCGTTACAATTCAAAGCTAGACTCATTCTAGCTTTTATATTGTCCTTTGTTTTCTCTTTCACGTTCATGATGATGTTAAAAATATTATCAAATAAATTCTCCTTAATATGCATGATATCTAAATAATAATGGATGACATTAGCATTCCAATAAGAAAAATCTCAAAATATACTTTGCTTTATTCAATTATAAGTCACATTAAAAGAAGTAAACTTCTGTTTATCTAAATGAAAACCAAATACAATATAATAAGTCATTTTTGTCATACAAAGATAGTACTAGTGGTGCAACATTCCTTTTAGACTTACCTTTTAATAAGTCATTTTTGTTATTTATGTATCAATAATAAATTGGCAAGTATCTCTAATGAAATTAAAAAAAAAAAAGTTTTACCATCATTCATTAAGGTAATGACTTTGTTCTTTTGTATAAAGCATGAATAAGCTGATTTTTCTTGTATAATCTAATATAAAATCATATTATATGCAAGAAAATCATTTATAATTAATATCAATATTGTCTTCATCTAAAAATTTGATTTTTTTAATATATTTTATGTTAAAACTTCAACTAATCATAATTAATTCAATTCAAGACAAACATTTATATCCTTACCTGAACTAAAAAAACCAGGTATAATCACAAATAAAAATGTAAATTCCGATTCCATACGCATCTTTAAGGGTACATTGAAGAAAAGGAAAATCATATGTATGCCAGTGGATTGAAGAAAAGGAAAGAAAGAGAATTTGCTTACAGTGAAACATCATCGGAAAAGGATAATTGTTGGGAGGGGCTCCAGAATGAATCATTGTACGTCTTAAAGATTAAAAGAAAAGACTGCTTTGGCATCAACGAAAAACAAGGGCATAAACAAAATCTGTGTAGGAAAACCTTGATTAGTCTACAGTCTAAGCCATTTTCTTTCTTCACTTTACTTTTTTCTCTTTTTGGTAGAAAGTGCTAAGCATGGAGGGCAGGCAGCAACTTCTTTTTACAAAAGAGCAGCTCAAACATCTTAAAGACGTCTCAAGACAGGACGGGGATGGATCCACAAAACGGGACCTTGGTTTGCTCACAAACATTATGCCGGAACAAAAACAGAAGAAAGAAAATCAAAGGGCTCTATAATTCATATCGTCACACTTTAGGGGATACCCTTTTTCTCTATTGAAGTTGGGAAATGAAGCATATCTATGGATGCTATCTTGTCCCATCTCCCATGTCAGAAGAGCACCAAATTAGTGTAAAAAAGCTACAGATCGCAGTTCAGCGATGGTAGGATTTTCTTTCAGCAATTCCGGGAAAATATTCTGGCAAATTCAAGTATATGTTTGTTTTTATGTTTTAAGATTTTTTAATTTTTTTGTTTTAAGTTAATATTTTTTTTTATATTATTATATATCAAATATGCTAATAAAAAATATTAAAAAATATATTATTTTAATATATTTTTAAACAAAAATATTTTAAAAAATAAGCCCTCTCTCTTGAAGGATGCCTGTGATTGCAGCGATAAATTAATAGTTTCCTTGTCATTGCCCTCTTTTAGGTTAGCTTTCATTGCAAATACTGCATCCCTTATTGTTTTGTAGCATAGAGACAAAAACTAATTAATTTTAATTCGATGTTGCTGTATAAATTGTTGAGCCCTTGAGGGTCTTCTGAATTCTACAGTCCATGAAAATTCAAAAATACCTTCTAACTTTTCATACTTGTTTATTTTGTGATTTTTCATAAGTTTATCTTCAAATCAAACTCAACATTTTAACAATTTAAACACTTCGAAGTTCAAACAACTTATATTTGTGATATTAATAAATTTCTTTTATAGATAAGCCAAAAATATAACTATAACTACAAAATAAATCTAATAAAGTTACTCAGGTTTTAACTTTAAGAGGTGTAACTTAACTGGTCAAGTTCTAAATTTACTTTTTAGAGATCATCAGTTCGAGTGTTACAAATCTCAGGGTCACTGAAAGCTTATATGATCGTTAACTTCAGAGCCTCGAAAGATTAGTCGAGATATGCGTAAACTAATCCAGACACTCACGATTAACACAAAAAAAAAAGTTACCAGGTTTTGTCCTCCTAATAATGATATAATTAGCAAATGTTCCAAAAAAATAGGCAAATGTTTTCAACAAGAAGGAATTGAGCAGATTAAAACCAAGAAGGCCAAAATGAAAATTAAAACAATTATAACCCTAATATGACCAAAACCAAGAAGGCCAAAATGAAAATTAAAACAATTATAAAGGCAAAAATGTAAAAAAGGTGTGATTTGAATAATGAAAAAAAAAACTTAAACCCTAATATCAAATTGGTCCTTGTATTTTTAATTTTCTTGACAAATAAAATTAATATTTTTCCTTGCAAAATTGAGTAATAAATAAATATTTGGATTTTTTTTACACCTCAAAAACCTTTATTCAGCCTAAATTCAAATTAACATAGTGTACAAAGATGATTTAAAAAAAAAACCAATGACTAAAAAAACTAAAGACATCAAGGATTAAAAAAAATATAAAGCACTCTTTAAGCTTTTTAGGAAAGCAAATAATGCTTTGGTAGAGAATCTTTTAAAAAATCACCATCCTATTTATTTTTTAAAGTGTATTTTGTTTGAAAATATATTAAAATATTTTTTAATTTTTTTTTAATATTAATATATTAAAAAATATTAAAATAATTAATTTAAAACTAAAAAATAATTTTAATTTTTTTAAAAACATGATTGGATGCAAATGTCAAATAAAGCTTGATGTTTTTGGTAATTGTAATTGTAATTATAATTATGATTAGATAGGTGTCGAGCAGAATGCATGTTCACCACGTGCATAACAAGTGTCATCAAACTTTTTTTTTTTTCCTTTTTTCTTTTCTAAAATTTTAAAATAATATATTTTTGGCTTATTTGCCGAGGACCCCACCCCCTTCTTTTGAGCATGTTCCGAGGACCTAATAAATTTATGCAAAACGCCGCGATTGAAAATGAGCAGAACCATAAAGCCATCAATTGCTAAATGACATTCCATGCCCACGGACAACTTTCCTGTTCATTAAAGATTCTGTCCCAATTAAAAAAAAAAAAAAACAGCAATGAACAATTAGACAGTCACTTTTTATTCTATGTTCTTGAATATTCAGCCACTAGATCCTCAAAAGAACAGCACACTGTGTTTTTGGCTGTATTATGAGTAATAAACCTAGCTTGCTGAGGTATTTTAGGTGTAGTTTGTTTTTGTATTTTAAAAATATTTTTGAAAAAATATAATTTTTTTACCTCAAATTAATATATTTTTGATGTTTTCAGATCATTTTGATACGCTAATATCAAAAATAATTTTTTAAAAATAAAAAAATATTATTTTAATGTATTTTCAAGTGAAAAAGACTTTGAAAAGCAATTATAACCACATTCTCAAATACCTCCTTAACTTCGATCCGACGCGGTGAGTTCTCTCTAGATTTGTGTGGGATGAACCCATCTTCATACCCATTTTTTTCAAAAAAAATATAAAATACTTCCTTTTATGTATTTTGAGACCCATTATTATTAGCTAGTCAAAGAAACCCAACAAAAACGTAAGTAATAAATAGAAAAAAACAAAAAACAAAAAACAAAAACATTACTACCTTCAATTCATGTCTAGTGACTCGTGGAGTGCATGATGTATCCACTTTTTAAGATTTAACTATCCACCATGATTTTACTGCAAAAAATGGGCATATGATGCCCTAATGACTAATCTCTCGCTCGTGCCATAAAGTAGCTTGGAATTTCCTTAAAAGAAATCAAAATAGAGCATAGTTTTTCAATACCAATATATATGTTTCACAAGGAAAAGCCTAAAAGGTGAGACAATTCCCTAAAAACCGGTTTGTAAGGAGCCGTTAGACAGTTCCTCGGGAAAATCTAAGGGTAATTCCGTTAATATACTTCACATTTTCCAATAAAAAGTGAGAAAAGCCGGGGTATATATAAAATATTTTATTAATAATTTTAATAGGTTGATATTAAAAATTAAAAAAAAAATTATGTTAATATATTTTTATTTGTTAAAGAGATTTTATAATCTCAGC
>Ga0307515_10020783_pt1 | contig 11682 bp, 17 predicted proteins | sample 17_EM_MG_FD_194513 | JGI IMG/M metagenome (GOLD analysis project Ga0307515, IMG submission 194513) | Populus trichocarpa ectomycorrhiza microbial communities from riparian zone in the Pacific Northwest, United States - 17_EM | ecosystem: Host-associated > Plants > Roots > Unclassified | place... | reverse complement strand
AGCGGAGTCGGGAGGAAACAGCTGCTAGACATGATATCTATCCAGTCTCAAACACCGCTGGGCCGGGAACTGGCTCTCAGGTTCACCCGCGGCAGGGTCAACCGATCTGGCGGAAAGGCTCAGGCACCAAAGACCCTTGACTACGGGATACGAAAAACGGATAAACACCAGGATCGACGGTCGGGGGTCGAGGCCAGTTCGATATGGGATGAAACTCTGATACTGAGCCCCGACGATAATCCGAATCGAGGGTGCTAACGAGTGAATACGTATACATTGCAACGGAACGTCCGGCACAAGGCAAAAATCGCATGTGACCGCCAGGAGGAGGAAAGGCGAATAATACGGACTGGAGCTTCCAGCTGTGTCTACCGGTGGTGATCGCCACTAGCGCCGTTGAGTCGGAGAGCGTGTTGCGGAGCCGAAGAAGACGGAATACACCTCATAAACGTTTTTGCTGGTGAATTTCAGACTTCAGCTTCAGGCCTCAGGCACCGCCTTTCATAGATATCGGGGTAAACGTAGCAATGGGGTCGCTGGGGGAGCCCTGAGGAGCCACGGATTACGGCGCGAGTTGGCGATATCGTTCAGACAGGCCAGGCGGGCATTTACTCTGAGTGGCAATCGTTCTACCATACGAGACGTAATTGGGATGTGCGGACGACCGACTGACTCGATAAATACACATGTCGAGCGGGAGCCAAACATGACAAGCTGTAAAAATTGCGGATATACTATACACGATTAAGACTCGAGGCATCGCCTTGCGATCAGAGCCCCTCGACGGCGAAAAGGTAGTTGAGAATAGCAGCCAAGCGAATCCCAGCCATTGCGAACAGTTTCTCTACGACCCACTCGCGCGCAATCTTCCCTCCGTATTCGGGTGTATCCAACTCCAGGTAAGGATGCGATGGTTGTCTGCCAAGCAAATCGAACCTAGACGACGACGAACCACCATAGGGAGGTTCATCCATCTCCTTGGGCCAGATCCACTCGCAGGTCATCTCATGAATGGGGGTCGCCCAATGATAAGGACACACAGCCTCGTCGTCCGTGTCGCTGGGACTCCAAGCCCTGCCAACGACGAGTTGCCTCGTCTGTTGCCACAACGAGAGTGGTTCTGGGTCCTGTTGGCCCGGGCACTCGAGCCACGAGTTAACTTCGTCTTGCCACCTTCCGCCGATACCATCGACCACGATCTTCCGAATCAAGGGATCATAGATAGCTCCTCGGAGATGCTTCTCAATCTCATGATCAGGGATAGGTCTCGTGTAGTTGTGGGGGGTGGTCCGGATGGCTTTAGCGATGATAAGTCCGTCCCACATGGAATGGAAATCTATTCAAAAGTTGGGTATATTCAACATTCAATCCATCGGTTGATGAACGTAAACCACTCACTCGTAATACGCCCATCCCATCTGACCTTGTCACTATTACCACCACGGTCCCGGCCGGTCAAATGCAGGGGCATATGCAAGTCACCCAAAAAATGGATCAAGAATTTAAGCGCCTCTTCTGCGACGGGGTCACCTTCCGGTCCTCCGGTTTCAACCCATTGGGCCAACAACCCAGTGGTGTTCCGAATGCCACCCAGCACGTTGATCCCTTCGTGGCCGGCCCAGCCGTTGGGTCCTGGGAACAAGCACTGTTGAGGAGGGTGATCCCCCTTGCCACCGACGTAATGGAGTGGTCCGGACCAGCGCATACGATACCGGAACTTGTCGGCCCACGTCGCAACGTATGACAAAGAGCAGGACCCTGCAGATTCGCCTGGAGATTCAGCGTCTAGTTGGCTTGGCGGGTGAAGAATTGAACAGAGGACGGGAAGGACGTTGGGGTAGAGGTACATCTGAGCTATCGTTGCTACGATCTCGTGGCCTGTGGGTCGGTGTCACTCCATCAAACTTCTTTCAAGGAAACACAGCCGGGCTAACCTGCGGCTCCCCAAGCGTGCGCTCCGGATGCGGCAGCAATAACAACGGCGCCGAGATTGACGAACGGGCTGAACTTGAGTTTCATCGCGGGCGGACGTGGTGGTGTTGGAGAAGGAAAGAAAGGAAGCGAAAGGAGGCACTGAGCAGTTTATAAACCAACCGAGCTGGTCAAAGAGAGGGAAGCAGATCCAGTGTCACGGTTGTGGTTGAGGATCAGCTCAAAACGGAAGGCAGACGCGACTTGCCCTCCATCGGGGGCCGACGCTTTTGTTTCCGTCTTGATCGCTCGGGCCGCTCATTGTGTAACGGTGCCCTTTGTGTACGAGGACGAACGGAGATGCGGTTGTTAAGTATGCATTATAGGAATACGCTGATACATAGGACAAACCAAGCCAATCCACAATCCTTCTCAAAAATCCAGTCCATTGACGCGCTACATAGGCGCCTCACCCGCGGCACAGCATTTCCTGGAAAAAACGTCAAGGGCGATCCAGCCAACAAGGAAGGAAAAAGGCCCACAAACTCAAAAAGGACCCCTTGCATAACTGTAGGTGGGTGGACTGTGAAAGACGGAAAAGTTCCCTTTTCCAGTGAACGAAGGAAGTCTTGACAGAAACTCGAGTCCACACCGCGCTGCACCAAACACCCCCGTCGTGAGGACGAAATTCAACTCGTGACCCTGTTCCACTGCCTTTATAGCGAGCGCCTCTAGGCAAGCATCCACCTCCTTCCAGGCGTCACCACGTAAGAATTCGATCCCATAGGATTGGAACATCGGTGCTTCGTGAAGCGTGAGCTCTCCAGGTGCTTTGGTGATGGTGTGGAGCATTGGCATGACCCAATCATCCAAGATGTTAAGGCTCCTCGTACTCAGCCGGAGGCTTTGCAGCCTAACACACGAGCTAAGGTCAACGAGTGGCCGATCTGTTGGCAAGGGTTCGAGTAGAGAGTTCCGGTCCCCGTCAAACGACAATCCGGAGTCTGTAGTAATTCGTTAGCCAGTAGGAAGCATCTCTGCGGTCTCATCCTGTTTACCTCTCGACGGCGCCAAGACCTGGAGTCTCCTTAGAGTGGGGGCGCACACGGCAATCAGGTCGCACAGGGGTTGACGGAATGGACTCTCTGCGACCCGGACCTCCTGGAACTGTATTGGACGAGTGGTAAGCCCCTTCAGGAAGTCGTCGTCCTCGCGTTCGCAGCTAGTGATATAGAGACGGCCACGGAAGCGTTCTTCGACCCTTTCAGGGTACGCCCCCCTCTCGTGATGTCGTCGCACCCGCCCATGACCTAGATTTAGGTCCTCCAGGTGGGGGAAACAGTCGATCAAGGCGAAGAGGTCCTCGGGAGTGCTCATTGCCATCGAGTCGACCTCCAAGTACCGTACGGACTTGAGGAATGAGGCCGTCGCCTGTCGAAACGGCAAGACGAGGGGTGTGATATCGTATTGTGTGAAGATGAGGCCTTCCACCCTCGGAAAATCAACCAGATGCGGCAGGATGTGACTGAAAGATTCAGAAGTAATCCACTGTTCAGTCTTCTCCCGGAAGTGTAGCGTTCGCACGAAACCGTATGGGCTGTTTTCTCCACGGGAAATGACTGTTTGCCATCGGTTGAAGAGGTCCATGGACGTAAATTCGACCTCATAAAAGAGGTAGGAACGTGCTCGAAGTGACCATGGCCTCGCAACCAACGAACATGACTTCAGGGTCTGTGTCCCGAGCCTTCGCTCGCTGGGGGTAACTTTGGCATCGGTGAAGTTTCCCACTTGGTCTATGATCGCGTCGAGCAGCTCCTGCGCAAGGTCGTTGATGGTGACTTTGGTCATGGTGAGAGTTGGATGGGAATTTAGAGGGATCTTTGGTTTAAATACCCATCCTACCCGCGGCGCAGCTGACGTTATGCAGATCGATGAAGAGCGGAACTGCGGAAGCTCTGGCCAACCTGCGCACGCCGCCACTCTAAGATTCATGTTACACGAACCAGTAGATTGGTATCCACGCTGCATAGTACAAATAGGTTGAAAATGGCATATGCGGCTGCCCGGCGCCTCACAACTCTGCCTCATCACCAAACGGATCCCAATCGTCGACAAAAGAATCCTTCTCCTCTTCGTCCTGCACGCTCTTTGGCTTTCTGGCCCTAGCCTCATCCTCCTCCGAACTCGGTTCGCTGCTGCTACTCTCACCCGCTCTTTTCTTTATTGGCAGCTCTCGTGACAGCCTCCTCTTTGTGCTTTCCAGCCTCTTCTGAAGTAGGGGCTCGCTTGGATAGGGTGTGGCGAGGGAGAGGGGATCTGTGGGGGTGTCCGAGCGGGGAATGATATCGAACTCATCGTCGGAGTCCTCTCCTTCCTCCTTCTCTTCGTTCATAACTTGTTTTAAGAACCGCTCGAAATTTCGACCCCGGTTCCATACGCTGCAATCTCCGATGGGTCCCTCGGGGTCCTGCGCGGTTATCACAAACGGTCTGTTCGTCTTCGACTTCTTTCTCTCAAAGCCGGACTTGCTTGGCGTGATATGGACGGAGTCCATCTGGTCATGATGCTAGGGGGTAGAACGATGTTAGTCGTAGCCAGGGTGGGAAATGGAAATAGACCGCACATATAGAATAGCTGTCGTTGACTCCTTGGTACCATGGGGCCACACCCTTCCGAGATGATAATCATCCTCACCCTCCCATCCCATTCCGCCCTCGGATATAGGGACCTTGGCTTTCCCCTTACCCTTTCCTTTCCCTTTCTCCGCCTTTAATTGATCATCAAAGTTCCTAGAGAGCTTGACCTTCGTCCTCCCCTTCCTAACATACCCCGGTTTGTTCACCGAAGCAGAATACATCTCGACATCCTCCTGAACCTCAAAGACATGCTCGAGACTGGCATCGAGGTCGAACAGGAACAAGATTAACTTGTACAATAGCTTGAACGAGTAATTTGGCGGGACCAGGACCGTCCTGTAAGTGTGGTTCTGCAGAGATCGATAGGATGCGGATTTGGACACCCATTTGGATGTGGCGGGTTCCGTGTGGACGAGTTGAAATCGGAGTTCGAGGTGTTTAGATGTCCTGAGCGCAATGGGTAGGAAGAGGATATGCGCGACCTTGAGGCTGAACGGATTGGATGGCGAGTCTGAAGGGATGGAGTGCTCGCTGGGAGTTGCGAACCCCTTCAACGGAGAGGAGAACACCGAGGAACTCGCATAGGAGGATGACTCGGACTGGAACCGTTTCGCGCTCGGTGGCGAAGACGAACTGGGTGAGTCGAAGGTATCCCGTGGTCGTTTGAACATGACGAGAGGACGGATCAGAGAGGGCGAGATGAGCTATAACGGAACCCGGCTGTCCCTGCAAGTTTTAACGCGGTTCGCTTTAAGAGCGGTCGTGCCTTCCAAAGGATAGGTTTGTTCTAGCGAAGACTCAGAGACTAGGGAGGTGTCCCTCCTTTGGCTGCTTTTGTGAGTTCATGGGTCTTGCCAAAGGAACCGGCCCACTCCGCGCAATGAGCCACGCGCAAGACGGCCAAGGGCACAGACCGTCCGGGATCTCGTTCATGGACCCATCAATATTTCCCCCGCCCATCTCGGTACTTCAGTACTCAGGCCCAGGGTTACGTTCAACGCCCGTTGCTTCTCAACCACTGAGCGAGAGAACTGGGAGCGTCTTCGATGTCCGCAAAACAGTTAACGTGAGTTCTGCTGCTGCCATCGTCGAGATATTATGAACATCGAGCCCAGTAATGGTCCAAAAGATATCAGCCTGGGCTCTGGAATGTAGCGTGTGCCCGGAGCAGTGGTTGCCGATGAATCGACGATATCTAGCACGGGAATTTTTGTGTTGTAAGTCGACACCTATCCCACGAGAAACCGAGCAATCCTAGTGAAAGGTGATCTTCTGAATCTCAGACTCAAAAGAAATGACCATAATTATCGCATGTAAATCGGTCACGCTCCCCAGGTTTCTCGACATAAACTGAGCTCGAGAGCATGACCAACGAACACCTTGTGGTGGCAACGTTAAAGCTCCCGTAGACATCTGGAGACATCGAAATGGAACAATCGGGGATCGTCACAACGAGCAACCGAATGGTAGATTGCAAACTACTGTCACAAGAAATACGATCCGTAAGAAATTTATGCGATGCCTAAACATTGAACAGCGTGAACACGAGCGATGCAAGGATGTACTCCAAGTCCATAAATATTCGATGAAATAATTACCTAATCCTCTAAGAGATCCTCTCGTACAGACACATATATGCCTTCGACTTGAGAACTTCGTCGAGGGTCGTAAGTCTCACGACGGTGTCGCTGATATACGCCCATTGCCGTGGTTCGTCCTTCTCGTGCTTGTCGGGTCTGTCATGCTTCTCGTGCTTCTCGGCCTTGTTCGTCTTGTCGCTTTTCGATGGATGATCCGAGGCGGTTGAAGTGGAACCCACTGACTCCGTAGTCTGAGCGGCCTTCAAATCATTCGTCTTGTGAGGCAGTGCACTATACGCTACATAGTGTCCCCCCAGCTGCCACCGTATCGTAAGCTCAGCTCTCAACTTGACTTGGGGATGAGGCGCTCACCATATTCCCGATGTGCACGACGACAGCATACAGTCTATACATACATCTGCCTTTGGCCCGTCTGTTCTGCTTCATCTTTTTGCTGGGGAGCCCAAAATCCCCCTTGTTTGGGGCCAAAAATGGTGTGATGTCCAGATGCTCCGGGAACGCGACATAGTCGTCGAGCTTCTTGAAACCCATGGAAAATGACATGAACGGCATCTTAGAAGTTTGTTGGAACCTCTTCAAGTGGACGACCAAGATGAGAGGGGGGTCCGCGATAAGATATCGCTTGTAACACCGTCTCATGACAACTTGCTTTGACCTGGGGATCTTGGGTTTCTCAGGTGCCAGGGATCGTGACACGTACTTGGGGGAGGGGGGGACTGCGTCTGCCGGTGGGTTCCTGAAGTCTTCTTGAGAAGCAAAGGGGGAAACGCAGGGTTCTCCAGCAGAAGATGCATCGGAGAGTGAAGCATCTGTATCATCGAAACTGTCATCCGAGGAATTGCTTTCAACTAGCTGTCTGCGAGGGACCCTCCGTCGCAACACCCGAGGAGGATTCAGTGACGCAGAAGCAAGATTGTAAATCGACGTAGGTGCAGGTGAGGGAGTCACAGTCGCGGTGGTCATCGGGGACTCTGGGCCCGTGGTCGAGATCACAGGGATCGTGAATCCTGCATAAGTAGCGTGTTGGGTGACATCAGGGCTGAGATCTGGGGACCTGACATATTCGGGTTCCGGCCGGTCTATCGGCAGCGGGGGAAGTTTCAAGGGGACCGTTACGGTGCGAGACCCGACGGTAGTGGGAAGAGAGACAACAGAAGGACCCCTGTTCCCCAAGCTAAAATTTGAATCGTTCGGGATGAGAGAGACGGCTGATGTTGAGGCGGGAGAGATGGATCTTGGTGACGGAGGCGGCGGATCTAACACGGTCCCGGGTGTCGTGAGGCTAACAGCCGGAGGGGACAGAGGTGAGGGGGAAGGGGAAGGGAGCCTAGGTGGACCTGGAGATAACTCTGGAACGTCCTTATCGCTTTCGGACGTATCGGAGCTGTCTCCACGATCTTCCTTGGGTCTGTTGGCGATCTTCCAGCAGTTTCTACACCCAACCATATTCTCTCCTTCCAACATCTCAACGGAAGTGAACATCCTCAATGACTCTTCAACGTTGGGTATCTGTGAAAGTTTATTCCAAAGGGCGTATCCGCTTTGCGTGGATGCGCCAACATTGGGGGCACCTGACAACAAGGCCGAGAAGGGGTTGTTGCCGTTGGCAGGGGAAATATCTGCCAAAATGTGTCGCAGGTATGCGGACTTTGCGGCTGTGAGCTTGTGTTTGTGCGGTTTCGCCGAAACGTGAGGGTGGATGATATCCGATACGACCGGTTTGGTGGGTTTGAGGTGAGGGGAAGCGGCGCCAGACGGCGGTTCAGAAGGGTTCGGTGTGGCTTCTCGGGTGCTCGGCAAAGTAGCATCTGTTGGAGCACTGCCCGGTATATCCGACGTGACGAGAACAGCCTTAAGGTACTCGTCATCTGGCCGGGAGGACCGCCCACGACTGCGAGATCTCTCGCTTTTCTTCCCCTGCATGCCACGACTGAGTCGCTTACTTAACCTCGCCCAGCGATCCAGGTCGGGCTTTTTATCCTTGTCCGGTTCTACAAATTCTATATGGGGACCACCAGGGAGTGATATCTCTGGGGATGAAGGGGGACTAGGGTGGGGAGCAACGTCGGGGTCAGAGTCCACGTTCTCGTGAAGGTTATCCTGGCTTCTAACATGCGGATCCACCGTGTCTGGTACATATTCCGGCAGGTTATCAACGCTCGTGCGTGCGAGGTCGGGGGGGACCGATGAGGCACGGGACGTGGGGGATGGGTAATTATCATATCGAATGGCAAACTTCTTGGCGAAGGATTTAAATTTGTTCCTTTTACGTTCCTTGGCCAAGTCCTCTGGCTTTATGCTAAGACTGAGATCGTTGAAGTCTTCGTACGTGTGGGAGATGTGTTTACACGTTTCGCAGACGAGGAAGCTTGCCAGCTTTCCGCCGAAAAGCATGTCGATGAATGACTGAAGCCTTTCTTCTGGCGGTATTTCCGGCAGGTCCTTTATCACATACATTCAACCCGGACGAAGATTGAATTAAAAGGAGTCGAGGACTCACTGGAGCGGCATGGCGCTGAGGCGTCTTGGACTTTCGTTTCGGTTTCAGTTTCGGAGGAGGGGGTTGAAGCTTCTTAATTACCTGATCGATAACAGGTCAGACAGAAACAAAAGAAGGACGGATGGCAGGGGGCGGAGTCCACGCACGTCCAGTTCCTCCATACGCATGGCGTCTAATAGAAGGCGCAAGAACTCGTGGGCATCTTGTTGACGGAAATCTAGATACTGATCGTATTTGTGGCCAAGAGCGGCCAACACTCCTCTATGAGGTGGGGTCGTTAGCCGCGGTCAAGTTGATACATGGGTTGGCATTTGGGGACTGACCTGGGTGTTGTTATTTCCCGCTTACGGTCGTCTTGGATGGTCCATGCACGAAGCAGGAAGCGGACGAAAGCGTCGCCGAGGGGCATGGAGTTTGCGGGCTCGTGATCAGCTGAGCCCCCCAAACCGTGGCCGTTGGTCAGCTGCGGCGATCGCTTTGCGAGGATAGGCCCCGAGGTTTCCGTCTGGAAGGACTGGTCATTCGAACGGAAATGAACGAGGTCGTAGAGGTCCTGAGATGCGACCAACTGTATAGAAAGTGTGAGCGTGGAGGGGGAGAGGACGGTATTTTCAGCAGGAACGGGACGCACGCCTTGCAGCACGGAGTTCATGAAGCAGGTGTTGCCATGATTGATGAGGCCAGGAGGTAGATATGCGTCTTGCTCGCGTTCCTGCTTCTCCTTGACGGACCTGAAGAGCTCCTGGTGTACCTTCTGTTTCTGCCTGAGCATGGGTGTAAACCGAATAGCCTGGCCCACGTAGCCGTCGGACGCGGACCTGGGATGATTATCGCGGGAGGATGACTTTCGGCTGATCGCTGACTGCTGCTGCGGCGGTAGAGTCGGGACCGCCTCGATTGCAAAATCTCCCGGCTATCACAAATCTTCTTTGTTCGTTACCGTTGCTGTTTACAATGAGCTCGTCCCCCCTTTCAACCCTAGCCACGGCCGCTCGTTTCAGTCACATGGCGTTTCCATTGTCCCCTCTACCGACGTGGACCTAGCGAGGGCGTACGTATTTATATCGCCCGGCGGTCCACATCCACCCCCCATCTCGCTCTCTCCTTTAATCCAAGAAACATGTTCACATCTCTCCTCCTCCCAGCCCTCGCAGCATCTTTCGTAGCCGCCGTTCCGTCGACGTCGTGTGGGCTCTCAGCGCCGAACTCGCTACCAACCAACCCAGTGTCTGGCCCAGGTAACGGCACAACCACGTCCCATGAGTTCATCTCCTCAGCCTGGTACCCCTCGTGGGGGAGTACCACTGCGTCTGACATTAACTGGGACAAGTACAGTCTCGTCACCTATGCCTTTGCGTACGTCCCCTTCACCATTGTTCAACTCTGTGGTTTAAGCGCTCATACATATTTTTAGGCTCACCACCCCGGATCCAGCTGTCCTCAATCTTAGTGACTCTACGCCCGAAGAGATTCGAGACTTCGTCGATCATGCTAAGGCTCACAATGTGATGGCTAGCATCTCCGTCGGGGGATGGACTGGTTCCCGTTATTTCTCTTCGGCGGTCACTCCTCAGAACCGTTCCACGTTTGTCAAGACTATCCTTGGTATGGTCGACGAACATAAACTTGACGGGGTTGACTTCGAGTAAGCCGAAATATCTTCCCTAGCGTTTCCACTCCATTCGTTTCTTACGTTACATTTTAGTTGGGAGTTTCCAAGCCTGCCTGGCATCGGCTGCAACCAAGTTTCTGACTCCGATTCTGAGAATTTCCTTGCGTTCCTCCAGGAATTGCGCAATCAACCTGCCGCAAAGAATCTCTACATCACCGCCGCCGTCAGGGTCGATCCATTCACTGGTTCTAATGGTCAACCCATGACCGATGTGTCCGAATTCGCCAAAGTTCTCGATCACATCTCCATAATGAACTACGATATAAACGTACGTACCTCGTGCGCACTAGGAGCATATCCGATAACTTCTTCTGCAGGGTCAATGGGGTGACAACGTCGGTCCCAACGCACCTCTGAATGACTCTTGTTCCAACCTCCAGACTGGCTCCGCAACCAAGGCTATTGAGGCTTGGATTGCGGCCGGTTTCCCTGCGAACAAGGTCGTGCTTGGTGTACCCGCCTATGGCCACTCCTTTAACGTTTCTCCTTCCAATGCCTCCGACAGCTCTGGAAACTTGGCCCTCAATCCTGGTTTCACCAAGAACCCTCCTTCTAACAGCACGGATATGTGCTCAAACACGGAAGTCGTGCCGGATAGCAAGACCTTTGCTACTTTGATTACCGAAGGATTCCTCAACAACGATGGAACCCCCGCCAGCGGAGTGAAACATCGGTTCGACGACTGCAGTCAAACTGTAAGTATTGATCCGTTCTACGGTTCCATTCAATTTCTCACGCTTTTTCAGCCCTTCGTTTACGACGAGTCCAAGCAATTAATGGTTTCTTATGATGACCCGCAGTCGTTCGCTGCCAAGGGGAAGTTCATCATCCAAAACAATTTGCTCGGGTTCGCCATGTGGGAGTCGACTGGTGACCACAACGACCTCCTACTCGATGCCATCACTGCCGCCGCGGGCGTTGCTGACTGCTTGTAGAGGGCTCCCCTCCTCTCTTTCGCTTTCGGCTCGTTGGGAAGCTTCAAGTCTGTGACTTTCTTCCTAGGACGTGCACTTTGTCCGCACTGTTTACAACCTGACGACGCGCGAAGAGGTTTTGGACTGCACTTGTATGTATCACAGCCCTCAGGTACCTTCTGCATGTTTTTATACCCCTTAGATCTATTTTGGGACTCCCTGCGGAGGTAGGAGAGATAACCACACCCTCGCAACACTGACTGTGTCAGTTGACGCGAGAAAACCATTCGTACTCGTACACCCACCCACTCTTTGCTCACACTTGATACCGATTACCGCTGATAATCGTTATTCCTGAAATACATTTGAACATTCTTTTGTGACTAGAGAAGCGCCGGCTGCGTCGGCAGGCACCTCGCTTGCAGAACATTTACATTCTGATGTGTTC
>Ga0307515_10020782_pt1 | contig 11683 bp, 12 predicted proteins | sample 17_EM_MG_FD_194513 | JGI IMG/M metagenome (GOLD analysis project Ga0307515, IMG submission 194513) | Populus trichocarpa ectomycorrhiza microbial communities from riparian zone in the Pacific Northwest, United States - 17_EM | ecosystem: Host-associated > Plants > Roots > Unclassified | place... | reverse complement strand
GCACCGGCTCGGCCACCTGTCCACGGAACTGCTGCGGGGGCTGGACCTGCCGGCGGACGCGGACGCGTACGTCTGCGGGCCGGCCGCGTTCCTCACCGACGTGACCGCGGCGCTGGCCGCCGCGGGCGTCGCCGCGCCGCGCGTACATACCGAGGTGTTCGGTGCGCGGGCGGCGTTGACGCCGGGCATCGCCGCGACGCCGGCGCGCCCACCACACCCACCCGCCGGCCCGCCCGGCGCCGGCCCGCAGGTGTCGTTCGCGCGCAGCGACATCGCCGTACCGTGGCCAGACCGGTTCGGCAGCCTGCTCGAACTCGCGGAGGCGTGCGACGTGCCGGTCCGCTGGTCGTGCCGGGCCGGCGTCTGCCACAACTGCGAAAGCGGGTTGCTGTCCGGCGCGGTGCGCTACGACCCCGAACCGGTCGACCCACCTGCCGACGGCAGCGTGCTGATCTGCTCGGCCCGCCCGTCCGGCCCGATAGTTCTCGACCTCTAACGGGACGGGACGCGCCGTCGTGTCCAGGTGAACCCATGAAAAGGCAGACAAGGCTCCGCCGGGTGTACGACGTCGCCCCGTCCACGCAGCTACGCCGGATGCGGTGGTCTATGGCGTGTGGGTTGCCGTCAGCCGGTTGACGAGTGGGGTGATGCGGTAGTCGACGAGTTGGCGCATCACGAGAGCGGTGCTGGTGCGGTCGACTCCTGGGATGGCGAGGATCTGACCGGCAATGCGGTAGAGGTCGTCCGCGTCCCTGGCGACAGCGTGGATCAGCAGGTCGACGGGGCCGCTGATGCCGTGAACCTGCAACACCTCGGGTATGTCGGCGAGCGCGGTTGCGACGGCGTCGAGTTGCTGTTGCTGGACCTGCGTCGTGATGAAGGCGGTCAGGGGGTAGCCGATCGCGGCGGGTTTGATGCGGCGCTCGTACGAGTCCAGCACGTCGCGGCGATCCAGTCCGGCCAGCCGGGCCTGGACGGTGTTGCGAGACAGCTTGAGCCGGTCGGCGAGCGCGAGGGTTGATGCACGGGGCTGCTCGTTGAGTGCGAGCAGGAGACGGGCGTCGGTGTCGTCGATGCGGTCGGTGCGGTCCGGGTGGCTCTGCTGGGGCATAGTGCTCGCTGTCCTCTGCGGTTGTCGGGCCACGATTGAGCAATATGCACAGCCTAGGCGGTGAACGTTGCGTAGATTGGTCCCGCGTGCTGCGCTCTTCAAGCGATCTGCAAGATTGATCGGCACACGGACGGCGCCGCCCACTCGCGCGTACTCATATGGTGCGGACTGCCGTCGCGGAATCGGGACTTTGGGGATCGTCATGAGCGAGAGCGTGATAGCCGCGCCGTCGTCGGACACAGCAGCCGGCGCGGATGTGCTGCGCGAGATCGAGCGACGCGTGTTGTGGCTGTCAACCGCGATCGTCCACCACGCGAACCGGGTGCGGCCCAACCCCTCGGGCCTGAAGGTGGGCGGGCATCAGGCGTCCAGCGCCTCGATGGTCTCGATCATGACCGCGCTGTGGTTCCGGCAGCTACGGGCCGAAGACCGGGTGTCGGTGAAGCCGCACGCGTCGCCGGTGCTCCACGCGATCAACTACCTGCTCGGCGCGTTGGACGAAGCAGCCCTGCCGACGTTGCGCGCGTTCGGTGGCATGCAGAGCTATCCCAGCCGCACCAAGGATCCCGATCCCGTGGACTACTCAACCGGCTCGGTGGGAATCGGCGCTACCGCGCCGATCTGGGGCGCGCTGGCCCGGCGCTATCTCGACGCCACCATCGGTGGCGGGCCCGGCGGCCGGCAGTACTCGCTGCTGGGCGACGCCGAGCTCGACGAGGGCGCGGTATGGGAAGCGATCGGAGACCCGCAGGTCACCGAACTCGGCGAAGTCGTATGGGTCGTCGACCTGAACCGGCAGTCCCTGGACAGGGTCGTGCCGCTGCTGGCCGCGCATCGGTTGGAGGCGATGTTCGCCGCGGCGGGCTGGCAGGTGCTGACCGTCAAGTACGGCCGACTGCTGCAAGCGTTGTTCACCCGCCCCGGCGGCGACGCGCTGCGACGCCGGATCGACGACATGGGCAACCCTGAATATCAGCGACTGCTGCGATGCGACGCGGCACAGCTGCGAGACCGGTTGCCCGCCCGGGACGGCGCGATAGTCGACCTGCTGGCAGGCCTCGACGACGCGACCCTGCTGGCAGCCATCCGCGATCTGGGCGGCCACGATCTGGACGCGCTGGACGCCGCCTTCGAGGCGATCGACGATCACCGGCCGACCGTCATCTTCGCCTACACCGTCAAAGGACACGGCCTGCCCAGCCAGGGACACCCGCAGAACCACTCTGCGCTGCTGACCGACCAGCAGATGTCCGACCTGGCCCCGCGGTTGGGGGCCGATCCAGGGCAGCCCTGGGACCGGTTCGATCCGACCAGCGACGCCGGGCGGCTCTGCGCCGCAGTGGCCGGCCGGCTACGCAGGCCCGCCCTCGCCGCGGTCCCACCACCCACCGTTCCGGTCGACTTCGGCCGCACGATAGGGGGCACCGGGACCACGCAGGCGGCGCTCGGTCGGGTGCTGTTGGACCTGACCCGGCAGGCGCCCGAGGCGGCTCGCCGGATCGTCACGGTCAGCCCCGACGTCAGCTCGTCGACAAATCTCGGCGGCTGGGTGAACAAGGTGGGTGTCTGGTCGAACATCGAGCGCCAGGACTGGTTCTCCGACGACGCCGAGACGATCCTGCACTGGCGGGAGAGGCCGTCCGGTCAACACATCGAGCTGGGGATAGCCGAGACGAACCTGGTCGGTCTCATCGGCGAGTTGGGCGCGACCTGGAGCCGCTGGGGACAGCCGCTGCTGCCGATCGGCGTGCTCTACGATCCGTTCGTCGAACGCGCCCTGGAGCCGTGGTCGTTCGGTATCTACGCCGGCGGCCAGTCGATCCTCGTCGGCACCCCGTCCGGGGTGTCGCTGGCGCCGGAAGGCGGCGCCCACCAGTCGATCAAGACGCCCTCGATCGGCCTGGAACAACCCGGCTGCATCACCTACGAACCGGCGTTCGCCATCGACGCCGAGTGGACCCTGCTCGCCAGCCTCGCCCGGCTGGGCAGCCCGGACGGCAGCTCGGCCTACCTACGGCTGTCCACCCGGCCGGTCGACCAGACCCTGGCCGCGGTTCCGGCCGACCCCGCCGCCCGTGAACGCCGCCGCCGTCAGGTCGTCGCCGGCGCGTACCTGCTCCGGCGAGCTCGACGACCGGCGATCACGATCGCCGCGATGGGCGCGGTCGTCCCCGAAGCGCTGGCGGCTGCCGACCGGCTGGAACAAGCCGGCCTCGACGCGGACGTCATCTGCGTGACCAGCCCGGGCCTTCTGTTCGCGGCCTGGCAGGCCCGCCAAGGCCGCACCCAGGCCGACACGTGGATCCTCGATCAGGTATTTCCCGCCGCCCGGGCCACGCCGATGGTTACCGTGCTGGACGGGCACCCGCACACACTGGTGTTCCTGTCCGTGATCAACCAGGTCCGCTCCACCGCGCTGGGCGTCACACGGTTCGGCCAGTCCGGCGCCATCGAGGACGTCTACCGCTACCACCAGATCGACACCGACTCGATCGTCCGCGCCGCTCTCGACCTCACATGAGCCGAGGGCGCGGCCGTCGCTAGAGCGCATCTGACGGATCATCACCGGTGGGTGTGATCGATCGTTGTCTGGTCGTGGCTGGTGATTTGACTGATGAGGACTGGGAGCGGCTTGAGCCGTTGCTGCCGAGCATGGACCCGCGGCGTGGCGGCCGGTGGCGGGATCATCGGCAAGTGATCAACGGGATTCTGTGGCGGATCGAGAACGGCGCGAAGTGGGATCAGATCCCGGACCGGTACGGGCCGGCGAAGACCTGCTACGACCGGTTCGCCCGCTGGGAGCAGGACGGCACCTGGGCAAGGATCTTGCAGCGGTTGCAGGCCGACGCGGACGCCGGTGGGGATCTCGACTGGTGTGCGCAGGTCGATTCCAGCGTGGTGCGTGCTCATCAGCACGCCGCGGGTGCTCGCAAAGGGGGTTGAGTCCGGCCGAGTCGCGGGCAGCGCAAGGGATGGGTCGCTCGCGGGGAGGACTGACCACCAAACTGCATCTGCTCGGTGAAGGTCGCGGCCGGGCTCTGGTCATCCGGCTCACACCGGGGCAGGCGTCGGACACCAAAGAGCTGGTGCCGTTGCTCGACAACGTTGCTGTGGCTCGGCCCGGGGGTCGGGGTCGGCCCCGTAAGCGGCTCGATCATCTGCTGGCGGACAAGGCGTACGGGTCGAAGGCGAACCGGCGTTCGCTGCGTGCCCGGAGGATCCCGCACACCATCCCGGAACGCGATGATGTGCGCGCAAGCCGGGCGAAGAAGGGATCTCGCGGCGGTAGGCCCCTGAACTTCAACGCCACACGGTACAAAGACCGCAACCAGGTGGAACGGGCCTTCAACAGGCTCAAGCAGTTCCGGGCCGTCGCGACCAGGTACGACAAGCTGAAGAACCGTTACGAGGCAACGGTAACCGTTGCCTCGATCATGATCTGGCTCCGCGCCAAACCCGACCGGAGCCGACCATGATCCGTCAGATGCGCTCTAGCCAACCATGCGCTCCCTACCGCGTGGCCGCGATCTGTCGTCAGCGGCGACCAGCGCGAACCCGCCGCGGCTCGCAAATAGGGGCGGCCAGCGCAGCCCCAGCCAATCGGCCAGGCGCTCCACTGCGGCCGAGACCGCTTGTCAGCGCCGATCAGCGCCAACCGGCCCCGGCCAGCTAACCGGCCAGGCGCTCCACAGCCGCCGCGACCCGCTCATCCGTAGCGGTCAGCGCTATCCGGACATGCTTTGCCGCCGCCGGCCCGTAGAAGGCGCCCGGCGCCGCGAGAATCCCCCGCTGGGCCAGCCACTCCACCGTCTGCCAGCAGTCCTCGCCGCGTGACGACCACAGATAGAGCCCCGCCTCCGAGTGCGAGATCTCGAAACCAGCCGCGGTCAGCGCCATGCGCAGGGCCGCCCGGCGAGACGCGTAGCGGGCACGCTGAGCAGCCACGTGCGACTCGTCACCCAACGCGGCGATCATCGCGGCCTGGACCGGGAACGGGACGATCATGCCGGCGTGCTTGCGGACCTGGAGCAGCTCGGCAACCAAGGCCGGATCCCCGCCCAGGAAACCGGCCCGATACCCCGCCAGGTTGGAGCGCTTGGACAGGGAGTGCACCGCGATCACGCCGGTGTAGTCGCCGCCGCAGACCTCGTCGGAGAGGACCGAGACCGGGGTTGTCTCCCAGCCCAGCGACAGGTAGCACTCGTCGCTGACCACGACGGCGTCGCGCTCGCGGGCCCACTCGACCACCTTGCGCAGGTGGGCGGCGGGCAGGACCCGGCCGGTCGGGTTGGACGGGGAGTTGATCCAGATCATCCGGATCCGGGCCGGGCCGAGCGCCGTCAGCGAGTCGGAGCGCACCGCCGTCGCGCCCGAGAGCTGCACGCCGACCTCGTAGGTCGGGTAGCAGACCTGCGGGATGACCACCACGTCGCCGGGGCCGATGCCGAGCAGCGTCGGCAGCCAGGCCACCAACTCCTTGGAGCCGATGGTCGGCAGCACGCCGAACTCGCCCGACGCCCCGCAGAACGAGGACATCCAGGCGGTGATCGACGCCCGCAGCTCGCGGGTGCCCGCGGTCAGCGGGTATCCGGGTGCATCCGACGCGTCGAACAGCGCCTGGCGGATGAACGCGGGCACGGAATCGACCGGGGTGCCGATCGAGAGGTCGACGATGCCGCCGGGGTGCGCGGCGGCTATCGCCTTTGCCGGCTCGAGCAGATCCCAGGGGAAATCCGGCAGCTTCGACGACAGCGCCACCTTTGCCGACAGCGCCACCGTGTCAGTGCTCGTTGAGGCCGGCCGGCTGGGCCGCCACGAACGACGCGTCCTTCTCGATCTTGCCGACCTTGGCGGCGCCGCCGGGCGAGCCCAGGTCCTCGAAGAACTCGTAGTTCGCGTTCGTGTAGTCCTTCCACTGCTCCGGGACGTCGTCCTCGTAGAAGATCGCCTCAACCGGGCAGACCGGTTCGCAGGCCCCACAGTCGACGCACTCATCGGGGTGGATGTAGAGCATCCGGTTGCCCTCATAGATGCAGTCGACCGGGCACTCCTCGATGCATGCCTTGTCGAGAACATCGACGCAGGGCTCAGCGATGATGTAGGTCACGGGTCTTTCCCCTCCAAAGCCATGCCACACAGAGAGCTATGTCGCGCAGAAGCAGCGCCGCATGGGACCGCAGCGATAAGAGCCTAGTATCTCCGCCGGAGGAGGTGGCACGTGCTCCGTCGGCAGGATGTGGGACACCGGGTAGTCGTTCGCCGAATTGTAGGCGTATCGCAGGATCGGCCGCTTTTTACGGACGCGCTCGGCGAACTGGTCGAGCTCACCGAGACGGATCTCACTCTGGCGACCGATCGTGGCCCGCTGCGGGTGCCACTGCGGGAGGTACACCGGGCCAAACGGGTGCCGGCCGCGCGCCGCCCGCCGGCCCGCGACGTGGTCGCCCTCGAGCTGGCCGCCAACGATGCCTGGCCCGCACCGACCCAGGCCCGGCTGGGTTCGTGGATCCTGCGCGCCGCGGACAACTGGACCGGCCGGGCCAACTCGGCGCTGGCGGTTGGCGACCCCGACCGGCCGCTCGACGCGGCGATCGACGCGGTCGTCGCCTGGTACGCCCAGCACGGCCAGCCCGCCCTGATCAACGCCCCGATGCCGCTGGCGGCTCCGGTGAACCTGGCCCTGGACGAACGCGGCTGGACCGCCCGCCCGCTCACCCTGGTGCAGACCGCGCCGCTGCTGAGCGATCTGCCGGAACGGCGCGACCTGCCCCCGGTGGAGCTAGCCGACACCCCGAGCGACGGCTGGTACGACATGGTCGCCGAGCACAAGGGCACGCTGCCCGCGTCCGCCCGGCGGGTGCTCACCGGCGTACCGGAAACGGTCTTTGCCCATGTCCACGACGCCGGCGGCGATCTAGTGGCGGTCGCGCGCGGAACTGTGACCGGGCCGGGTCACTGGCACGGCATCTCGCTGCTGCAGACCGCGCCCGAGATGCGGCGGCAGGGGCTGGCCCAGCACGTGCTGCGCGCGATGGCGCAGTGGGCGCAGCAGCACGACTCGACTCGCTCCTACCTGCAAGTGGAGGAGCGCAACGCGCCGGCGGTCGCTCTCTATCAGCGGCTCGGCTTCAACACCCACCACACCTATCTGACCCGGGTCGAGCCAAATTAGCGGCGGACCGGCCGGCGGGGCTTGTTGGTGCGGGCCGCCGCGAAGGCCTTGAGCGACCTCGAGCGGTAGTCCCGGCCGAGCGCCGTGGCGATCCAGTAGCCGAGCAGCGTGCCGACGATCGCGAAGCCGCCGTAGAGCCAGATCTGCGAGAAGAAGTTGCCGGCGCCGGCCGAGAACGGCGCGTCGCCGCTGATGAACGGGCCGACCAGCACGGTCAGCAGCATGCCGATCAGCGCGGCCGCGGTCAGGTCGGGCAGCCAGGTCGCCGGGGGGACCCGCTGGGCGCGGATGAACGTCGCCACCGAGAGCACGACGCCGAGGACCGCGAACATGATGATCGAGGCCCGGCTCTCGGCCGAGTCGTCGCCGTTGAAGCCGATCCGGATGATCAGCCGTGCCGCCACGTTGACCGCGAACAGCCCCAACCCGAGCAAGGCGATCGGGAACCACCGCTGCTGTCTCATGTCCTGCCTCCGAGAACTGCCCGCGCGCAAATGAACGTGGCTCGGGATCGTAGCGTCATCTTCGCGGATGATGCGCGCCCTGTCGCGGGGGGAAACCTGGGAGTCCGCTGCGGATCAGCGGGACGCGGGCGGTGAGCCGCCGATCGTGGCGGTGGCGCCGGTCAGCCAGGCCTTCTTGACGGCGGCGGCGGCCGTCGCCGGATCGGCCCGATAGCCCAGGCGCGCCGCGAGCTTCGCCGGGTCCAGGCGGATCACGGGTGGCGACGTACGCTCGCTGAAAAGCAGTGGCCCGCCGCTGCGGATCGCCTTGCCGACGGTCAGGTCCACGTCGAGGGTCATCGCGATCTCCGCCGGGCTGATCGACAGCCGGGTGCCGTCGAGGTCCACGTCGACCGGCTCGGCCGCCCGGGCGTCGAAGAAGCCGTGCAGGATGCGTTCGGCGTCGGTGCGCGACCGGCCGCCGATGTCGACGCCGAGGACGCGGGTGCCGCGCGGGACGTCGCCGCCGTAGGCATATGCGGCCACCCCGGACGCCATGATCGACAAGCTGGCGACCACGCCGACGATGAGCACGCGCCGGCGGTCGATGCCGACCTCGGTCATTGCTTGGTGATCACCACGGGCGCCAACGGCTTCAAGATCATTCTGTACGCGTAGATGGCGAACGTCAGGCTGCCGATCAGGATCATCACCAGCGCCACCCAGTTGTCGCCCGCGATCAGGTAGTCCCCCTCGTCGGTGCGCACCCCGGCCGCAAAGAGCATCAGGGCGGTCCAGATCACCCACGGCGGCGCGACCGCCCAGCGCCGGCCGACCGTCGTGTGCGCGAACCAGGCGATCGAGAAGTTGCCGACCACCGCGAGCACGACCGCCACGCCGAGCGGGATCCCGCCCGCCCGCAGCGGGGCCAGGAAGATCTCCAGCAGCCCGCTCAGCACCGCCGCGACGACCGAGATGACCACCCCGCAGACCTTTATCAGTACGTCCAGCGCGTGGCTCTCCCGCCGCTCCTGCGGCGGCTCGGCCGGACTCTGCACCGGGGTGAGCGTCATTTCGCGACCACGTTGCTGAACAGGTCGTTCTCCCACTTGTGCGGGCCGGTGACCTCGCCGCGCTCGCCCTTGGCCAGCACGAAGTACTCCACGCCCATGAACTCGTCGCCGAAGTCGCCGGCGATGCCGTACAGCCAGGAGTTCTCCGGGATCTGGGTGGCGTGCGCGCGCATCGCCGCTACCTTCTGCTGGTAGTGGTCGGTGCCGTCCATCCGCGCCGCGATCTCGTCGTCGTCGTGCCCGAACGGCAGGTCCTCGACCCGCTCGACGTCGGCGAACGGGTTGCTCTCGGACTCCCGGAACGCCTCCATGCCCTGCTCGAGGACGCTGCGCGGGATGGCCGTCCAGTAGATCTTCTCCGGCCCGAAGCCCTCGGCGTCGGCCAGCTCGGCGGCCCGCATCGCCACCCGGTGCGCCTGGATGTGGTCGGGGTGACCGTAGAAGCCGTTCTCGTCGTACGTGATCAGCACCTGCGGGCGGACCTCGCGCATGACCTCCAGGCAGAGCCGGGCCGCCTCCTCGAGGTCGGCCTGCCAGAACGCCCGGGGATGCTCGTTGGTGTCGAGACCCATCATCCCGGAGTCGCGGAAGCGGCCCGCGCCGCCCAGAAACCGGTGGTCGGTGACGCCGAGCGCCGCACAGGAGCGCTCCAGCTCGACGATCCGGTAACCGCCCAACTGGTCGGCCTGCTTCGCCTCGAGCTGGGCCAGGGCGGGCACGTGGATCTCGCCCTCCTCACCGAGCGTGCAGGTGACGAGCGTGACCTGAGCACCCGCGGCGGCGTAGTGCGCCATGGTCGCCCCGGTGCCGGTGACCTCGTCGTCGGGATGGGCGTGCACGAGCATCAGCCGGCGTGCGGGCAGCGCATCTGTCACGCGCGCAACTCTACGCGCGGGGCGCTTCCGCTCTCACGCTGCGCGGGTTCACTCGCCGTAAGGATTGGAGTGCGAGTTGACTCGCTGCGCGGTTTGGGGGGCGCACGGGGCGCTTGATCAGCGATGCTGGTGGTCGTGGACCTTTCCGCCGTCGATTCCGCCGCACCGCACGCCGTCACGGTCGGCGGCGACGGCGCGCGGGTGGCCTACCTGCGCGCGTCCGCGCTGTGGGTGCTGAACGTCGCCACCGCGTCCGCGCGACTCGTCGCCGAGGGGCCGATCGACTCGTTCGCGGTCGACTCGGACGCCCGGTTCGCCGCGTTCGCCCGGGGCGGCCGGCTCTTCCGCGCCGACCTCGTCGACGGCTCCGTGACCGCGATCGAGACCGGCCAGCCGGTCGAAGACCCGAGACTCGACCCGACCGGGACCACTATCGGGTACGTCAGTGCCGGCTCGCTTTATGTCGTCGGGCCGGACGGCGACGAACTGCTGGCCGGGGAGCCCGGCGTGGTCTGGGGCGGGCCGGGCGAGGCCGAGTTCGCGCGGGCCCGGGGCTGGTGGTGGTCGCCCGACGGCAGCCAGATCCTGGCGGCCCGCTCGACCGGCGCGGTCAGCCTGCACCTGCTCGACCTCTGGGGCGGCTGGGTCGACGTGCACTGGGACCGGGAAACATATCCGTACCTGGTCGAGGTCCGCTGGGGCGAGGGCGGCGGGCCGTTGATCACGGTGCTCCGGCGCAGCCAGCAGCACGGGCTGGTGCTCTCGATCGACCCGCGGACCGGCGAGACGCAGGTGCACGCCGAGCTGGCCGACGCGCGCTGGGTGGAGCCGGTGCCGGGAACGCCCCGGCACTTGCCGGACGGCCGGGTGCTGGTCGGCGGCGAGCTCGCGCACGACGGCTTCGACGCCCGCTGCCTGTTCGCCGACGGCAGCCTGCTCACCCCGCCCGGGCTATATGTGCGCCGGGTCGTCGGGGTGCTGCCCCGCGACGGCGCACCGGCCGCCGGCCGCGACCTGATCGTCGAGGGCACCGACGGCGACCCCGGTGAGCAGCAGGTCTTCGCCATTCGTACGTCGTTGGGCGGGGGCGGCGCGGACGCCCGCCGGATCACCGACACGCCCGGCTGGCACAGCGCGGTGATCGGCGGCGACGTCCTGGTGGTGGCCTCCGCGTCACTGGCCACGGAGACCGTCTGGACCGTGCACCGCGGCGGTGCCGTCATCTGCACGCTGCCGAGCGACCCGGCGCCCCGCTCCGGCCCGCCGCGGCCGGCGCTGGAACGGGTCACCGATCGGCGGCTGCCCAGCGCGGTGCTCTACCCGCCGGCCCACGTCACCGGCCACAAGCTGCCGGTGCTGCTCGACCTCGGCGCCGGGCCGGGGCATCAGCAGATCACCCTCAGCCGAGCCGGGTGGGCGGCCCGGCAATGGTGGGCGGCCGCCGGCTTCGTCGTGGTCAGCGTCGATTCCCGCGGTACGCCGGGAGTCGCGCCGAGCTTCGAGAAGGTGGTCTACCGGCGGCTGGCGGACGTGACGCTCGCCGACCACGTGGACGCGCTGCACGCGCTCACCGGCAAACACCCCGACCTGGATCTGGAGCGGGTGTCCGTACGCGGGCAAGGTCTTGGGGGTTGGGTCGCGGCCCTGGCCGTGCTGCGCCGCTCGGACGTCTTCCGGCGCGGTGCCGCGCGCGACCCCGTCACCGACTGGACCGTGCTGCCGAGGGCGTTCGCCGAGCGCTACCTCGGCCGGCTCGCCGACTCCCCCGACGTGTACGCCCATCACAGCCTGCTGGAGGAGCTGCCCAGTGATCGCCTGCTAGTGCTCGAGTCCGACGCCGACGTACACCGCGAACTCGACTTTCTCCTGGAGCATCAATGACGATGTTGTTGACCGACAGCGCCCTGCCGACGACCGGCCTGCCCGTCACCGAGGCCGACTATCTGGCCCTCGGCCCGACCGGATCCCGGGTCGAGCTGTGGGACGGCAGCCTGCACACCTGTCCCCGG
>Ga0307515_10020781_pt1 | contig 11683 bp, 5 predicted proteins | sample 17_EM_MG_FD_194513 | JGI IMG/M metagenome (GOLD analysis project Ga0307515, IMG submission 194513) | Populus trichocarpa ectomycorrhiza microbial communities from riparian zone in the Pacific Northwest, United States - 17_EM | ecosystem: Host-associated > Plants > Roots > Unclassified | place... | reverse complement strand
GGGTTTAAGCAAAATGACAACCACCATCACTGCTAATGAGCTTCGGGATATACGCAAGTACATTAATTACCTTTCACATAGCTGAAAAGTTTTGCCCTTGCGGCAAAGCCGTTGGCACTTTATGATTACAATGACTGTACTGGATATTAATATAAAATTATTTTTGAAATTTGTTCTGAAATAATATGTAGTAATTATTAATAAATATTGTAATAGAAGAAATAAAAAAAAACATAAATTTAACAAGGTTTATCTATATTCATATTAGTGAGAAACTTTTATTTTCACTGTATTAAAATAGAGTTATATTATATATATTTATAGTAGACCTAAATTGTTTAAAGAATCCTAACCATTTTCATAATACTATTTTACCATACTGCGAGGGTGTTGTTACCGCACCTCAAACTTATTAATCATCTCTGGCAACAAAATAAAAAATAAATCCTATAAAGTTAAATATCATCATTTCACTCTGCCCCCCCTAACATTTGTCCATGAACCATAAACTACAACAATCTTTACCTTGACGTATATTCACCCCCTAGAAGAAAATTAAAGACAAATTCACCCAAGACAAAAATAAGTTGGGATGTCTTCCGTCTAGCATATGGAAACATCACATCAAGTTCAAACAATGCTTGAAATTATTTGTGATAACAAATTTTGTCAACATGTTTACTGCATTGTTAGAAGTATGAACTTTTTCAAGCAACAGTTCACCAGAAGAAACCAATTTCTTGGTCCTATGAGACCTTACATCTATGTGATTGTTTCTTGTATGATACATTTGGTTCTTTGCCAAGTAAATGGAACTCTGACTATCACAATACAATTGAATTTCACCTTATTGAATATCCAATTCTTTGACCAAACTTGTAAACCACAAAACTTTCTTGGTGGCCACTATCATATATTCTGACTCAATAGTAGATAGTGCAACTAGAGACTCAATCATAGACTTCTAACAAATAGGCTCTTTTATCATAATAAATACATAACTTGTGATAGACCTCCTGTTATCCAAATATTATGCATAGTTTGCATCTACATATCCAACAACTGAAGGATTACTCTATTATCTATTAAACATGATGCCATAGTTTGTAATACCCCTCAAGTATCTGAAGTTCTACTTGATTGCATCATAATACTGTTGTCCAGATCTGATAGAAACTTGCTTGCCATACTAACCTCGTGTGTTAAATATGGTCTTGTACAAATCATAACATACATTAAACACCCTACTGCATTAGTATAAAGATCCTTTGACATTCTTTTACTTCATGATCTGTCTTTGAACACTATGAAATAAATAATCTGAAATCATTCGTTAAAAATATACTTACTGTTTTTACATTATCTATGTTGAACCTCGTCTTAAACATATACTAAACATTGGAAAATGTTGAATAAGCATACTGCAAAATGCATGTGGCACGTGGGATTCGTCATCAGAGTTGCACATAAATTTTAACAGAAACCATCAACCTTTCCTATCACAATTTGACAGTCTATCAGAAAAATAAATTCGATGGACACATCCACACGAGGTCCTCTAGAAATTCCCACAGACAATTCGCAATTTTCATAAAGCAACAAAGATAGATGCAAATAAATATAAAAATTAAACGGCTCCCACAGGAGGAGTATTGCAAACGATGTATGGATACAGAAACATCTTAAACTAGTTGAGACTTCTCCTCTAGTTGATGGAGAAAGGAATCGGAGCTGCAACTCTAGCCTAGATAATAAAGAAATGAAGAGGACAGGGGGTGTTTTACAAAGAATATCGCATCCATTCTACCCCGTCGCACTCATGACTACCCCATTTACCTCCTACTACGACGGCGATAGCGATCGTTGTCATACTCACTCCGAAATGAATAATCCCGATATGAATAATCCGTGTCATAGTCATCCCGGCTGTTATCAGTCTCGTATCTGGCTGAACCAATATTCTGTGGCGAAGAACGTTTCCGTGAGGATGAGTAGGATGAAGAACCTTGACTTGCAAAATCCTCATATACCAAAGCACCCCTCCCTCTATCGGAATTGGACCTCCCAAAGGCAGGGCTCAGATCTCTAGGGCTGTCAGAACTGTAACTAGAGTCATGATGACCATACCTTGGAGGATAACTGGACATAGATGGACTAAACACGGGATCAACACCTGGAGGCCCATCGTTAATGAAATCCCTATACTGTCTCTGTTCATGATGATGCCATCTGCCTGTAGCTTCTGAAGAATGGTTTGATCTATGGCGTGATCGGTGCCTAAATGGATCAGAACTTGAAGGTCCCACTTCCCAAAATCTTTGATTTGCATTTTCTGGAATTGGTGCATTTATTCCAGGAAATTCAACTGACATTTTCCTTGGTGGTTCAGGATGGTCTGTTTCCATAATCTCCCCATCTTCCTGTTCTTCCTCTACATCTCCATCATCAAATATTGTGATCCCAGAAGGCTGATCCTCATCATCGGGATCTGAAATATGAATGTAAAGGACTTGCAATGACAACCATAATAATAAATAAAAGCTGCCGACAACAATAATAGTTATTGGGGATGACAGCAACAGCAAAATGAATTCCACCACCATCAACATGGGGAAAATTGTAGCATATGAAATCGAAAAGACCACAATTTTAGTCTATTGCAATGTACAGCCCTTCTGGAATCATGATGATTTGCTGTGGTCCATTCTTATGTGGGAGGTGATTAGCTCAAGCATCATTTCTAAAAAGCTCAATGATCTCTCCATGAGTCCTAGTCCTTTATATGCATAGCCTCAAATTCAGGGAAAACAAAAGTATTGATCTAAATTTACAGTAGCAGGACTTCGGATATTATTATTGCCTTCAATGAATAATCAGAGATTTTTCTTTTGTTACAAAGTAGAGATTTGAACTAGAGACCTCTTTTTTTTTTCTTTTTAATTTTGATATAATAAACACTTTGTTTTCGTTTTTATGTTTTTTTCAGGATCCTGCAACTTGACTTATTCCACCGGGAGGGACCCGGGGCTAGAGCCAGTTGAGCTATCTGCTCAGTTGAAACCACCATAACAGAGCCTCAATCCCAAACTATTTGAGATTGGCTAAAGCTTAGTTGAATTATGAAGTGCAAAATGATAGCAAGGATTTGAAATTGTATTTTCCTTGGGCCACATTAGCCTTTTTCATTCTTACTGGCCTTAGGGCCTCATGAGCTTAGAGTACATTTATAAAATCAATCCAGTCATACTCTACATTTTACCAATCCATTAACATCAATTACATGAAACTAGGCCTCCAATCCATATGTCAACCAAGGGCAACAGTGAGAATTTATGATAATCCTTGAATACCTTATTCATATTCTTTTGAAGACCACACTTTTCCTGGTGGGGAAATTGGCAATAAAATGACAATTTCAAACATAAAGAGGAACACCCAGACAGCATAGAAGAAAATCAAACACAACAGAGGAATCGCAACTATTCATCCCAGTGTAAACATTAAAAAAAATAAAATACTAAAAAAAGTGAGTTTATAATAGACAATTCTATGACGGCTTGGAATATCAGACAGAAAGTAGAATTGTGTGCATTACCTAGATATCCTGGTGGGTATCCCAGCTCTCGCATTCTGTTAAGCCATGGTGGAGGATCAAGCTCCTGTTTAACAAAATCAGACGGAGGGAAAACAAATATCTTATGAACAAAACACCAATACTATTTCAACTAGCAATCCATCTCATTATCCAATTCATGCGTTGTGTACTTTGTACTCTGTAAATTGTAGACGAAGTTTGATTTGGCCTTATATCGTGTATAGGATTTTATACTTGAGTCACCTAGGCTCTAATGGGTTCTAGGCTTAGATGTAAGAGAAACATGGAGGGTGTTAAATATGTTACAGGAGAAATTAAATGTTTGCTTTGATTCAATCTAGTATGCTCTTAAGTCTTACCCCAAGACCCAAAAGTTGTCGTGTTTCAGTGTCAAGAGAACCTGGCTTTAAACCATCATACTTGCCACCAGAAGAGCTCTGATAATAGCGTGTTGGATTGCGGGAACTAGAATTCTGATTTCGCTTGAACTTGTGTTGTTTGCGAGCATTATTAACAGCAGCATTATCACGAGGTTTTGGGCATTCCTTCAAAGAATGGTTGTATGCACCACAGTTAAAACAACGTGCAGCAGCATCCACTATCTCCAAGCCTCTACAAAAATGGAAGGCAATAGATAGTGGAAGATAAAATACATTCAGGAACCCTCAAAAACATATATTTAACACAAGAAGAACAGCTGGTTGGATCAGTAAAAATATAGGAGCAGAATTATAATTAATGAATAACTAGGTCCTTGATGGGTTTTCACCACGAAAATTGGGCCCCTTAAAGGTATAAAATCACCAGCAGATTATTATATGAGGTAATGTGTGAGATCCTTCTTACATAAATGAGGGATATGAATGCAGCAGCTATTCTAATGTGCTGAACAGACTTGAGTTTTTATGATCTTTCTCAGATCCTCTGTTTAGTAAGCTATTAGTCTGTAATGAGGTTCGCATTGCAAGTTTCCCAAGGAAATACAAAACAAGAGATTCTTGGAAATAATTGCAAGTTTTCCAAGGAAATACAAAACAAGAGATTCTTGGAAATAAGTCCACATGGATATCCCTTGTGATTAGTTACTGTCCAACACATTATATTTGTCAACACATCACATACAATACCTTTGCCACAATCATAAAATCATCACGAAAGCTAATATCCCAAGCTTGTTCAACATGCATAACAATCAACAGGTTTTGAACAACTTAGATATTTGCTACAATTCTGAGCATGTAGGACAAAGACCGAAAAAGTAACATTTTCAAAACATGAAATCTAAGAAAGATACACAAGTCAAGATCATTTACCCTTCTACATTAATTGGACCATCTGCTGAAGTCAAACCCAACACATATCCACGATCATATAGAGGCACAAAATTACTATGTTGAAGAATTAAATCATTGTCTTGTTGTTTCCTTGCTTGGTTCTCAATCCAGAAGGACTACAAATAAAAAGTAACCAATTAAATGAAAACCTAGATGAAAAGCAAAGATGTGAAATCCCAAATTTTAACCTCTTTTAGTGAAGCTAAATGCAATGCACTATGATGGTTAGGGCCTTAGCATCTGCGCTACAATGAATAAAATGGACAGTCAAGAGTGCAAATTTTCTGGTCAAAATAGGATGAGAAAGGTAAAATAAAGAGAAAAGAGGAAAAATCTCACGATAATACATAGTGTAAGAACTGAGAACTTAAACAAAAAAAATTTCTACCCGAGGATATCTAATTTCAATGGTGATAGAAAATTTAACTAACCTCCAGGGTGATAATAGGGCTCCAAGTAGATAATGGTTGGATAATACATTCCTTGTTCCATGTTAAAAAAGCTATGGGGTCCATGACAACCATGGAACTTAATGATTCAAGATAGAGTTCCATGGTCATTGTTTAGAATACTAAAAGTCTAAAATCTGAAGTTGTGCTCTCTAAATTTTAGCATGAAGATTTAGCTCAGAAAATGGCACACCAGTGCATTGATCGCACCGTGATAAATGCCAAAGAGTTTCTAAAAAGTAAATTATCTGCTTCCAAAGGTTAGGATTCCAATTAAAGTTAAAAATGTTTCTTCCTTTCTTTCTTTCTTTCTTTTTTTCCCTGGAGGTGAGAGGAACTTCAAGAAAGAGCTTGACAAAGGTTAAGGCCACACACAAGAAAAAGAATTCCAAGAAAGAGAACCTAGAAAATTTATGACTAAGAATATCTTCGCTATATTTTTTGCCCTTTACCAAATATATTTATTTGTAATCCAACTAGCTTTATTAATGAAGCAACGGGCAAATTGTAACACAGAAAATACATCCTAAAGCATCTAAAGTTACAAGAACAAGAAGTTCTTCATAGCTAATACCTGGCTAGTCCTTTTGGCTTAAAACTATATGCATTCAGGACCAAAGAAGCAAAAAATGGAAATTACCACTGCAGAGGACTTCTCCATGCCAACACGTAGAGCAGGAAAGTAAGTGTCTTCACCAGATTGTAACATTTCATCAGAATCCTGAAAGATTGAGATACATAATTGAGACAGGCCACTGGTTTAATAAAGAATAGGAAGCCACAGAGCAACAACAATAGATTGCATGCATTCACCATATAGGATATCTGCATTATTTTCTATCAATCCAATCTGGATTATGTGTTTGAAAAACTTTCCTAACTTTGCATTGGTCAAGCCAAGCACCCAAACAAAAAAAGATTAAAAACAAAATTTTACATAGTACTGCAATTTTAATTAGCAGGAAAATTGAACCTTACATGAGATGAATTCTGTTGAGCATGCCATTCTGACCACTGTTGTAACAGTTCCTCAAGCTTTTGTTTGCTAGCTCTGGGAAGAGTAAGGCAATCACCAAGAATTCAACAAATGAGGATCTAAGCTAATTCTAATAAGACATGATGCCTCCAATAAGTACAGAATAATAACAGTCACAGCAATCCAACAAGAAATCAAAACATACAGTTAAAAATTCTTGGATTGCCAAGTTATTATGAACACTTCCACCCTGACCTTGTTAAGGAGTTATACATGACATGCACTGAAGGTTGCTGTTCATCATATGCCATCCTTTTTCTCTTAACGCCTGATATATCTGGCATATTGGATTGAGGGAATACATGACAGAAAGGGGAGGAAATCAGAATAAACTGCAACTAAAAAGGTGATTGTCATGGATATAGCATTCCTCAAATTGAGATTGACTTATTAAAGTTGTTTGATGCATTTATTTCTGAATAAGAAGCTTTTTTGGAATTATGATCTAAATCTAATGGGTTCATTTAGAGTTGAGTAGGAGAATTTACAATAAATGATTAAGTTATCAGAGGTTAAGAAAGGATACGACTGCCATCCACCTTGCCTTGTTGGACAAGACTATTATTTTGTGTATCAAGGAAACAGTCCTCAACGTTCCCTATGATGCTGGAAATATCTGGCTTCTTGGAAACTATAACAGCATCAACCACATCAAGATTCACTTGTCTGACAGGAGAAACTACCAAATCCATGTCAGCCTCTGTTTCCACTGCAAACTGGACACCTTTAGATCCAATATCACGTTCCTCAAGCACCAAATTACTCTGATCTGTTGCAGCTTCTTCAGTTCCAGTATCACCTACATTAAGCCCTGAACACCCTGGATCGACTATACCTTCTTCATTTCCAACCACACCTTCACAGAGCCCCAAACCCTCTTCATCATCCTTACTTTCTTTACCATCATTACTACATGGTTGAGAGCGAGATTCACTTGGCCCAAAATCAGACTTGGAAAGCTCATCATTCTCATTTTTATATCCAAAATCAATAGAACCAGGGAGGCCAATCATATCATCTGTTTCCATACTCAAATTTAAAAGGAGCTTCACTTCTAGCAAGTCCACTAACCAAGCCTCCTCAACTACCCTGCATATGACAAACCCTAGTTACTTAAAAAGAAAACCAATATTTACCACCTTAAAAAAAAAATCAGTCTTCTAAGTTTCTAACTTAAAAAAATAGAAGAATAAAACCCTAATTGAGTGTTCATAGAAGCACCTTTTCATATCAAATGCTTATGTTAATAACTATCATATTGTATTTACACTACACAAAATAACAATTTCATCTATAAAATAATCGTCAAAACCAGAAGATTAGGAAAAGAAAAAACGATTAAAACCACCAAAAATAGCTCATCCCAACTAATCTAACTAATAACAATAATGATAATCTAAATTCACATATAAAAAAAAAAGATTCTTGATTAAAGCAACTAAAGAAAATAAAATTAGGCGCTTAAAAAAACTTACTAGCAATTATCAATCAGCAAATTTCTAATCTCTTAGAGAAAAAAAAAACAACAGCAACACTCTAATTAACAAAATAACTAATGCAAAACAAACCACAAAACAACAAATGCAAATTAATCATCTTTAAAAGAAGTTAGCGAGGTAATTTAAAACGGAAGGAAAAATAGACCAAAAAGGAGAGATAGTGAGTAATTGTTGTTTTCTTTTTACTTACCTGAATTTTCTCAGGAACCAAACAGGAAACGAAGAGAGAGAGAAGGTTCTGGAAGTGAGACTTGGTTTAGTGACACACGAGCGAATAACCAGCAGACGAAGGCAGAAGCTGGAGCGAACAGAATTTTGGATCTGTTTTTCGATTTTCGGTTTCTACGAAATGAGCCGCCTTTTTTTATTTTCCTTTCCTTTCCTTAACTAATTATTGGACACGGAGAGAGACAATGCTGTGGTACGTCAAGGTGTATGATACACTCCTTCCCCTTCGTTCGATGGAGAAGATACGTGTTGCTGCTGCGGGGTAAGCTTATAAAATTAGTTTTGATATTTTGATTAATTTTAAAAATTTAGGTGAATTAAATAAAAATTAATTTTAATATGTATTTTTAATATTTAATATCATGTGTGATTTTACTTTTAATTTCAAATAATTTTATGAATATATTTGATTTTGATAAATAAAAAACCTAAAATACACTTAATTTTTTATATCACATGAAAATCTCATTAGAATGGTTAAAAATGGGAAGAAGGCAATAATTGATAATGAAATGTTGATCAAGAAATCTATATTCAAAGGATTTGTAATTTTAGTAAATGAATTCATAATATTAATTAAAAAACCACATTATTCCATGTTTGATAGTTAATCCTTTTCATTTCATATTGATGCAATTTTGAATATTAGTTTTTATTAATTGAAATATAATTATAAAATTACATAGAAAAATTATAAGATCAAATAATTAATAATTAATTTTTATTTCTCCAGGTCTAACTTGCCAAAAAGTATTACAACTCTTTATAGAGAAAAAAACTAGAAAACCCTATTAATATCAAATAGAAAAATAAAAATAAGAAACTATTTTCTTCAAATAGAAAAACTAGAAAAGCATAATATTATTTAATAGGAAAATAAAATAAAAAATAAATTTTATTTAAATAAACTAGAAAAGCATAATATTTAAAAGGCTATTAAAATCCTTTATATATAAAAAATGAGAAACCATATTAATATTGAATAAAAAAAATAGAAAAGAATATTTTATTTAAATAGAAAAAATAGAAAAGCATTTAAAAATAAAATTCCTTAACTAAAATAAAATAATTAAAAAATATATATACATTTTTAAAAGAACTCTTATATCATTCTCCCTGTCCCTGTGTTAGAAGAAACTCATCATTTAGTTCAAATTGTTTATCAGAGATAACTTATTTAGTTAGAAACTATCATCTACCATGAAAATATCTAACATAACATTCTTTGAGCAAAACCTCCTGAGTAAAAAAAACTAATGATTCTTTTATTCATGGACCACTTATCATGAATCTCTAATACTTTTTTTATAAACTACCCCATCATAGATCCTTAATATCTTTTTGTAGGATGTCATATCATGGGTTTCTTATACTTTTTTACGGGTTATTCTATCGTGGATCCCTAATATATTTATGATATTGACCCATAAGAATTTTAAAAAATTAAGAACACCATGATTATAGAAAGATATTCAAAATATTAACGGTTAAAAAGACTATTATAATCTTTTTTATATATATAAAAAACTAAAGAATCCTATTAATATTATATAGAAAAATAAAAATAAGAAAACTAATGGAAGCCGTTGATCTTGTGCTTTATGACGGGATAACATGTACATGTTGTGGGACTAATGGAAAGGAAAGTTTGGAGGATATATATTTATTTTGGTATAATAACTGTGTTATTTTGTTTTTTTTAATAATAATATTAATTTATTCTATATACCGTCCATAAAATTATAAATTAATTTTAATCTCTCTCTTATTTCGGATTTTCAATTACCAGTGTTTCTCCATTTTATAAGTAATGACAGTAGTTTTCGTAGCCTTTTAGTATAAAAGGTGATAAAATTATAATTTGTAATTTATTTACGAGTCACATTTCTAGTATTGAACGGTACGAGGATGTATATATGATAAGGTGATGAAATATTATTATTTAAAATGATAACAGTGGATATGTTTATTATATAATTTTTTTTTAATAAATGTAATTAATGAGATTCAAACAATTATCAAAATACCTAGTACATGGAAAATAAATAGTATATGAAATAATAGGAGTTTCTTTATTTAATTTTTGACTTATGTTTATTGAGATTATTCGAAATATTACATAAATTACGAGAAATCTTATATAGTTTATTGAAGACTCATTTGTTTATGTATTGTGTTCATATAATGCACGAGAGGACATAAGATACAATGACAAGATATATTTAACCTAACTTCTCCTGCATCACATAACTATCTCTATTTTCTGCTGCAGTATTCGAAATCTGCGAATGCAAAACAATAGACGCATGTCCGTGAGCTCAAGATGTGCGCAGAATGGGCTGATCCCAACTGCATACGTTAGAAAAGAAGGAAAGAAAGCTTGGAATGTGTTTCAAATCAAAGAAAGTCGAAAATTTAACATCTAAATGCAGCTCTGCTAGCTACTAAAGTGAGAAAGTAACTTTGGCAAGGAAGTTGTAACGTGTGAAGCATTTCTGAGAGCTGCGAAATACTATCAGTGTAAACACTGTGAAGAAATGTTGCTCTAAAGCTGTAAAATGGTGTAGTGAGCCTTACATATAGACTAGCCTCACATCGATCAACCACAGGATTTGAACTAAAAGAACAGCTCCAGCAATCCAGCGAACAACTTTAGCAAGCCAGCGAACAACTTTATCATCGTCCACGTATTGCTCTGGAAGCTTTGCCCATAGGTAAATTGCTCCTTCTCCACCCTTCACGGAACCTTCGCCCAGAGGGGAGAGTGCTTCCAGAATTATATCCCTATTCTTGACGAGATCTTTCACTTGATCGGTCACCCATTCAGGTCCCATTTCTAAGGAATAGAGAGCAAGGTGCTGAGACAGTATTGAAGCACAGATTGGTATGTTGTCCTGAATTTTAAGAAGTTGAGTTTGAAAGCCTTCCACTCCTGATGGATATGCTATCTGCATGCAGCCATTACATAATTTAGCTGGCACCGTTGTCTTTTTCATGACATAAAAAAAAATGCATCTACAAAAGAGCTGTCTAGTAATACTCCAATTTTCAGAAAAACTAGAGTCATAAAAACGAAAAATAAAACTTCATACATAAGAAATCAAAATTTTCAGAGTTTTTATACAATGATATTACTATTGTACAACAATTCTTGATTGATAACATTTCTTAACTGTATCCATACCGAAAAAGCACAGCTCCAGCAATCCAGTGTAGCTTCCCATTCATCTTATAAGCAAATAGTCCTCGGTTCTTAATATTGATTAATACAGACGAACTCAGTGTACTCGCTGCAAGACCTATGATAACGCCTGCACTAGCTTGAACTTTTCAGGGCCAAAGAAAACCTTTACTGCTGGCGGAGCACTTCTAACATGATTAAAGTTAATTTTCAGGATTCTGTTCTCTGCAACCAAATATATAGCTGCCAATAAAACTCACAAATCAATAGGCATAGAACATTTTATGTCTATCAAACAATCATAGACAGAAACAAGGGTACTACAACCATATATAGTTTGATCAATGATATAGAAACATGC
>Ga0307515_10020780_pt1 | contig 11684 bp, 13 predicted proteins | sample 17_EM_MG_FD_194513 | JGI IMG/M metagenome (GOLD analysis project Ga0307515, IMG submission 194513) | Populus trichocarpa ectomycorrhiza microbial communities from riparian zone in the Pacific Northwest, United States - 17_EM | ecosystem: Host-associated > Plants > Roots > Unclassified | place... | reverse complement strand
GCGGTCGTTCTGTACGTCGATGATCTCCTTATCATTGCTAACGAGGGCTTGATTGAGCAGATCAAGGACCAGATGAAGAAGAGGTTCCGGATGCATGATCTCGGGAGTGTCTCCTTCTATCTCGGCAGGAACATCGAACGCAATCGGGAGCATCACACGATCGACATCCATCAGCACAGCTACATTCGGATGATCTTGGCGAAGTTCAGAATGGACGAGTCCAGGCCAGTTGCCACGCCGATGGCAATGAAGCTTCACAAGAGGAAGCCCGACGAAGAAGCCTGATATCCGACCATATACTAATCGATGATTGGAAGCCTTATGTACGCGATGACCGCCACTCGGCCCGATATCGCATATACCATCGGAGTCCTCAGCCGGTACAATCACGATCCGAGCAATGAGCATATGGTAGCTCTCAAGCGCGTGTTTCGGTACCTCAATGGCACGAAGGACTGGCGACTGCGCTTCGGAGGAGCACTTGGAGGAGCACTTGGAGAATGAGCACTCGGAGGAGAAGGACAAAGCGCACTTAGATGTTATGTCGATTCGGACTATGCTGGATGCCCGGATGACTATAAATCGAGAAGTGGGCTGGTCATCACCTTCGGAGGAGCGGTCGACTGGAGATCGAGAAAACAGAAGTCGACTGCCCAGTCCACGACCGATGCCGAATACTATGCCTTTGGAGTAGGCTGTATGAGACTCACACAGATCTCGTATCTCTTGAATGAGCTCGGCATCCCGACTATCCCTCATGTATTCTCCGATTCACAGTCACTGATCGCGAGCATCAAGAACAGAATCTACCGCGGAACTGCAGTTGCACACATTGCGACCAAGTACTATCTTGCTGAAGATATGGCTAGAGATGGAGAGATCGACTTGAGCTATGTACCGACTGCTGAGATGCTCGCCGACTGCTCCACAAAGCCACTGCCGAAGCCCGCCTTCTTGAAGCAGTGTGCTGCAATGGGAATGATCGGAAATGGCCTCGATATGCACGGAATTGGACTCGGGAATGGCCTCAGTAATGGCCTCGGGATTGGTATCGGAAATGGTATCGGAATTGGAACTGGAAATAGCATCGGGAATGCTGTCGGAAAGTAAATTGATTGGGCATATTTGTTTCGAGGAGATCCACAATGTTTGATTGGCTCCTCTTCTCCTTTGTTTACTGTCTTTTGTTTGAAACGGACGAGATAGCCGTCCTGGAGGAGTGTTGAACTGATTGGGAGTACGGATATCACTATGCCAAGGACTATGATGTAACTTGCCTCTTTTGTAGTTAGCACCATTAGTCATCGATCGACCTTATGTCGATGCGACCTGTCTTGTTACACGATACAATAGACACACCTTCGCATACGCCCGCGCACACTCGACTACTCGAGCACACACCACCGTACAACAGTCTGGACTGGCTGCAGGCGGTGCTTGAGAGCAAATCAAGGTGCGCCTGAAAATGACAATCGAGTGAACTCATAGATATACTCCGAGGCCATGCTCAAGCGACTTTGGAGATGCACTTGGAGGCGGTAGTCGAGAGAGTTTGGAGATACATTTGGAGGCCGTGATCGAACGAGTTTGGAGATATGCACTTGGAGGCCATGATTGTGCAAACTTGCAGGCCGTATTGGAGTGAGTCTGGAGATACACTTGGAGGCCGTGATCGAGCGAGTTTGGAGATGCACTTCGGGGCCATGATCGAGCGAGTTTAGAGATGCACTAGGAGGCCGTGATCGAGCGAGTTTGGATATACACTTGGAGGCCGTGATCGAGCGGGATTGGACGAGTACTTGGGGGCGGTCGATGGACGGCGCGCCGGGACTCAATTCATCCGTTAGTTAACTCGCAACCGTGGCAATGTGACAAGGTGACTTTACATTTCAAGCTCGTATGGAGAACTGGCTGAGGCGGTCGATCGGTAGGGAGGTGCGCCGGAAGCTGACGCTACATTCAGGGGTCACCTCAAAATCTGGCTGCGAGCGGGAGACGGTCGATCTTGGGCTGATGCTGTACTTGGTGTATGCTGTACTCAGTGTTAACTCATGATTATGGCATGGAGAGATAGAGAGGGATGACTTATCTTTGTGTTCCTGCGATGATGGTAGAGTTGTGGAAGAGAAAGAGAGAGATGGGGGATGAAGATGAGAACGATATGGAGGATACGAGTGGCTATGAGACATCAGGAGTGTGACGTGCGTGATTGGGTTAGAAGACCTCGTAACGGTGTTATTACCCGCCGGATCGGGACTCGTACCTGCTGTATCGGGGATGGTCAATTGACTCCCACACGAAATTCTCCAAGTCCCAGTGTCTCATGATGACTTCCCCCATCTCCTCTGATCTCTGTCTTTCTTGTGCTCAACTCTACCATCACCTAAGAACACAAAGTTAAGTCATCCCTCTCTATCTCTCCATGGCATAATCATGAGTTAACACCGAGTACAGCATACAACAAGTACAGCATCATCCCAAGATCGACCGTCTGCCGCTCCCAGCCAGTTTGTCATCTCTCGGCGGATGTTGTACTCAACTCTCTACATTCCCACAATTACAAATTAACCAATGAATGGAGTCTCAGCTGCCGTCGCGCCTCCCTTCAAATCGACCGCCTCCAAGTCCTCCTCCAATCTCCCTCGATCATAGCCTGGAAGTGCATCTCCAAACTCGCTTGGTCACAGCCTCAGAGTGCATCGCCAATCTCGCTCGATCACGGCCTCCAAGTGCATCTTCTGAGTTCACTCAATCTTGGCCTCCAGGTGTATCTTCAGACTCGCTCGATTACGGCCAGCAACTTGGCACGATCATGGCCTCCAAGTGCATCTCCAAACTTGCTCGATCTCAATCTCCAAGTGCATATCGCAACTTGCTCTATCACGGCCTCCAAGTGCATCTCTGAGTTCACTCCATCTCCGTGTCCAGGTGCCTCTCAAACATGCTCGATCGTGTACATCTTCAAGGAGCGACGGCGGTTGTACGGAGATACAGGGGTAACGGAGGTGGAGTGAGTGAAAGGGAGTATATATTCGGCAGACCCCGGAGTAGATAGCCATCATCTCATTTCCATCTACTCTTATCATACAATGAAAATTCACACTCTATCTTTCCCAACTTTTGATCTCACTTTCTCGGTCCGAGATTTTGTGGATCCGCGCAATTGCGTGGATCCTCACGGCCGGGGAGTATCATATCTTCTCACCTTCTTACGCTCCTCGAGATTGATGTAGAAGGAACGTGAGGAGAGATTTTCGCAGCGTCACCCATTGCCATCCCGATGCAAACATGTACCCAATGAACCCATTCTGACGTATGGTCACAGTTGGCCACAACGCCAGAGTGTTTGTTTGAAATCGGAGACCGACAGAGCGAGAAGAAACGGCGAAATGGCAATCGGATGGCGATATGCAACGCGACACGTGATATTGACGCCGGGCGCGGAGTAATCCGCCACCGGGGTGTCTCTGACGGCTCTGACGGAGCCATTCCGCCCTGACGGAAATGTTTTTTGCTGATGGAGGTGGGAATGAGGGCATCTCAGTGTTCAAAATGAAACCATCATTGGGAAAACATGGAGCGACCCTGTCTCATCCAACTCGAATATGACCTACAGTCTCGTACGGACACTGCGACACTCTGCATCCCGTTGGACATGCGTAGCGACGTAATCTCACATGCTGCTGAGTCTCCGCTTGGTGGCGAACAACAAGGAGTGGAAAATATCACAGTGGCCATCGCGTCATGGTTACTTTTGCCGCAACTAACTCAGTCCAGATGAGCATGGGTTCGAGGCTGTGAAGTTTGTCACTGGGACAAGGACTCCAACACGCAGCCATAAGGCCTACTGCACCCGCAGCCAATTACAGAGACATGGACTCCAAACATGAATATCGATTTCATTATACAATTCCCAGCTATGCCTGGAGATGGCTATGACTGCATAATGACAATTGTGGATCCACTAACCATGAAAGAATGGTGGAGAGCAGCCAGGGAAAAGGATCTAACAACGGAAGAGTTCGCAACTCAGTCTATTGACACGCGCGGTCGATATATGGAATTTCTGGATGATAGTTCCTCTCATAGGGATATGCGCTGCATATCAGATGTGTGCAGAACCCTAACAGCACAACTGCGAAACAAACATCGTCGCAGTACTGCCTATCATCTGCAAACAGACAGCCAAGCAGAGAGTCTGGATGAAGTTGTTGAATGCCAATTGAAGGCATATGTGGCTCAGTGCTGAAAGGAGTGGGACCGCTTGCTACCATTTGCAGAATTCACTTACGCCACAACATACCTTGAGTCTCTCAAGACCTCTCCGTTTCCGGCCAATGTGCAGTTTGTGTGAAGGATGCCATTTGTTCTGTTGGCACAGTCAATGAGTGCCGACTGGCAGCTGGAAATTGGCCAGGAAGCAGACAACTTTACCAAACAGATGATGTCAGATCTCTGCATGTTGAGAGAGCAGTTGGAGGAAGTGCAAACAAGGATGATTTTGGAAGCTAATCAGTCTTGCCACTGTACAATTTCAAAGTGTGAGGTTAAGGTGTTCTTGACACCAGGCTCTTCCCGATTAGCTATGCAAACCTTACAGAATCGGAGTCTCCAAGTATCAATTACAGAAAATTTCAACAGCCTTTGGGTGGGCCTTTTCACATCACTGAAGCCATTGGTATCAATGCTTTCAGGTTGAATACCCCAGCTCACTGGAAAATGCCCAATATTTTTAACATCTCCTGTCTGAAAAGAGACCAGGTGAATTACTCCCAACAGAATCCTCCACCACCGCAATTGCGTAAGATGGCCGACCAGGATCCGGAGGATGTGGTTGAAGTGGTTTTTGACCATCAGGGCACTCTGACCAAAACCCTACAATATACGGTAAAATGGCTTCATATGCTGCACCGGACTGGCTACTGTTGGCCAATTTGACAAGTGGCTGCCGAGATCTACTGCAACATTACGAAAAAAAAAAAAATGGTCTCATGGCCTATGGATGGATGTTGGAAGACTAAGAACTGGGTTTTAGGGCTTCATATGGCTGTTGATGCACATGGGGCAGGATCGACGGGGTTTTAACTGTATTTTATTTTCTGTTTGCTTCATTTGGGGGCAGGTGCTGGTTGACTTGGAGTGGAGGTGGTTGTGGGAGGTTCAGAGGTGTATATAAGATATGGCTCAGTGCAGCTCGGCAAAAGCCAACTGACAAGATTATCCAGCACTGGCATGATGGACCTCTGTGTCGCTAGCTAGCTAATTCACTCAACCTCCTTGTGACCCCTCACACTGCAGGTATCTCTAAGTCTAATAGACCCATACACAAGAACCAAAGTGCATGTGGCTCCGCCACACTCAACCCTAGACCAACCCGCGCACTTACTGCACTGAAATCCTTCCCCACACTGCTGCAGGGTCATATCATGACTGTAAGTGCTAAACTGTAAAGCAAACAATGATAGAGCTTGCATGAAGCTCCTCCCAAACAAAACCAATCCCAGAATTCCACCGATGAAATCAACTGTACATGCAATACCACCAAATATATCAATCATATAGGGAGCTCTTCCAAACAATCTCCGATACAATCAACTGTGCCAGGAATACATCTGAAACAGTTATCCTCTCCCTCGAAATCATCTTCCTGCATCTTCCACATCCTGCTGCTTCAAATCCAGTTGGAGTCACTCTCTGATCTATCATGCAACCACCACGAAACATCCTTGACCTCGACATCGAACACTGTCCTCTGCTGGCAATTTTTGATATATCTTCATTCTATACCCATTGACTGGGACAATCTGTAATCCCCGATCTTTATGCTGTGAGTATGACAACAAGTTCTGGGCTCCATTGACATGCAAAAGGTTTCACACAACAACCTCATGTTTTCGGCCTTGTGATAACCAAAGTCTGAGTCAGACATTGCCCTGCCCAGTGGCCTTGGCAGCTTCGCTCCCAGCAAAGCCACCAATTTCTCGCTCTTCTCTGTTGGAATACTCTGTGTACCATTGGAATATTTGTTGATCTCCACAAGCGTGAGATATGGTGGCACAGTCTCAGTACCAGTGCTCCTTCGATGGAGCTTCTCTGCCTGTAGTTCCCATCCATTACTCGCCAATAGATGTCATTGTCGTCATGGTGGCTGTGGCTGACTCTGTCAGTGCTGTGCTTTCCATTGGTGAAGTACTTGGACTATACCATTCATGGTGCCCTATCTTATCGCATCTGTAGCATTCCTCAGTATGCCTGCAGCAATGCTTCTCACTCTTCAAACTACTGCCATCACTCTCACTATCACTGTCATGGAACTTCCGAGTCATGCGAGTCTACTTTGAATTGCTGTTACCACTTTCGAATCAGTTATGGTTCCAGGGTCATGATCGATCACTCGATTATTCTGTTATCTGGCGATTGATTAAGGTTCATCAATTATAAGTCAGCACTATTGCCACACCAATGACCACCAGGAATAAATCCCTCGACCACATCATTACCACCCACCCTCGAGAGTTGTCATAGTTGGAATGGTGTCTTACTACAATGCAAACACACATCGCTATATTCGCTTTGGACAATGGTAGAGTGGTGCCAGCCATCATCACCTCTATATGAAGTAACTCTCTATTGGCGTCAGCTATGGCCCGTAAGATAGAGACACATGAGTACGATATGGAGCAAGGGTATTGAATCGTACAAAAAGGAAGTTAGTCTGGAAGACAATAGTCTAATGGATACCAATCAGTCGGGAGATGTGGATTAGAAGTATACTGTCCATCTGGAAAACTGGAGGATTGGAGTGACACCAGTTGCTCAGAGGATGTTCAGGCCGACTGGTTATCAGAACAAGAGAATTGAATGACAACAGGATAGTGAGCATTTATCTTGAGAAAAGCGTAGATAGAATTAGCAGTTAGAGCACAGAGAAAAGAGGGATAAAGACGTCTCGATTCTCCGCTGGTATAGAGGTCAACCCTCCCATGACAGAGAACAAGCCTTAACAATACATTTCGATTGGAAAGCTATGCTACATTTATTCTATTCTAATTCCTTTCTGCGCCTGAGTGAAGCTTTGAAGTGGACTTGCAATTAGTTCTTGTATGAGTCCAATATCAAGTCCGATAGTGAGATAAGATGGTGGGATACTTACAAGTGATACTACTAGTTGTGTGATCTTGGAGTCAATTCCGCCTGTGTTACACTATACTGGTATATGAAATCACTATCAAATATCACAACATGATATTCGAGATTCTTCTTATCATGTCCCACACCCTACTCTACCCATATGTTGTCCACGCAATCCAAAGTTACTCGAACACTCCTCCTACGGAAACCTTCATCGATTGCCCGGAGTTTGAGATCTCCGATCCCAGGGACTCTCTAACCAAGAAAGAGTACATTGAAGATGTCCTCACAAACTCCTGCGAACATAGAGACTGCTCTGATATTGAACCAAGAACATTTGACATCTTCACAAACATAGCACGCAATTACATACGTCACTGTTATCAAGCAGGAGGAAATACTGAACACTGCATAGTTCCCAAGTAGTAAACCATGTCTTCATCAGAGGTACAATGGTTAACACTGAAACAAAGACGTAATGTCCTGATTCCCAGAGGAACCAGTGGAAACACAGTGGAACAATATCGGCCTATTAACAATGAACAAGTTCCCATGTGGGCAGTTGAGTTGTACAATCCATTAACTGCAGACTTGGATGGAATGGAAGCTCTAGTCTCAGAATCTATATCAAAATCTGTCAACATACAACATGACTTGCCCCACCTAGTGGATGCCAATATGTCGATGATCAGCAAACAGAACACCTTCTATGATCAGATACCCAGTGTTGTACGGTGGCATGTGCTCGAGTAGTCGAGTGTGCGCGGGCGTATGCGAAGGTGTGTCCATTGTATCGTGTAACGAGACATGTCGCATCGACATATGGTCGACCGATGACTAATTGTGCTAACTACAAAAGAGGCAAGTTACATCATAGTCCTTGGCATAGTGATATCCGTACTTCCAATCAGCTCAACACTCCTCCAGGACAGCTATCACGTCCGTTTCAAACAAAAACAGTAAACAACGGAGAAGAGGAGCGAATCAAACATCATGGATCTCCTCGAAACAAACGTGCCCAATCAATCAATTTGCTTTCCAACGGCATTCCCGATGCCATTTCCAGTTCCGATACCAGTTCCATTTCCAATACCATTTCCGTGACCATTCCCGAGTGTACCGAGGCCATTTCCGAGGCCATTCCCGAGTCCAATTCCGATCATTCCCATTGCAGCACACTGCTTCAAGAAGGCGGGCTTCGGCAGTGGCTTTGTGAAGCAGTTGGCGAGCATCTCAGCAGTCGGTACGTAGCTCAAGTCGATCTCTCCATCTCTAGCCATATCTGCAACAAGATAGTACTTGGTCGCAATGTGTGCAACTGCAGTTCCACGGTGAATTCTGTTCTTGATGCTCGCGATCAGTGACTGTGAATCGGAGAACACGTCAGGGATCGTCGGGATGCTGAGCTCGTTCAAGGGATGCGAGATCTGTGTGAGTCTCATGCAGCCGACTCCAAAGGCATAGTATTCGGCATCGGTCGTGGACTGCGCAGTTGACTTCTGTTTTCTCGATCGCCAGTCGACTGCTCCTCCGAAGGTGATGACCAGTCCACATGTCGATTTATTGTCATCCGGGCATCCAGCATAGGCCGAATCGTCATAACATCTAAGTGCGCCTGCTCCTTCTCCTCCGAGTGTACTTTCTACAAGTGCTCCTCCGAGTGCTCCTCCGAGTGCTCCTCCGAGTGCTCCTCCGAGTGCTCCTCCGAGTGCTCCTCCGAAACGCAGTCGCCAGTCTTTCGTGCCGTTGAGGTACCGAAACACGCGCTTGAGAGCTACCATATGCTCATTGCTCGGGTCGTGATTGTACTGGCTGAGAACTCTGATGGCATATGCGATATCGGGCCGAGTGGCGGTCATCGCGTACATAAGGCTTCCGATCATCGATTAGTATATGGTCGGATCGCAGGCTTCTTCGTCGGGCTTCCTCTTGTGAAGCTTCATTGCCATCGGCGTGGCAACTGGCCTGGACTCGTCCATTCTGAACTTCGCCAAGATCGTCCGAATGTAGCTGTGCTGATGGATGTCGATCGTGTGATGCTCCCGATTGCGTTCGATGTTCATGCTGAGATAGAAGGAGACACTCCCGAGATCATGCATCCAGAACCTCTTCTTCATCTGATCCTTGATCTGCCCAATCAAGCCCTCGTTAGCAATGATAAGGAGATCATCGACATACAGAACGACTGCGGCAACGACTGTGCCTTGATCCTTATCATGGAGCACGAACACTCCTCCCTCGACACGTGATGCCTCGAATCCAATCGAGATCACTAAGTTCATTAAAGTGCCGTACCAAACGTGCGGAGACCGCTTCAGGCCATAAAGAGACTTTCTCAAGCGGAGTACCATCTTCCGCGAAGTCTTTGACTTTGGATCGTAGTATCGGCTCCCAGTTTGAACCAAACGAAAATAACCCTGCGGCGGGTGCATATTGATCTCTTCCTGCAAGTCAACTACCAAGAAAGCCGTGCATACGTCCATTTGATGGATCTCGAGATCGTACTTGGCGGCGATCACGAGTGCCAGCCTAACGTGGCCCAAGCGAGCAGTCGGTGCATACGTAGCCTGGTAGTCGATGCCTTTGATTTGGTGATTTCCTCCACAGACTAGCCTGGCCTTGAACCGCTGCACATTGCCTGCTCCATCGCGCTTGATCATGTATACACAGTGACTTGGTAAAGCCTTTCTCCCTTCCGGAAGCTACACGAAATCTCCAAAGACTTGATGCTGACCAATTGCATCTAACTCTTCTTTCATCGCCGTATCCCATTTCTCGGCGAGCGGAGACTCGGTTGCTTCTTTGGAAGACTTTGGATCATTGATGCCATCCTCGTGATCGTGATTATTGGAGATCACAGCGGCAGCGTAGATGGGAATCATATCCTCAAATTCATCATCTTCGAGAGCCAATTGTGCAGACTCTGCCAACGTATCCTTTCCAGCGCGGTTCCGGCAACTTCCTTCGGCCGGCGGCTTCCATGTATCTCCAAGTGTCGACTCAAGGCCAGCCAATTCTCGTGACTTCTTTGTCTTTGGCTTCGGAGGATGCGGAGGTGGATCGTCGTCCAATGGCTCCTCCGTTTGACGTTCGGAACATTCATCTCTGGTTGGCTGCGTCTCTATGGGTTTGGGTTTGGGTTCCTCGATGACATCTCTGTAGAAGTGCTCGTTCAAGATCGCTTCGTCTGCAGCATTCGGTGTTGTGTACCGCTTCCCTTCTCTGAATACCACATCTCGGGAGCGGTGAAGTGTCTTGGCCAATGGATCGTATACGAAGTACTGTTTAGTCGATATGCTGTACCCAACGAATATGGCGGGAGTGGCTCTGTAATCCAGCTTCTTTCGTTTCTGATTTGGAACGTGGACGAAAGCCAAGCATCCGAACACATGGAGATGCTTCAAAGATGGCTTCCTTCCGGAGCCATGCCAGGCCTCGTATGGAGTCTTACCGACCACGGAGCGTGTCGGAGTGCGGTTCTTGAGATAGACCGCCACCGAGACTGCAAACGCCCTGTACTTCTTCGAAAGTCCGGCATCGTCCAGCATGCATCGTACGCACTCCATGATCGTGCGGTTCGCCCGTTCGACTACTCCATCACACTGAGGAGTGCAGGGCGTAGTCGTTTCCTTTGAGATCCCTTCTGATTTTAGGTATTCTGCAAATTTCTTGGAAGTATACTCACCGCCTCCATCTTTACGAAATCGCTTCACTTGATGGCCCGACTCCTTTTCTCTACGAGCCTTCCATTCTTTGAATTTCTCAACGGCTTCCGACTTGTACTTCAATATGTACTCATCCGTACGCCTCGCGGCGTCGTCGATGAAGAGCAGCATATATCGACCTGCTCCGATGGCTGTTTCCAGGGGACCGCATATGTCCGAGTGCACGAGCTGCACAGGCTCAGTGGCACGGGAGGTGGTGGGACTAAAGGGCGTTCGAGCGAATTTGCACTTGATGCAGCTCTCGCAATCGAACTTGCCGGTCATTCTCGGAGCATCGATTACGATCTTCGGCAAGATCTCCAAAGCCTTCAGACCGACGTGTGCCAGGCGGCAGTGCCATAACATCCGCTTCTCTGCATCATGCCGAGATGCATGCCCAGTCGTCTTAAGTGCCAGCAGGCAGCTGTCGTCGATAATGGTGTATTCGGTCGATCCCGGAGCTCGATCCAGAACGCGATCCAGAAAGAATAGCCCATCGACCTGAGGTGCAGTGGCAATCAATTTGCCATGGCGATTGTAGAGGTTGAGACCGTAGTGATTCACCGGTTCGACTTTGACGTCCTTGTCCATGATCTGACATTGTGAGATGAGATTGAACGACCCCGGCAAATGCACCACTTCTTGGAGTATGATTGTTTCCGTGTTTCCATCTGGTAGTTGACAAATCAACCTAACACTTCCATATCCTGATGCAAACGATGTGACCCCATTGTATCCCTTCACCTTGTTCGTATTCGGAGGATATTCGGTGTAGGTGATGAACATTGATCGATGGCCGGAGATGTGAGTCGTGCATCCGCAATCGATGAACCAATCACTGGATGCAGC
>Ga0307515_10020779_pt1 | contig 11684 bp, 15 predicted proteins | sample 17_EM_MG_FD_194513 | JGI IMG/M metagenome (GOLD analysis project Ga0307515, IMG submission 194513) | Populus trichocarpa ectomycorrhiza microbial communities from riparian zone in the Pacific Northwest, United States - 17_EM | ecosystem: Host-associated > Plants > Roots > Unclassified | place... | reverse complement strand
CATTGATGGCCACCAAATTGCAACTGAATGTGATGGCTCCTATGTTGCCTTCTCCTTAGATGGGACCCAGTTTATTTCATGCAATGAGGCAGTTGTCACAGTTCAAAATTCTGATTCCAGAGCTACTGTGGCTGAATTCCATGTTCCCAAGAGTAATGCCGGTTGTTGCTGTTTCTCCCCTGATGGTGGGCTTGTTGCTGTTGCTGCTGAAACCACTGTCTGTGTTTGGGATATCACTGGCTCAGATCCTCACCTTGTTGAGACCTGCGTTGGCCATTCTGGCTATATCACCTCCCTTGCATTTTCTTCCCCCTCCTCCCTTATCTCAGCATCTGATGACAAATCAGTAAAGTTCTGGCAGATTGGTGGTATATCAACAGACCCAGTTGCAACTGATCTAAAGTCTACTCTATCCACTCCAGCTTCAATTCAGTCTGTCAGTATACAAGCAAGGGACGGAATTGCTATCTCAAGTGATTCAGCTGGAGTGGTAAAGACCTGGGACATCTTAACTGGCCTCTGCAAGGCATCCATCCAAACCCCAGCTAAAGATACCTTTTTGAGAGATGCCCAGCTGATAGATGGCAGGTTGATTTTGGTTAGGCTTCAACAGAAGAAAGTTCACATATGGGATACTGGAAAAGGTGAACTCCTCCAAACATTAGATGTACCTAAATGGGGGGGGATCCCCAGGATATCAGGAGATGGGTCCAAAGTCTTTTGCCTAAGTGATGCACTCATTCAAGTATGGTCTATGTGGACATGGGAGCTTGTGGGTGAGGTGGAGATAGAGAAATGGGACTATCTAGACCCCCTCCAGGTATATGGTTCAAAAATCTGGGTTCAGTCCAAGGACTTGCCAACCCTGGGATGGGACTTTGGGATCTCAGGCTCCTCTCCTGTCCCATTGTTTGACACACCCTCAGAGAGACCCTACCTAGATTTTATTCCTAGTCCATGGAGGATCAAGGATACAGTTACAGGAAAAGTGATTTTTCAACTGTGTGGAAGATATACAACACCCAGTAAAACACAGTGGGATGGCCAGTATCTAGTACTTGGTTATGGATCTGGGGAGGTATTGATTTTGGATTTCCGTCATATGCATCCTAAGTAAGCTTTGTGATGTGCTACTCCTGTAATTGTAGGTCCAAGTGAGAATGTTCATTGAATAAAAAGGAGGGGTGATATTGTAGAAATTAAAGTCTGAGTATTGGTCTGAGGGCAACACTAAGGAATGGGATGTAAAAAATGAGTTTGATTATGGTTGGCTTGACTTATTGGCCTCCACTCTCTCCTATCACACAATTGACGCCTTCACTCCTCTTTACCCTATCTGTTGTATCCCTCTCTGCAGAGCTGAATGGACTACTCTTAGAACCCCTTCCCTTTCACCCCTGGAGCAGGAGTAACAATTCTCAGAGTTACTCTACCTCTAGATGCTCCACTTCATTTCCTGGGTGTATGTCTCAAGGGAAGTGGAGAAAAGCATTACAAGCCATAGCAGTTGTTGATGCAGACATTGAAGTCTGACATATGGTAGACATGTGTGTTGGAGTTTGAGGTTTTCAGAAATACACTGTATCCCCAATTTCTCCTCTTTTCCTCAGTCACTATGCTCCTGTGGATATCATTTTTCCATTCTGCCCATACTCTCCAACTATTTACTTTTTACTCCCAAGTCCTTGTCATTGGTTTTACCTTCCATCTCACCTCCACATGGCCAGTGGTCAGGTAGATTGTTCGGTCATGAATCTTCAATGCATAAAGAATCGGACACTGCTGGTGTATATACTCTCTAATATCAACTTGGTCACCCCCAAAATAAACATTGAAAATGACATTGTAAGTACATTGGCTGCCCATAAGATCCATAGCAAGGAAAAAGAAAGACAAAATATTTCACTCAACCCACCCCCCATTTTAATCTAACTGAGCATCCCGAATTGCCTTTTCATCGATTCCGCTTCTGTCACACATTCCACGGAACAGACTGTCCGTCTTCGCAAACAGGTTCAACGGGGTATCGCATTCAACCACTCTCCCGTCGTCGCAGACACAGATTCTGTCGTAGGCGAGGATGGTTCGGAGGCGGTGGGCGATGCAGAGCACGGTACGTGTCGCAAAGGAGTCACGGAGCGTAGCTTGGATTGTCCGTTCGGTCGCGTAGTCGACGGAAGCTACTCACAGAATCCAATGTTCAGTGAACGGGTCATGGAGAATAAAAGAGACCTACCCGTTGCCTCATCCAAAACAACGATTCGAGAGTCCTTGACCAAGGCGCGAGCCAACCCGACAAGACATCGCTACAAGATTCGACCGTCGTGAGGTCGATATCAAACCGCATGGCGACAAAAGGTCTTACCTGACCCAACGACAAATTTAACCCTTCCTCCTCAACAACGGTATCCAGCGTAATTTCACGGGTGTCAGACGATACAACCGTTTCCTCCTCCGCGTCCACACCGTCAACCAAACACGTTGCTCGGAGCGCGCTGTACAAAGTTGCATCCTGATGCACTTCGAAGGGATCGAGGTTGCTTCGTATTGTCCCACTGAAGAGGAGTGGGTCCTGTGGGATGACTATCAAAATAGTATGAGAAGCTTTGTAATTGGGAGAAGTCGAAGAACGAACTCGATAGACCATCTCTCAGGTTCTGCAGAGGAACCCTCGACGTATCGACACCATCGATAGTGATGGTTCCAGACTCCAATTCCATCATTCTAAACAGAGCGGCTATGATTGAACTCTTCCCTGCACCAGTCCGGCCGACTATCCCAACGTGCTCCCCTTGTTTGATTTTGAGGTTCACACCTTTGAGAGCGAGAGGTAATCCAGGACGATGGCTCATCTTCACGCCAGAGAACTCAATCTCGCCCCGTTGTGGCCATTTCTCCGTTGCAGATCCGTTCCCCTCAATTTCTCGTTCCTGGTCGATGTTTTCAGCATAGTAGAGAAGACGCTCGACCGCGTTCATATTGTTCTCGATTTCCGCGCTGTGTCTGGAGGGGGATTAACGTCGGACTGCGTGCGGAAGCAAGCATTTTAGTAAATACCTGATCATCCAGCCGAAGGCTTGTTGGGCAGTGAAAGTGTATGCGATGATGACCCCGGTCTCTGCAGCGGAGATGGAGTACCTGGCAGCGACTGCCAGAATAGCGACTGCAAGGAGCAGCAAGGCTCCGAGGAAATCCAACCGAACACTCAGCCATCGTTGAGTTGCAATCGACATCCAGTATGCACTTCGGAACGACCATCAGTCCAACCGAATTTCACGAAACGCAGCTACATACCGATTCTCAACATCCATCCGAGCGGCGTTTTCTGCACAGAACCGGGTGATCTCTCCGTAAGCCCTGATTGTGGATACACCATTGAGGGATTCAGAAAAGTGCGCATAGAGTGTCGACCGAAGAAGCGCATCCAACCTCTGCTCGGGGCCCCGTGAGTCATGGCAAAGTGAAATCTTGAATGTATGCGTACCCTGATCTCACGCGCACTCGGTCGATAGTAGATCCCCACCCAGTAATATGCAATTAAAATGATCACGACAGCAATGAGGAAATAAGGTTGGATGATGGAGACGAGGACGATCGCTCCAACGATTTGAGCCAGGGTTCCAACGAACATCCGGATCGCATCACCGAGAATGTTGTCGATGGTATCCACGTCTACGTGATTAGATACGATTAGGGAGGATGTCATGTATTTTCGGAAAGGACTGACCCTTGCTAAGACGGTTCATAATCCGGCCGATCGGGGTGGTATCGTAAAACGATATGGGAGCCTTCATGATCCTCTTGAGCGCTTTCTGGATGGGAAAGAAGAATAAGAAAGCGCGTCCGCAATCAGGTGATGATGGGACCAACTTGGTGTAGTGTCAATGACGAGTAGAAAGTGATAACGGCGAAGACACATCCCATACAGAACAGCCCGGATGCTTGTCCGAATCCGAGCACGGCGAAAATGGCCATCTACCAATTGGATTGGCTAACACGCGCAAAATTCAAACCAATGCAAGACCTACATAGGTACCCCTCGATAAGTTCAAGTTATCCTGCTGCCATAGCACGAGCCTATCCAAACGGGTTAACTCGAGTGGGGGAAAGAATGCATAGAAAATATTCACCAGTATGGGTTCATAATACTGGATCCTTGGTAGACGGCGACCGCCACGGTGAACATGGGGGCAACGATCTTCATGTGAGCTGTGCCCAGATAATCCCGGTAGGCTATGGAAAATATCCACATGAGCGAAGAAAACGGAGAGTTCTGACAACAACAAACTTCTCCAGCCGACACCGCCTCTAAACCTCTCTTCGTCCTGCATGATCGCGGGTCCCGCCGATTGCTGGGGCCGGGGCCCGGGCGTTTCCCGTTCCGACGCAGAAGGTAGTCCACCTCCACGATTCAGCGTCTCCTCACTGCTGACGTCTGAGGCAGGTGCCCCATTGGGGGAGTCCTCAGGTTCCGTAACAAACTCCGTGACAAATTTAGAGAATGGCCCTCCGCTAGCGATCAGTTCCGCATACGTTCCACGCTCGTTAACCTTTCCGTCCGCGATGGTGATGATGTAGTCGACCCTCGGGAGCAACTGTAGAGAATGGGTGACTAGGATACAAGTCTTCGAACCGAGGGCTTTCCTCAGAACATTCTGGAATACGACTTCTGAAACGTGGACGTCTAAAGCTGAGAAAGAATCGTCGAAAAACGTGATGTCACAATTGTGGTATAAAGCACGGGCGATATTGATGCGCTGCTTTTGGCCACCGGAGAGGGAGACGCCTTTCTCGCCAACTTCTGTCAAATCACCATTCCTTATGCGGTCATCAGCACACGTTGAAATCGCGACAGAAGGGCAGTAAACGAACGAGAAGGCCTCGAAATCTGGAAGCAGACAACAGTCACGAACCACGGATTGATAACGCTCTTCATCGTACTGAGTGCCAAACAGGATGTTATCGCGGATAGTAGCACTCTGTGAAAATTTTCTAACCCACTGATAGTGGAAATGTGAAGGAGGACGCATACCTGGATCCAAGCAGTTTGGGCACAGTACGCAACACTCCCTCCGAACATCACTTCTCCACCAGTCTTCCGCATCTCTGCGGTGAACTTGTAAGTAAACTTCGCAAATCCAAGTTGAAGAGTTGTACCTCCAATAATTCCCTGTACTAAACTCGACTTCCCAGCCCCGACCGGTCCCACTATCGCGCAAAGCTGCCCACGAGGGACCTCCATGTCGATATCACACAGCTTGAAGACCCCTCGCTCCTTCCTCAAGGGTTGCTTCTCGTCATAGGTCGTAAGCGACTTGCGGGGCTCTTGCCGGGTGAGACTCCCGACCTCTCGGTCTTTCTCGGAATGACGCCTTGGGGTGGATATATCCAGTTTTGCAATCTTCTTCGAACCTCGACCCTTCTCCTTGGCAATTTCCAACGCCTTTTTCCAAGCCTGGGTGATTCTGCCGGTGAGACGAGCGGGGGTATCGCTCTTGGTTGGGGGTTTGTAAGATAGTTCCCATTCAAAATATGCATGTTCTACACGAAGCGCGACGGGGAGTTCAGAGTCGACCTTCCGACTGTCCTCGCTCTGGAGTTCCGCGAGGAAAACTTCTTGAATACGTTCGATCGCATTTTGGGCGTCCGCGATGGCATTGAGGGAGACAGCTGTTGGTTGTCGTCGCGGTAAGGAAAAGGGAGGGAGATAACTGAGTGATTTCGGACATACGGAGGAATTGGAGGGGAATGCGGAGGAGGGTGAAGAGAGCAAGTGATGAGAAAAGTACACCCGCGTCAAGCTCGTGACCGGTCGCGGCGTACGTAACGATCGAAAGTACAGAAGACAGGACCGGCAATGAGAACGCGATCGCGTTGTTGAGGGCCCTCACAACAAGACGAGTGCGAAGGAAGCTGTAAAAAAAGCGTAAGCGGCGCTGTTGCTGAGAGAAGGATTGTGGGATGCACCTCATTTCTTTGTTCCGGTATTCAGCGATCCGTTTGATATACGGCGCCTGGCGCAAACTGAGAAATGCAGAGAAAACATTGAGAGACAAAACATACCTCCCACCCAAAATATTTGATAATTCGCATACCGACCAAGATCTCTTGCAGTATCTTGATCCGCTTCTCGGTCCACACCATGCTGCGCTTCCTGTTTTGTGGTTTCTTCAGCGGGAGGCGCACTACGCGACGGGGCAGACCATTACCTCAGCTTGAATAGCACCTTGGTTATTCTCCCCTGGACAGGCGTCATAAGAATACAGAACGCAAAGCCTGGTATAGCACTGTATCCCAGATTATAGATCAACAGGGCCAAGCAGATGAACATCTGGATCGGCGCAGTCCACGAGATGTGGAAATATCCCATGCAGAAATCTATCCTCGAGACGTCGGTGCTGATCATCCCGACGAGTTTGCCTGTGGTGAACCCACCCCTTGTTCGGGCTTGATTCGTTAGACGTAGGGAACGAGAGAAGAGCGCGTTTATGAGAGCTCCGCGGAGAATGACACCTGTGGTAAAACCGCGGTAAAATCCATGAACATTGAGGATGACGGAGACTGCTTGAATCAGGAACACGCCGAGAGCGAGTCCGACACCGTGACCGATCGAAGGTGCATCAGGCTGGCCACGTCTGCGATACGACTCTGTGGCATAGTTTGTGAGGGCCTTCACAAAGGGTTAGTGGCGTGGAGATAGGACGGGAGCACAGTGCTTACCCGAATGAGGAGAGGAGCGCACACGGTTCCAATGTCGGCCAGGAGCTTGAGCGCGCCTCCAACCCACAACCACCAGAATACGGCGTCGTTCAATGCAAGTACGAGACTCGGTTTGGCACGTGGGTAATTCGTAATCCAGGCGTCGTACCGACTCGCCGAATTTCCCGTCAGGGCCCATACAAGACGTAAACGTAGTGGAGGCTTGAGCTCATGGTTGTCGATTTTCGCGTTGGTCTCGTCTGCACGAGCCTTCCGGTGTTGAAAGGCCGCCTCTATCTGTGCCGCATATTTGGAAGAGTCCCGACTCGGGGGAAGTCGATATAGATCAGACTTCTCTAGCGGCCGGGCGTAACCCAAGCTCAACAGATCATCCAGCCACCCGAACGTAATCAAACTGAGCCAGCTCGCTGTCGCTTCTGGACTCACGGGGAGTTTTGTATCATCCGAGAGAATTTTTGGTGGCGGAGGAGAGGTAGAGACGAAGGGCACTTTGGCGTACCACGGCCGTGAGGTGACCAAGTCCCTGGTCATAGGGGAGGATGACGGAACGAGAATGGGAAGTAGACTCGGGTACCAGGGCGTTTGGGAGCCATGTAATGACGCCTGGAGAAAACTTTTGTGGAGCCATAGGAGGGAAACTCCGCCGGAGGTGAGGGGAAGAACCTTCTGGCCGCACAGTGACACATGGAAATCAGTTTCCTCCGGAAAAGGCCAAGGATGGCTGGGTATTCGGGTGACGTGAACGTGGAATCCACCCGCAATCTGATAAGATTATAGGGGGCCTTTTTAGTTCGATCAAGTGTTTTGCTGGACATCCTTATTTTCTTGGAAAATTTGAAATCGTTGTTACCACGACCCTTTGATGGTCTAGACCCCGCGCGATTTGGGCCGCGTACCCGGGGCAGTGGACAAATGTTGTAGATGGAAAGGGTTGTACGTTGAGAAGGTGATAGATCTGGTCACGAGAAGAGTTGAGCATCGATGGACTGCGTAGGTCGTGGGCATTGCCTCTTCAACCAGCGCTATGATTATCTCACCTGACGTAGTCAATTACCGCTATAAAAGCTGACCCGGCAAATCGCATCCGATCTTAGCCTCAACAACCTTCACCGGCCTGTTGATTTCCTTCGCTTCATGTCCCAACAACAACTTGTTCCCACGTTCGAACCTGAGCCCATCCCGCCTATCCTAACCTTCCGTCTCCCCGACGATACGTCGGTCAAATCCTCACAGGATGCAGCCGATGGTCCGATATACATCGAACTTGGTGGAGAAGCTCTCTGTTCTTTCGTTCCCCAGCCGCGTGCACTCCGGACTAGTCCACACGGGATTGTCAACTCTGAGCGCACAGAATTCGCGCCCGTGTTAGAGTTCATCCTCGCCCAACATCGAACTGCCATTTCTATGGATGACCTTTGGGGCGCCCTTTACGGATTATGGCTCAGGAAGGCAGAGGATGACGTGATGCCCTTCGGCCTGTCGGACGATATCGAAAATGCCGTAGAGTTGAGGAGTTATCTGAGTCAGTCATCTGATAAGATCTGTTGGCTTGGCAAAGTTCCAAACTCACCCCATTCAAGTCTCCACCGGTCTGGCGTTCACTCCGCCTGATGCACAAAGTCCTTCGGAACTCCTTTTGATTCGAGCCTCTTTCTGGCAGGGAGCTGGCGCCCCCTTAGCGAGGCATTGGTTGCGATCACCCGTTGCCCACCCATCTCTGTCGCCTTTGTGTCCATTCCCGTTCTTCGAATCGTTTACCCGTGGCGAAAATGTGTTGACGACCCACCCGAGGCGCCCTCCTAAGCCAGCTCCCGGCTCGGTCTTGTACGCCCGTTATATCTGCGCCGTGGGTCAGATGCTCAAATTCACTCATATCGACGCGTCAAACCCGAAACACTTCGAGGCGTACCAGCGGTGGCAGAATTCTGATAGGGTAAATGTTGGGTGGAGGGAGAAAGGTCCAGAGGAGAAACATAGGGCATACCTCGCCGGCCGGTTGGCGGATCCCCACATCATGGGATTCATCGTTGAATGGGATGGGGATTTCGCGGGATATGGCGAAATGAGTTGGGTCAAGGAAGATCCGATGGGGTGAGGCTTCCCTAGAACCTCTTCGTCGGAAAGGAGTTTCTGATCTCAGGCACAGCACCTACGTTGGGGGACTTGGGGACTACGACCAGGGAACCCACCTCCTGATCGGAGAAGAGAAGTTCAGGGGTCGACACAGATGTAAGTTTTTTTCCCATGTCTGTACCGGAAATCATGGTCATGACATGATGTATTGATAACTCAGTCACCGCGGTCATGACTGCCATGAAGCATGCCTGTTTCCTGCGCGACCCGAGGACGGATGTCGTCGTAGGAGAGCCTAGGTCCGACTTGCCCATCATCCCAAGGCTCAAGCTTTTCCTCCCTCAGGAATTGAATCGGGTGTGTCTTTCCTCAGCAAGACTGGACGTGTTCGGTTCAGTTGACGGCATTGATTGGCAGGAATTCGAGTTCCCGCACAAAAGATCGGTGTATTTTGTCCTCAGGCGCCTCCGTTTCTTCCAGGCGGCTACGTTGTAGAACAAAAAAAATCACAGTTTCGGAGGTCTCCCTCCGATCCTGGAGTGGGGTAGACGCACAAAGATGAAATGGAAAATGACGCACGTGACCGATGAGGAGGCTTGGTAGCCCTTGTTCCCATACCTCAAACACGACCGCATGCACACTATCTCCAGACCTTCTCTCGGCGATGACCACCAGATTTTGAAGGCTCCCCCCGACGCCGCAACATTCGCACGCATCTCTCGACCGAACGGGTCTGATCGTTACGTCGATTCGGTCGTTCCCTAGCTAACGGCTCTGATCCCATAGTATCGTAACCGGTCGAATATCACACCCTTTTTCGGATAGTTTCGGACGGCAACGTCTATCCCTGGACATTGCTGTACGCGATGCACAGGGTAGAGCGGATTTTTTTTTATCAGATAAGATGAGAGCCTTTCGGGTATCCGTGCTCTGCTCAGCTTACGCTATCGAACAGTTTTGGGCGCCAACTCTCCCCTGACATGGCACTTCCAGAGTGTGAATGGCCATGGGCGGATTACAGCTTCCACCCGTTCCCCGTCCTTTCTTCCTCAAATCACACACCTTCTCAGGTCGGGCGCATCGAGCTCACCCACAAACTGCTCCCGAACGCCCACGATCACGGCCTTTCCTGGAGGCAGTTACTATGGGCGGCTATAGTCAAACTTACATCCCTCTATATCGATGCTCCCGAGTTCGTATTCGCCGAAATACACGGGAAACAGCCCATCTCTGCCTTCAAAGTGGTCACCGCGGCGATCCAGCAAGATTCCGTTACCTGGGCCGATCTATCTTCCTCTCTCCGTGATATCGAAAGACACCATATCCCCGTATCCCGCGCACGAACGGCTCTCAGTTTAGCGGATTCCGTTAATCCATATCCCGTCGTTGTTGTTTGGGACTGCCTCACCACTGAACTCGTAGACGTCGGCGGGGCTGCAGTAGTCATAGAAGTTGAGACCCAGAACGAGAACAGCGGGCATATCGTGATCGGCTTACGATGGAACCACTCAATATTATCTCCAGACGCTGCGCATATCTTCGCGAAGCAAATCCTCGCTTTATTCGACGTTGCGGCTACTGACCCTTCACGGACCGCAAGCACCCTTGGACTCGACCCCGGCCTCACTTCGATCATCGAGGCGAATTACGATCCCGAAGAAGCTTTTTGTGCAACCGATTGGCTGGTTCGGAACGCGACTGAACGTCCAGATGCTATTGCTCACGAAATCTACTCCAACCTCTCTTCCCCTCCCTATCTCCTCACCTATGCCGAACTCAACAATATGGCGAACAAACTTGCCCACTGGTTGAGATCCAACGGGCTAGAGCTCGAAGATCGGGTAGCGTTGTGCCGCCCGAGGGATCTCCAGTTTTACGTCGCTCAGGCAGCCATCTTCAAGTCAGGGGGATGCTACGTTTCGGTGCGGTTTTTTTTAGGTAGTCCGTGTCATGTGATTCAAACCTCGCCTCAATCAGATTGACCCCGAACTTCCTGAAGAGCGGAAACGCCACATTGCCGAAGACTCTGATGCCAAGTTTATCCTCACAAACAATGCATGGTTCAAGAGCTTTCGGGGCCCAGTGTACTCGTTAGATTCTGCGAAGACTCTGGAACAAATTGCCTCGCAAAACCCTTTGGAGATATCCCTGGCAAAGCTAGACTCATTAGCATATCTCCTCTACACATCCGGTTAGTGGTTCCTCTGTTTCTGGTTGAACGTATTTCCGATGGTGACCGCAGGTACAACTGGAAAGCCTAAAGGATGTTTGCTTAACCACCGTGGGATTTACTGGGCGATCAAAGCCATGTGCGAGTACCCGCGTGACATTACCAATCCGGACACGGATAAGCGTCTTGCAATGGCTTGTATGCGTATTTTCCGCCTCCTACATCCCCAAAGCTGACGCCTTAACCCTTTAGCGGTCGCATTCGATGTACACATATCAGAAACCTGCCAAGTTTGGTGTCTGGGGATTCGTCTCGTCAGCGCACCTCGTTTCGAGATATTGGCGGACCTCCAAAATAATATCATCCGGTTAGGAATTACCCACTTGGGGATGGTTCCTAGCATGATCGAAGCGACGCTGAGTTCCCCGGAAGATATGCCATTGAAGTATATGGTCTCTGGTGGTGAGAAGATATCTGACGGGGTAAGCGCAAAGAGGGATCGGCGTGATACAATAATGTCCTAAACCTCCGATTTAGGTTTTGGAGACTTGGGCCGACAACCCAAAGATCATCCTTGCGAACTTCTACGGGTTGGTTCTTGTCGCTGCTCGAATTTTGTTGCGTCGTGCTTATGAGATCCTCCAGGCCTACAGAAGTAACTATTGGATGCGTTTCTCGGAAAGTTTCCGCGAAAGATCGGAAGGGGAACATCGGTCAACCG
>Ga0307515_10020778_pt1 | contig 11684 bp, 8 predicted proteins | sample 17_EM_MG_FD_194513 | JGI IMG/M metagenome (GOLD analysis project Ga0307515, IMG submission 194513) | Populus trichocarpa ectomycorrhiza microbial communities from riparian zone in the Pacific Northwest, United States - 17_EM | ecosystem: Host-associated > Plants > Roots > Unclassified | place... | reverse complement strand
AATCTAGATTAATATCTAAATTTTGAAGCAAGAGATCTTCTACGGTGAGTCTTAATTTGGAATTCAGGATGAAATACATTTTTTATATATATCTTTGACATACTTTATATATATTACCCACAGAATAGGTGATACCTCTCAGAAACCAAACCATAAAAGAGAGCTGGTTAATTCAAGATTTCGAGTCGATCGAACATTTATATGTTTATATTATGAAATAGAAGTAATAGAATTTAAAAATAAATATTATATTTCTCCCCCTAATTTACTCTTCCCAGTTGATGCAATAATTAACACTCTTTTTTTTTTGTCACCAGAGATCCAATTAATAAATCTTAGGCTTCATAACAGCTTGTAGTCCCTACCCACCGTTTTAGATCCAAGAAGTTTTTAATTATATCCCAGAAATTACTTATTCGTAGTCTCTTAACAAGAAAAAGCCGGAGAGTAAAATATATATATATATATATATACACACACACACACACACACTATTTAGACAAACAATCATAATGACAAGCCACCGTACCATCATCTTTTACATCCTTAATTTCAGGATTGGAATATTTTTTTATCTTTTAATCTATTTTAACTTTATTCAAGTCTTTGTATAAAAAGTTTTAGTTTAAATTTTTATTTGAAATTATATTTTTTAAATTATAAAAATATATAATCTGTGTGCGGTATAAATAATTAAAGCTTGTTTGAGAATGTAATTACAATTGTTTTTTAAAATGCTTTTTACTTATAATTCTAAAACCAGTAAGAAATTCAAAGAAACTTGTTTGAGGGTGTAATTACAATTGTTTTTTAAAATATTTTTTATTTATAATTCTAAAACCAGCAAGAAATTCAAAGGAGCAGCCCCTTCAACCATGAACAGGTTTGAATCATTTGATCCATGGTGAGCTAAACATGACATCTCTAAAATTGAGAATTCTAAACTTTCTGATTTATGTTTACGAAGCGATCTAAAACTTTGCTCAAGTGGTCCTCTGGGGAACTAAATGCTTTCATTTTTCATTTTCATCGAAGACAATTACAGATTTATTTGGAGTCTAGCTGTGATGGTGGTCCATGCAGTTACGAGAATCCAAATGTCAACTAAATCTATTAAACACAGAAATTTTACAAATCACGTTTGTCAAAGCTTGCCGTATGAAAGTTTGGCTTATATTATTCCAGTATCAATAAATGCTGGAATATATGATTCTTAGCAACTTCTTGCAATTTGACTAGTTGCTCTCTCTCAGGGATCCAGCTCCTTGGTTAAACAGACTCAACCCTCGAGCATTAGTCAATCCTATCATCCACTGACAAATATTCTTGATTTTTATATATATATTTGCAAAGAAGCTTGAAATCAAAACTAACCTTCAGATCCAACAACTTACAGAAATCAGCAGCCTGATTCGATCAACAACGAATTTAAAATCATCTTTCGTCTCCGCCACAGGTTCTAGAAAATAGAAATGTATATACCTTTCTTTGCAATTGTGTGGAATTTGACCAGCTATATATTTGATTCTCTGTTGCAGTAATGTAACTAGGAGGTCCAGGCAGCAGTTGACATTAATTTCATCTAGCTTCTTACTTTTATTGCAAGAGAATATATTCTCGCCGTTTTGCAATGCCGGGAATTTCCCGGTTGACGCGGAAATTTAATTAAAAAGAATTTGCTTCCTTTTTTTTTTCTACTTTCTTATCCTCTTGATACAAGGGATATCCTTGAGAGCCAAACTCAGCTAGCAGGACCTGCCCGTTCAGCAAAATATGAACTTGCTTTAAAGTAGTTTTTGTTTAATTTAAGATTTCTTTAGCATGATTTTTGAATTATAATTTTTTAGAGTCATGATTTAAAGATTATTTTTTAAGCGGCTAGCCCCAAACATTAAAAAAAAAAAAAAAACTCCCATTTTTCTAGGTTTGTACTGTGATTTTTTTTAGACTTACTACGTGAACTATACATATCATACTGTTTTAATCGATATGATTCAAGTCTATGTAGTGATTTTACTAGCTAACATGGACCTCATAAATTAAGATTCTTTCTCTCCTGAATTCTTCTGAGCGTATAATGAGGAGTCGTCTCATTTAAAATTAAAGAAAGGTAAAAACGCGGATAAGTGGAACACATGTTTGCCACAAAACCGGGCCCAATTAGGGACTAGCCCTGGCAAGACTCTTGTGAGTGATGTCACGCTTGATTGAAAAGTTACAGTACTTTAAATGAGCTTATCCTCTTCTATCCAATAAAAGAATTATGCCTTCGAAATCTTTGGAATCACAGTATCAGCACCACACATGACCTAGTTTAAATAAACATATCTTCCTTTATCCTCGAGAATTTATTTAGTGGATCCACGCTCGGCGCTCAGATTAACGACGTCCCTTCAGGGGCTAATCAATCAAGGATCTCTTAATTAATCTCACATGGATCTTTTCGAGCAAATTGATGGCTATATATGTATTTTCAAAGACAATAATGCGACAATTCTCTGGCTCACTGCTTGGAGCCGCAATAGTACAGCCTCGGCACGGGATTTATCATCTTCTCTGTTCTCTTTAAGTGTCTTGGCTTCAGACAGGAGAACCTTATCTCGAGAATTGGGTGTTTATCTAAGCAGCCGACCTCATACCACCAACCACAAATATTATTGTCAATAAGGAAAATGCCAAAATATATTAATCAAAAAACTCTCCTAGGCTCCTAGCAAATCCAAGATCAGCATTATTGCCCATCTCGAATCCAAGATAAAAATTTACACCTACCATAAACCCAAGCATGACGCGTGCTAATTTGTCAATAGGACTATAGGGAGCCATTAATCTATGCTGTCTCGCCTTTCCTCCTTATCTTTCCCTGCCATTCATTATTCATATTATTATCCTGATCTTGTGGAATACTCTCGTCCATTAATTATTATAGAATATTAGTGCACAAAAACACTGTACTTTACCTATCAAAGCACTATGTTAATTTGTTTCAAGATAAACTCGAAGAGATTGATTTTCTTTTGGCACAACGTCTTATAAAAATGTTGAGTTGTCGTGATTCTAAATATATTGTTGATGAAATTACATCGGTGACATGAAAAGGTTCAGCAACCTACCAGCCATGAGCGCTTCAACGTTACCCACACCAAAAAAAAAAAAAAAAACATTTTTGATTTAGGAACAAAATATATATTCGTCATTGAACCTGCTGGGAAGATTTTGCAGGGAGATGTCTATAATATCTATTTTTCAATGCATGGAATATTGGTAAATCTTCTTATCACTTAGTTTCAGTGAAAGAAAATAAATTAAATTAAAAAAAAAAAAAAAAAAAGGATGAAGGGTCAACTATTTGGAAGCATATCCTAGGAGGCCAAGTTGAGCCAACGACCTTATCCGTTTATCTTTATGCAAGAAAATAACAGGAAAAGGAGAGTCAAAGATATGGGCATGGAGGACACGTGGCACGAAGGAGTTGGAAGCTGGCAACATGTCCACTTGTACACAAAGGATGCATCCCATATGTCAAAGATAGAAAAAAATGTAGAGAATTGAATAGAGGAACGTGGGATTGCAGCCGCAGCAGCAGCAGCTAGCAGCCCTAAACACCGTCTTTTTGGGCTTATAAATAGCAGAGACCGTTTTGCATTATATCCCACAACCGCAAATCTTCACGTGCTTTGCATTTCGAAGTTCTTCTTTATCTGTTTGTTTCCTTCTTTCGTTTTCACTCTGCAACTGCAAACCTTATCTACTGCTGCTACCTATCTGTGTTGTTTTCTTGGGTGTCCTTTTGGGGTCAGTAGAGTTTGCTCCCTCTTTTTGTTTGGTGTCTTTTCGTTTCAGTGTGGTCGTTGTTGTAGACTGCTAAAGAGTAGTTTTGTTCGTTGGTTGACAAAGAAAGCTTAAAAAATCTATCTTAGCATGGAAAACAAAAGGCAAGTCGTTGCTTCTTCTTTTGATCATCTTTTTGGTCCTAAAGACTCTTCCTCTTCATCATCCGCCTCAAGTGGGATATTCGAGTCCATTTTTCCTCATCCATCAAAGGTACACTTCACGACCTTCTTTAATTTGTTGCACTTTTATGCATGCGTTGCCGGGTGGGGTTTTGCCCTCTCGCCATCAGCCCAACAATCAGTAATGACGAATTAAAATGCAAGGTTTCCATGGTTCTCCTGGTTTTTGTTACCATATTTAGTTGCGGGGGTAGCAAAGTAACTAAAAAGATTAATATAAAAAGGGAAAAAAGGGATGTTAAGCAAAAGACAGAGAATAGAAAAGAAAGAATCCCTTTTGTAATAATTATTATCTTAAGAAGGTAGGGGTGAGAAATCTCAAAATACTCAGTTAGTCATTAACAATACTTATTCAATGGACTTGATTTGAAAAGAGAGGCAAATATGAAAAATAAAAGAAAAAATCACATCAATATCCACATAAAAAGAGATAAAAATAAGTATCGATAGCTACTCCATTTCATATATAATTGAAGTACTACATGTGCTGTAAATAGAGTGCTGTGAGTTTGTCTCCTGGATCGATATTATAATTCTGATAAAAGAAACAGAGAGAACATTACAGTTTGTGTTGTGCTTGTTGAAAGTGCTGAGATTTTCTATCTTTTAACTGTTCCGATTCAGGTGCCAGCTGGGAGGGACTCTGGAGTTATGGAAAGTCATGGTGGCAGGGGAAAATATGCGAATCGAGGTATGTGATCAAAACTTTTTGTTGCTAGAGCAGAAAGTATGCCTCCATTATAATTTATATTGCACAATTACTCTCTTGTAGGTTGTTCTCTGATCAGTTCTCTAGGCTTGATATGGATGCTATATAATTTTTGGTTGTTTTCAGATAATGTCGCTCAGAAAGCCAAGGGAGAGGGCAGTGGCAAAGGCAAGAGTGTAGTTTTTCAGAATGAAACACCAGAACCATGCTACCTCAGCTCGTCAATCTACTACGGTGGTCAAGAGAACTATTCTCCAAGAACCAAGAACTCAGAATATCAACATGTTGTGAGTAGTGAATTTGTCAATAAACTAATACGTGTGGAAGTTAAGAGTATGTCATCCAATACTTGATCATGCATCATAAGATGCATTACAATAATAATGGAACATGACAGCTTGATTTATTTTACTCTTATTAGCTGTTGAAGTGATAGCTGACTTTTTCTTTTTTCCCCTTGAACAGTTCAAGAAAGATGATGAACAGGAAAATCCCAATGGCAACGATCCGAACAGTGCTTCAAGGGGGAACTGGTGGCAGGGTATGATACCTGTATAGTTGTAAATATGTGGTATTGTGATGTTATTTTATGACAGTGTGATAAATTTTGATCCGATGCATTTTTGCAGGTTCACTCTATTATTAGGCATCTAGCCCCATTTTATCAAGTGCAGAACACCAACAAATTGAGGTGCGCAAAATTAGTGATCCATTGTGCATCCATTTAAGAATTTTGTAATCAATTACTCGCATATATTAGTCACTCTTGATTTCTCAAAAGGAAAGAAAATATAATCGTAAGACAACGTTTGAAGGCATCAGAAAATTGCCATTATAAAAAAAACCAGAACATTGTAATTCACATGCATGGTGGCTCTCTCTTCTTTGCATAAATATGCATATTACTCTTCTTCTTTGCCTTTTACAGGCCATTCAGATGATTAATGGTGTTTGTTTAATTCGATGCAGGAATTATGACTATGAGATCCCTCAATATAGACCATGGAACTAAGAAGCTAATAGAGATTGGTAAAGACTAGTACAGCTTAATATGGAAGGCAGGACAAGGAGGCATATTGTTGGGTTCTTTTTTTCCCAACTAGTTGTATGCACGAGTTGATATATTGCTGTGGGAGTTTTATGCTTTCACTCCTTGCAGAATCTTGTATGTTAACCAAATCCGTCAAGTAGTCCAGTCATGAACTAAATATTATTCTACCTGTCTTTGGACTGTTATGCTCTAATTCTATTCTCTCCCTCTAAAAATCGTACTGTTCAAATTCAAGCTTGTGCCATATTATAGCTTCTGCTGTGACAGATATTGACTAAATTCAGAAAGTATAAATGGAGAAATATTAACTTGTATGAACTAGAATTGCTCCCTGCAAATCAGCAACTGAAAATGGTAGAGACATGATTAGATCATGATTGCGCCTGCCTTGTTAATTATTTAAACACATGATTCGAGAAGAACCGTCTTTTATTCTTGAATCGGGTATCTCAAGCAGCACGAATATCTAATGGCCACTCGTTACTAGTTTTAAAGGTTGTTGATCCACAGAGTCTGCAAGTCTGATTAATAGAGCACTATGGAGACCCATGCTCTTCTTTCCATGATATTCAAGCCCATTTGCGCAGAGGAGTTCCCTCTTCTATTTTCATGCCATCAAATTGTAGCTGTAAAACACGGCCTGTCCGACGGGTCGAAGAACTAAGGCAGTGGGCGGTGGACTAATTTACATTAGAAAGAAAGGGAATCTGCTGGGAAAAATAAAAAAACGAAAACAAAACGCAATTGATCGGTCCAAAGGAGATTAAACACCAACAGTTTATTTATTATTCAGATGTCTGGATGTTACATTAAATTTGGTAGCTAGAAGAACTAGCAACAAGGATGTGAACTCCAGCAGGTTGGTAGAAGTACATTACAGGGGGAGCGCTGTTCATGCTATTCATTCTTCAGGGTAAAGTGTAAGCTGCAAGAGAAAAGAAGCAAATTTAAACGGTTACAATAGTAGTCAATAAATCATCCTGATACTGAGAAAAACAAGAGAAAGGCAACAGGAAGAAATATAGAAGACTTGAAACAGAGGGAATTTGTGAACCTACCTCCACACTTGTAGCCCACAGGACGATCAGCAATGTTGCAACGTTTGGGAATTGTCATTGCAATTTCTGGGTCGATTCCAGAGCTCTTAGCTGTGTTCGAAAGCATAACAGCGCATAGGCAGGCTGGATTCTGTTCAATTTTCTTAACCTTGGCGCAACATTGGCTAGAAACTGAAGCATTCTCATCCTGTGCTGCTGATGCACAAGGAGCCAGCTTGAATGCCTCTTTGTCAGGAGTAGTGGTTTTCCCACATTCACCAGCCCCGTCAACTTGATTGAACAAAGCAATGCTGAGAGTTGCAAGAAACATAACAAAGCAAATGTTCTTCATTGGAGTTGCCATTTCTTCAATGCAGAGCACAAGTAGTGCTCTACCTCGCAGGATTTTATACTTAAACTAGCACCTGAATGGTGCTTGCACTTGAATCCTTTAAACAATAGTGAAAGTAGCACTACAAGTAAAAGGTCATTTTGTTTATTGCAATACCTACTCCTTCCACATTGGATTCCAAACTTACCTGGTAAATTTTAGCCAATGACGGCAAGTGCTCCCTAAAAGTCTTCGGAACCATTCCATTGCTTTTTAGTGTTTCTCAAAGGGGAAAATGGGAGCTTTTCATGAGCAATTGACAGCATAGCAGTGTACTCAAATCTATGAAGATGTCACCGTTATTGCCCTCTAATGTTCACACTACTGTGAAAGATTCCGAGTTTCCTCTCCAAATGCTCTAAAGTAACAGGTAGTAGTGCAAGGCACCACATGACCAAGAGTAGCTTACCAGAACACACCACTTGTAGAAATGATCGGTTGCACCCGCTGACCTTTTTCCCCGGAATATTTATTTGGGTATGTAACAATAAAAAAGACATAACGCTAAATGTTAATCTCTGTCCTGCAAGTATAGAATCACTGACCTTCATCAGAATCCACTGCCAATTCCATCATGTAGGCAACTTCGAATTCTTGACAGAGGAGAAACAAAATGCATTTATCCTTCACAGAGGAAAAAAAACGATAAAGGCTAATCAAATCATTTTCATCTTCTCTCTACGCAACATCAATCGAACAGCTGCACTCACAGCCTTACAGTTCCTTCACTTCTGCTCTTCCATCTGGATACCACACTAACACAGAAAGCATCATGTATTTCAAAATGTTGATATAAAAGTTTTACTTCAACTTAATTGGAGTTTGACACAGTCTAGAGCAGCAATTTGTTCTTTCCAGATATCTCCAAGACAATTTCCCCTCTCCATCACCCCAACCATATCTCACAATAGGCCCTTCAACACCTATCAAAAATGTTAAATTAATATAGCTTACTTTGGTGAGGTAACATAGAGTACCGGAGGTGAAGACCAAATAGAACATACACACAGGACAAACAGAAGAGACAATAAATGAAAACTAGGAATATGTAGACAACTAGCGATCATAAGAACCAAGGCAAAACTCATTTTGTCAGGTAAAAGTTCTAGGATCATCCTAATGAGGATCCACCAAAGGACAAAACATCATCTACCATATTTCAGCATTATTGCTGTCACGTTTTTTCCCCCATGAAAAGGAATCTAAGGGGTTTCCATTGCCTGATTGTACTCCGATTACGAAATAGCAGTAGAGTCCTTATCCCATATCACTGGACTATTCTCACTAACCTGCTAAGAAATCAGATCCATATAAGTGGAAGCATGATCCCACTTCTCCTTAATTCTACTCTCTAGTCATAACTCAACCCAAGATTACTAGTCCATCTCACCATCATTAAGCCTCCCGCTTTTCTACTTCCTCTTTCTGCCAAAACAACTCCAAAACATTTCCCACCATTTTTATCGCACCTATCATTAATGATTAATTACACCGCCCACATTAAATTATGCCAAATCAAACATTAAAAAAAAGGAAAAGAAAACACAGACCCTGATATCATGCGGATGATGCAACAAACACAAACAACAGTGATCCTATTTATCTCGAACTATCCATTGTACTCCGCATGTTATCGGGCAAACTGATTTGTTATGATATTTGAAGACGAATAGCATCATTCTATAAACAATTTAAGCCTACGTAACACAAATCACAAAAACATACTAAAATCACTTCACAAGTCCATTAATAAAACCAACTTGCACATGTATTACATATCGGAAAGCCTACAACATGGAAGAAACACTTCCCATTTTTTACTTCATTGGATACAATTATCCTCTCACATAAATCACACAACATTAAATACTACATTAACACAACTAGCGAGTAAAAGCGTACAAAACAATTGAAACATAAACCAAAAGAGCAACAGGAACCAAAATAACAAGCGGAACAACAGCAGCATAAATATGTCCGTTTCCACAACCCAAACTCCCAAGCTTTAACTGAACAACATTAACAAGCGCCAGCATCAAGAACACGCATCCACAAACCGACCCAATACCAGAAACCAACATCCCAACCCGAATCAAATTCTTATTCACGTGCGCTAACATAAGCTCGGCCGCCTCCAAATAATTTCCATGAGTGTGATTTGAAGTTTTAGCGACCCTGATAGCTTGTTTAAGAGCGAGAGCGATCAGGCTAGAGAAGAGAAAGGAGCTGAATGAGTACACGTGGAAGGCGATCAAATCTTCAGCGATTTTGGGGCTTGGAGAGCAGGAGATGGGGTCATTGGGGCCAATAAGAGTGTTGGTGGGATCAGTTGGGTTCCAAGCTAGGCCAATGAAGACGGCTAGTGTGAAGAGGGAGTTCACATTTACGATCCCGTCTAAGGCGGTGATATGGATGCTGGTTGTCATTGGGATTTGAAATTGAGAGGTCGGATGGTGAAGAGGGATGGAGTGTTAAATCAGGGGAGGGTTTATGTGGGAAATTGTGGGATTTCCTTGAGTGACTGATTAGGGTTTGTTTTTCTGGTTTTGAGCTTCTCCTCGTAGGAAATGGGGAAGGAAGTTGCGAAAAGGTTAAGAGGAAGAGTAAGAGTGACGATTTGTTTGGACAAGGAGAGCGGACGGTTTTTTGGACTTTATGCAACGTGTCACGACGTAAATAAGAGTGCGCATTACGCTTTCTTTCTTTGAAAGGGCAAAATGTGAATGAAGGAGGAAAGAGAAAAAAGATGCGCCGTTGCCGGGGATCGAACCCGGGTCACCCGCGTGACAGGCGGGAATACTCACCACTATACTACAACGACTTTCTTGAGAAGAGTTTTTTCATAATATTAATATAGTTAATTTTATTGTCAATTGTTTACCGAATTAGTAGAACCTTTTTGGTGTGGGAAAACCACTCCAGGTGCCTTAATTCACAGTAAATTATAGTAGTGAATTACCTTCTTTTTTTCAGACGGTCTTTCAGGGGTAAAATAACTTTTTTTAAGTGTTCGGTTGTTATTTCTAGATTTGTTCGAGGTATCTCAAGTGGATTTGGTCATTGTTATTATAATTGAATTTTTTTTTTATCCAATATCAATTTTTTTTTAATTTTAGATTTGTTTCTTGCTTTTTATTATTATTTATTTTATTTTGGGTATTTTTTATAAAAAAAATTATAATTTCATCATTATTCGTTATATTTACATATCAAATTTTATTCTAATTTTTTTATTGTTATTTTTAACATTGGCAAGTTTTTAAAATTAATTTTTTTTTATTTTATTCTTCAACATTAAATTGAGTTTCTTAATTAACTTCAAGTCTAGGATTTAACGGGTTGCAAGTTTGAGAAATTAATTTAGATTTAAGAGATTCTTCTAGGTTAATTTGTTGAATTTTTCTTTTTTTTTTAAATCATGTTTTTTAGTTTCATCAGTTTACATTTGATTTAACTGGATATTAAGTCTCGTAGTTTAAGTTTCTTTCTTTGTATAGATTTTTTTCATTGCTTTTAAAAAATACTTGAGTTATATCTAGGTTTTTTATATGTTTTTTCTTTATTATGTTTAGCTTATTTTTAAATAATATTTTTTAAATTAAATGAAATCAATTGCTCAATATTTATTTTCAAAAAATATATTACCTAGAATGTCATTATCTCCGTTTATTTTAACATTTTTAAGGTTATAAAAAGAGTATTTAGCCCATTGTGTTTTGTTTTTGTTACATCATATTTTTTCCATTTTATTTTTCAGCATTTAATTATTTCAATATTGGAATTTTTTTTTTTTGTTTCTATATGATTTTGACTAATTTTTAAAATGACATGGTTTATCTCAGTCTTTTTATTTATTATTCATTATTATTTTTTAATCATATTATTAAATTAAATAGACTTAATGGATTCAATCAAGTCAGTTAATAGAGTCTCAATTTTTTCTTTTTTCTTTAAAAACAATGGTTTGGATTGCATCATATTTCGGTCTTGATTTTATAGTGTTGTCACGAGCTCAAACCTCAAATAAAAAATTTCATGGGTTAAATATGGTTAGTCCTGGTCGATCTAATGTGCTAGTGTTTTAATATTTTTTTAAAAAACAATATTATCTAATATTTTACCATCTCAATATTTTATTCATTGCAATCAAATGTTTCATATTTATTTTTTATTCATTTGCTAACGTAACAATTTACATTAATTTAAATATTATTTTTAGTATTAGTGTTCATCACTTAATCGTACCAGTATTTAACTAATCTATATCAACTTAAACATTTCATTGTACAAAATAAAATGATCAAAAATTTATATATAAAAAAAAAGATAAAATAATTTTGAGAGTAATTTAATTGATCAAGCCTTGAATTTGTTTCCTAACGATTACGAGTTTAAGTCCTTTTAAAACTACCAGAGGCTTACATAGTTATTAACTAGGTTAAAACTTATGAAATATTAATTTTAATTTTCACTTTTTTTTTCA
>Ga0307515_10020777_pt1 | contig 11684 bp, 5 predicted proteins | sample 17_EM_MG_FD_194513 | JGI IMG/M metagenome (GOLD analysis project Ga0307515, IMG submission 194513) | Populus trichocarpa ectomycorrhiza microbial communities from riparian zone in the Pacific Northwest, United States - 17_EM | ecosystem: Host-associated > Plants > Roots > Unclassified | place... | reverse complement strand
TATATTGCTCCACAACAATCTTTGATGGTAGAAAATAATATAATGATAACAATGGTAATGGATTTAGTGATGTTTGCACACTCCACAGGTGGGAAGGAGAGAGCTCATCAAGAATGGAAGAAATTATTAGAGGAAAGAGGTTTTTCCTCGTGATGAGGTCCTATTTTTTCCCTTGGGCTTGAAGGTTGGGCACGAGTTTGTGGTAAAGTCATTAATATTCTAGTTCTAACAATTTAACCTTGCCTTCAATGGTAAAAGAACAGGTATATCATCATCGTTACCTACAAAAGGCTCCATTTTATCTATATTAAGGACTCTTTGATGATTAAATTAGAATCGGTTCAGGGAAAGATCAATTATCTCTTTAAGAAAAGGTTTTTTCTTTAAGAAATAATTGGCATTGTTAAAGAAAAGAGAAAAAAAAATTAAACGTTACACGATCATCTCTTTTTCCTCCTTTCATAGTCGTATGCTTTTCTTCCTTGTTGGGAAAAGGTTGGCTTGTCCACAAAATATTTATGTCCCATCATGATAAAATAACTTTGTCCTATCATGATAAAATATCTCTAATCCATTAGTATAAAATATCTTTACTTTACGTTCCAATCAAGATAAAATATATATGACCTACAGTCCTATCAGGATAAAATATCTTTGTTCCATCAAAGGGCCTTTAGGCTCAACACTTGGTTGAACCTAGGGACAAGGGGTTTAGCAACTCGTCAAACTAACAGGCATCTGGACTTAGTGCTTGGCTAAGCTCAGGGACAATGGATCATAACCCTTTTATGGTCAGCCATTTGGAGAGCAGTTTCAAACAAATGAAAAAAAGCAATAAATGATGATCCATCAGTAGCCCCTCAAATCTTTGGATATTATACGCAAAGATTTTCAAAAGTCTTTGCACGTAGCAGGTGAGAACCTTTTTATCTTTCTTATAAGATCTTTATGCATCCCTCCTAGCACCTTTGTGATCCTCAAGTCTAGGTGGATTCTTTCTATGGGTAAGAGGTTCGCCTTGGGGAGCGAAACGACGACTAGTACTCAATATAGCACTCATGTAGCCTTCTCGATAACTAGCACTCAATGTAGCACTTATGTAGCCTTCTCGAGATATGTGATGACACAAAAAAATGTTTCATCCAATAGTAAGGGTGTAGCGCAAAACAAATCTTTTATTTATAACCTTAGTTGTTTTTACTTTTGCCTTTACTTTTACTTCGTCTCATCAGTAAAAAAAAGAGAAAAAAACTACTCTCGCGGAAAAGACCTCAAGTTATGTCTTCCTTGACCCCAGACAAACTTGTATGAATCATCCTAAAAAAAAAATTTAAATGATCTTCCATTTTCAACTAGAATTAATGGAGCCTAGAAACACCAGACCTATTTCCAGAAAAAGAAGTGCTCCAGCTCTTGACAAAGAGTTCAGGTTTCAGCCAGAACCTGAAAAGAGCAATAATGGAAATAGGTCCCTCATATTAGGCCCAATTGAGAATAATTAGAAGGCTTGACCTTTGGTTTAGCCAATCATTTTCTATTTATATGTGTAGGACAATATACAATAGTTAAGATAGAGAATACAATACTAGAGTAGTGCCTATAATATTTTCTATATAGTATACATTCTATAATATGTCCTCTCAAGCTGAGGCTAGAGGATTGACCCGAAGCTTGAAACAAAAGGCAATAAATGAAGCAGTAGGAAGTGGCTTAGTAAAGACATTTGCAAGTTGATCCTAAGAGGAAATAAAATGAATTTGAATCTCCTTCTTTACAACTCTATCTTGGACAAAATGATAATCAACCTCAACATGTTTTGTGCGAGCATTAAAAACAGGATTCGTAGATAAATAAATGGCACCAGATTATCACACCGAATGTTAGGAGTTGAAACAGAAGGAATTTAAAGATATGTTAATAAATATCGAAGCCAGATAACCTCAGCAGTGCCATCTGCTAAGGCTTTGTACTCAGCTTCAGTAGAGGAGTGAGCAACTGTACGTTGCTTTCCTGATTTCCATGAAATTAGCGTCTGACCAAAAAACACAGGATAATCACCCGTAGATTTTTTATCAGCAATACTACCTGCCCAATTTGCATCTGTAAAGCCAAGTAATGCAAAGGAAGAACTACGAGTAATATGTAGGTCATGTGTTGTCGTACCCTTAAGATAACTAAACAAGTGTTTGAAAAGGACATAGAGACCATCATTACTCTGACCGGAAAGGAGAACTTCCTTGGTGATGAGATCATTGACATAAAACACAGAAGCGTAAAATTTTAAATAAACATAATTATCACGATAGAATTTTTGAACAGATAACAATGGTTTGATAATATAAGGCACATGAAGAACATTAGATAATGTAAAAATACGTTTTAGGGAATGTAACGTGGTATGTCCAATATGTGATATGTCCAGACCCTTACCGTCACAAACATGCAAATGATCATTACCAAGATAGGTTGCAAAACGGTCAGAGTTGCAAGATCAGGTGTGACATGTTAATTCGCACCAATGTCGGGGAACCAAGTCACAGCAGAAACGTTACCAACAGCAAGGTGAGTAGAGGGTTGCTGGGTACTGCCACGAAACTAGGAACAATGAGGAGTTGTGTGATTGAAATTGGAGCACAATTGGCATAGGATATTCTGTTGTCCAGACCACTATCCAGCCCCTGTGTTGCACCTATTCTGCTACCAATTGTTTGGCCTCCAGTCAGCAGCAGATTGGAACATGTTCTGGTGATTGTAGTGGTTGCTATTGGGACGCCAAATGCCATGAGAAAACACCCTGGTATGACTGAAATTTAAGTTGTGATGAGACATAACAAGATGAGCAGAGGGTTGTGGTGTTGGCAGCAGTGGTGGCTACAGCAGCAGAGATGAAGACAACAGAGGGATTTGCGTCCATGAAATGAAGGGAGTTCTTATGCAGAAATTCATGGGTAAAAAGGTGGTTGTGAAGGTCAGCATACGATAATGGTTCTGTCTTGGTTATAAGACTCGTTACTAAGTCTTTGAACTCACCACGAAGGCTACAAAACACACATAGATAAAAATCTTTAAGAGACATGTTCCGGCCAGCAACAACCAATTAGTCAAATAACGATTTGCCTTGCTACTGTATATATTAACCGATGAGTCACCTTTCCGAAGATCTTGAAAAGAATCATGGAGTTGCGTGATGCGAGAAATATATTTAGATGTAGGAGCTTTCTCAAAAGTGCACCAAACACATTGCGAGGTATGGCAATCTACCATAAGATGCAACACATCTATAGAGAGAGAGAGAGAGAGGAGAATAATACACTCAAAATAAGTTGATCCTATTGTTTCCAACAAAGAAAAGAAGGGCTGATTATAGAGGAAGAACCAACAGAACCGTCAGAAACATGAGATGGATGACATGGCAGTAAGCCGTCAACGAAGTGAAAAACACCTTGACCAAGAAGATAGGGCTTCATCTGCATTCGTCAAAAAAGATCATTTGTGTTCATAAGTTTTAACGTAACAACTTGGTGGGTGTTAGATAGAGCAATGATAGCTAGAGTTTGTGCTCCCATAATGTGTAGAGAAACGATAGAAACATGCGAGGGGGAATCATTGACGTGTTCTGCAAGCGAAGGGTGTTGCTGTTGTGGAAGAACACCACTGGCAACAGCTTGTAGATGGTTAGCTGACTAGGCTGCACCATCGATGGTGAGGGAGAAGTCGGCGGCAACAGCAGTAGAGTCCATTTAGGAGAGGGAGAGAAAAGGTCAGCTGCAAGGTGGAGAGGAAGAGAAAAGTCCTGATGGCAGAAGGCTTTGATACCAAGTTGAGAATAATTAGGAGGCTTAACCTTTAGTTTAGCCAATCCTTTTCTATTTATATGTGAAGGGCAATATACAATAGTTAAGGTAGAGAATACAATACTAGAGTAGTGCCTATAATATTTCCTAAATAGTATACATTCTATAATAGGCCCTAAGGTTCGAGGGAATGCCATATTGGCATTGTTTTCTAGTGGAGAGAAGAGAAGATCCTCTTGTAGGGATCCATTTGCTTCTCCTACTAGAGGTGCTCAAAAGAAGGGGTCCCGTAAAAGTCCCTCCCTTATCCTTACCAAAGACCCACATGAGAGAGAACGAGAGAGAGAGAGAGAGGTTGCCTCATACCCCTAAGAATGATGTCCCTAGCAACATTTGCACCGCAGAAGTGGAATTCATGGCTCGTCAATAACCTGGTGAGTACATTGCCCAGATGCCTCTCTCTAATGAGCATATCAGCAAAATGACCCTGGGAACCTTCCAGAGTCTCTTCAAGATCACTACCCCCATTAACATGTACATGATAGGGTATTATTTCTCTCTCTAGAGATTAGTGACGGATGTGTTTAGCTACAATCAGCAAAGCTTAGGCCAACTACATCCTAGTAGGTCATCACTCGTGCCTTTTTTTTTAAGACTTTTGTAGAATGGTTGGGTTTGAGCCCACTGTAAAAGCCTTTTGAAGAAAAAAGATGTTGTAAGAGCTGAACTACAGAGTATCAAGGTGGTCTATTCCAAATTGAAGGTAAATACAAGCTAGCTTATGATAGTAATTCATAGAAAAGAAGATATATATATAGAGAGAGAGAGGGGGGGGATATTTTTGGATCAACATAGTTAAAAAGTGAAAGGTGATGGGAGGATACTTTTCCCTTTTTTTTCTTTGGGAAATATATGAGAAAATAAATTATTACTTGAACTTCGAAAAAATCACACTCGAACTCAAAATTAAATACTGGTTCTTACGAAGATATATATTAACTAGATTTTTGTATTGAACACTAGATTTGACAAAGCGATAAAATTATTGATAGAGCTCCCATTTGGTCCAATGGCTTTCTTTGCGAGTTGTTTAAGTGCTCTTATATTCTCCCTCATTTTCTGCCCCCCCTCGTGTGAAAGAATTTTATTCAAACTATTTAACACCTCAAGCTTTGTAAAGACTCCATCCTCAACTTTGAGACCAATCTCCCACACATCCTCTATCATGCGTCCATTGAGCCTTTGATCGCCAAAAAAGGGCCTACAAATCATTGGCACTCCTCCGGCAATACTCTCTAGCAATGAATTCCATCCACAATGAGTTACAAACACCCCAACTGCTCTATGTGCCAAAACTTCCAATTGAGGACTCCATGGTACCACAAGTCCCTGTGAGGTGGTTCTGTCCAAGAATCCATGGGGCAAATGTACCTTTGAGTTGTCCTTAAGTGACCAAATAAACGGCGTCTCACTTGTTTCAAGGGCCTCAGCTAGTGCCACAAGTTCATGTGGTGGTGGTGTTGTGACGGAGCCAAAGCTAACATATGCTACCGAAGCAAGTTTTTGCTTGTCAAGCCATGTCATGCAACCATATGTGTCTTCCATGGGTGGTGGTGATAAAATCAAATGGGAGGGTCCAATGTTGAGAAATTTTTTGAATCTAGACTTCAAGTCCTTTATTGTGCCAGGATCTAGCTCTTCAAAGGAGTTAATGAAGACTGCAGCTGCTTGCGGTAACGCTTTTCCCATTTTATGTAGCATGTTTGAAAAGAATGATTCTGTGTTTCCAAAGAGTACACCTTCTGGCAAATCACAGATTCGAATCTTGGACATTCCTTGAATTAAACTTATCGTTTTATCTTCACGCCCTACCATACCTATATTTACACAAAGACATTGTTAATCTCTCCCGAGAAATTGAGATCAATATTAATTATCCATTTGCTTTTGTACTTATTTCCAATGTTCTTAATTTGGCTACAATTAAGGTGACAAATTATCACTATTTTAAATCTAGAGACCCGAGTGATTTGGGATATAGACCATGCCAAGTTTCGATAAAAAATAAAAAGAGAATTGTCCCGATAAAAATATCGGGTTATTGATATATGAACAAGCAGGCGATGAACAAAACTATTTATTTTGATATTTCTAATATTATATTAAAAAGTTGTTTTAATTAAAAAAAATTAAGGTGAGATCATGAAATATAACTTTATATTAATCTAACAAATTTTGGCAAGAAAATTAATTAAATTATAATTACTATGTGACTGTGTACCTCCATCTCCAAAAGTCTCCCTGATGAGATCAGTGTAAACATGAGCAGAAAGTGAGTTAGGTCCTGCAGTCCAAAAGGGCAGCCAGCCCACCCCAATCTCCTCCGCCATCTCACAAGCGAACCAAAAGAAGGCATCACTCACCAGACAACTCACCTTTCTCCCCGTCTCCGACACGGCTACCTCCATGGCCTTCTTGAGGCTCTCACGAGCTGACTTCATGAACAGCTCAATGTGCTCTTGGGGATTCCCAGAAAACACGTAGCCCTCGGGGGCACCATCCCACACTTCGTATGCTTTGATGTTGGGCTGCATAATATTCATCTTTTTCTTGTAAATGGAGAAGATGGAACTGTTGGATTGTTGGGTGCTGAAGAAGGAGAAGTGTGTGTTTGGAGAGGCAGTGGCTAGGCGGTGGATGATGGCGAGTAATGGAGCGGCATGGGTTCCGAAAGGGAAGGCGAAGACTGCTACATGATCGGACATTGTCAGGCGTACTTGAGAGACACAGACAGAGATGGCGTTTAGTAGTTCACTCCTGTGGTTGGTTAAGTTGGTTGGAGGTATAAATGTGCGTCTAATCATGTACAATGGACGCAGATATAAAGAAGGGAGAAGGTTGTCTAAAAGGTAAGTGCATTTATGTGTACAGAAAGGCAGCAGCAGGAGAGGCTTTTGCATCCACCCATGTTTCTGATGATGTCGTCATCCCCATTGCAGATTGGTAGGTGGTCGTTTGTTAGAAATGGCAGCTAACGTGGAAGCAGTGTGTTCACTGTATTTTGTTTTAATTATAAACTTAAATGTAATTTATTTATTATTTTTTAAACTGTAAGCGATCATGAACTCTTGGTGTGAGGCCACAGTTGGTAAGGAGTAAAGAGTACATGGCCAAGTTTCATATTCTTCATTTATTACTCATATTTAAGAACTAAATCTAAGTGAAAAGGGATGCAACTTAATTTTGTAAAAAACTAAAAATATTAATTCAGTTTAATTATAGATTAAGTGTATTTGGTAATTTTCTTGATTCTATGAAAGCAATAAATTAAAGTCAACTTTCAGAGAATCTTATAGATATTTGTGTTGATACACATAGGTTTAATAATCAGATTTATGACTCATTAATGTAATTATACACTGTATTAAAAGGAAACTTACAGTACAAATGACAAATCCATAATGTTTTTCTAATTTCTTCACTCTAATGGTCCCTGTAGCAATGGTAAATATGTGATTTTATGTGATTTTTTATATATAAAATTCTTTTCTTTACTCTTAATCTATTTATCACTATTTTTTTTTGTTTGTATCTGTATTCATTAATTGTTTTGTAAAACATTTGTAATTTGATAGATTATTAATATATTTAAAAATAAGAGTGAAATCAAAAAATATTTATAATTTGAAAGATTATTTATAGATTAAAAATTATAGAGGAGTGAAATTCAAAAACATTTATAATTTTATAACTTATTTAAAAAAAATAGTGATCAAAAGCATGGTGACCAAATGTGAAGGAAAAAACAATTGCAAGAGCTATTTTGAAATTTCGTAGGAGATGGCGCAAAATTCAAGGAGGAGAAAAAAAAAAGGGCATGTGATGCCAAACCAACAGCACGTTAGGTGCACACACCACACCACCGTGTTCAGGGCGCTACGGTTTACCAAACACCACCACAGAAGGTGGTGTTTAGTGGTCGGACAGCCCCACACATGCTGCTTGAATGATGTAGGGGCCATCAACACGTGCCATTTTTTTAAAAAAAAAAATAATATTTAATATATGACTATTACAATAATATCCCCAAGCAACCTCTAAATCTATAACAAAACCAATGTCAGATGACCAAAAAACTCTTACAGGAGAATTGTGTTGTTTTTGTTTTCAAGGGTGTCAGAGTAATTGCAGTATTTCAAAAAAATAAAATGATAAAAACTCTATTGAATCAAAAGCTTTAGAATTATTTATTTGAAGGCTAATTTTGTAATTGTATGCGCATTAAAATAGAAAATAACAAATATAACCTCATACAATATGTTAAAAACATTTGAGTTATGATAAAAAGACAGTATAACCCCCAAAGCTTAATTCATTGTTTTTATTTTTTTCCAATGAAAAATTAATAATTATACTATTACAATAAATAGAAAAATGTGCCTTGAGCTATAGTAATTTCATTAGTTTTTTTCTAATTGGTCAAGGAGCTTACTTAATTTAAGATTCAATTCATTGAATCGTGAGGTAAAGTTGCAAGTCACTAGGTCATCGAGTGTAACATTAACGATAAGAGTAACGTTTCAAATTAAAAAATAAATTGAAAATGGACCGTGTGGGTTTTGAACCTTGCAACATATACATTATGTGTGTTGGGCCTAAACACTAAACAACCAAGGCAAGGTAATGGGCCTTATTGAAAACAAATGTGGGAAATGGCTCCAACCTTGACCAGCTTGTTATGCATCCAATTAGACCAAGTTTTATAGAAACAAAAATAAGAAAACATTATTTCCGACCTGCCGGATTCGAACCAGCGACCTAAGGATGGCCATCAGGATTTCACCCACTACAGTCCTCCGCTCTACCAACTGAGCTAAGGTCGGTTTCTATACACTGAGCAAGGCTAGACTAATTTAACAATTAGCAGTTAGGAGAATGCCCACATCTTTTTATAGTCACATCTTGAGTTTCAACTTGCATATATCCATCCAATCTAAGTCTTTGTTTTTATTTATTTGTTTGTTTATTCACTTTTGTATTGGTGGATGGTGATTTAACCAGGTTCATGGATAAATAATGTATTTACACCAACTCTTGTCAAATGAAGTCCATAATTTTAAAATATATTCAAAACAAAAGAATTCAAATCAATTCTAGTATAGAATTGACTGCAAACAAGTTGTAAGAATAAAATTTAAAAATACATATTAATCATTATATTTATAAAATCCAATATTGGATCTCACATTAAAATTATGATTGGATGGCTCGCAATCTTTTTGAGAAATTTCCTTGTTTTTATAGAAAAATACACATTTTTTTCAAAAACAAAATACTAATAAAAATTAAAAACTATTTTCATTTTAAAAAACAAAATACTATAGCTAAAGGCAAAGTAGAAGTGTCTTTTTCATCTATGCAAATCATTATTCTCATATTCTAAATAACATTTTATTATTTTTTAGTTTAACGTGGGTGTCCGGGTCAGCTTGCGCGTTCCTCGACTAATCCCACGGGCCCTGAAGTTAACGACCATGTAAGCCTTCAGTGGCCATCATATGAGCAACCACAGGGCTCGAACCTGAAACCACAGAGGAAGCAAACCTCTTGGTCCCAAACTCTTACCACTGGGTCACCACCTAGATAGTTAATAACATTTTATTATTATTATTTTGGGTTGTAGCCGATGAAATAATCATGGGCGACAAGTACCCGTTCTTCTATCTCTTATTTTTTCCTTCTTTATTTTCTTTTGTTTTTCTAATAATTTCACTTTAATTATGATATCTGATATTTTTAATATTTCAAATAATTATGGATTTAGTTCTATATGATCTAAAATTTGTGGTTTTACTTCTTTTCCTCCCTATATGCTCCACAATTTTAAAATATATTTCGAAGGTTGGTTTGAAGATATATATATATATATATATGTATGGTTTGTGGATTTATAATCTTAATTGAATTTCAAATGAAGTAGTCATCGAATTTGTCAATGAAAAAAGATTTTAGGAACCGATTATAAACTTGTGAATTCTATCGATTAGTATAAAGAATCAATTTAATCTAAAAATTTAAAATATTAGATAAGATCTTAAGATATAATTTATATTATAAACTTGCTAATTCTATCAATTAGAAGTAGTATTGTGGTTCATTTCTCCATTGATAAATTGCGGCAAAAATATTTATGATTTTAAAATTCATAAAAAAAATATTAATTTAATTTAACTTCTCGTTTTACTAATATAGCAATTTATATAAGAACTAAAATTGACAAATATGTTATACTCTAGCTTATTGTAGTTTATTGCATCTTTGTTTGCTGGGGGTGATTTAGTCAAGATTTTTAAGTTGAATTTGCGTGTAAGAAACTATTGTAGTTATGTAAGAGAATCACAATTTTATCATGGATGAAGAAAATGTCGTTCCTTTGGCCATAGGCAACCCCCTCTCTCTTTCTCTCCTCTCTTTCTCTTCTAAATATTGTTCTTGCCTCGGCTTTACTTGGCTCTGTATTTCCCAGCTCTCAAACTCCCTGTTTATACGCAAGACTAGCCATTTAATCCGTCTGCGCTTTGTCTTGGGTCTTAATTTTTTATAAAAAAAAATAGATATGCATTCTTTGTTTTACATAAAAAATTCTTTCTATAAATTAAAAAGTCTGTGTGCGAGCATTATAATTAAATAACTTGATAATTATCTTTGTAAATAAATTAAATAAAAAATTATTAATGATAACTAAAAAAAATTAAAAAATCAAAAGATAAATATAAATTAAGTTATTTATTCTTACAACATGGAATATTTACCTGGTTATATTTACTAAATTTTTTTATTAAAGTTAATTTTTTATTCAAGTGCGTTTAATATATATATATATATATATATATAACAAATAACTTGGGTTATAGATCCATCTAAGTTTAATAATTAGACCTTAAATAAATAGCCAACAATTGCAAATGAACAAGATTTTTATATAAAAAGGGGGGGGGGGAGTTAATCTGCAAAACATTTAACTCGGATCATGAGATCGGATAACACAATAGAAAAAACAATTAAAGAAAACTATAAAACCAATCTTTTAAAAAATAAAAAAAAATGAGCAAATAAAATAGATGTCAACCCGCATTAATTTTTCAAACCCGTAACTCAGGTCATTAGACCATAAGCACCATAAAAAAAAAATCATGAAACTCAATTCCTAGCAAATCAAACGTTGAAGGATAAAATTGAGGAAAAAAATCAATTACAAAAAAAGATTTAAAATTAAAAAATAAAATTAAAATAATAAGGGTAAAAATTAAAATAAAAAATAAATTAGAGAGTAGCTAAATTTTTTTTATTAGAGGTTTAAATTGAAAAAAAAAACTTTAACTAAAACAAAAGGAATGAAAAGAATGAGGATCAAATTGAAAAAAAATACACCATAAAGTTTTATTGAATGATGAAATTGAAAACCAATAAAACTTTAACAAAAAAGTCAAGAAAAGAAATAAAAATCAAAAGAATAAGGACCAAATTGAAAAAAAAATGACAAATTGTAATTGAATGACTAAATTGAAAACAAGCAAAACTTTTACATAATGGGCAAAAACAAAAATTAGAAATCAAAAGAATGAGAACTAAACTTGAAATATAAAAAACAAAGAGTATCAGTGTGTACTTTTTAAGGAAGAAGAGAGAAAAGAAAAATAAAAAAAAACTAGGAGAAAGAGGACGCAACGTCGCTTCTAAGTTCTAACAACATGATGGAAAGGCAGATATGGCCACAAAAAAGCGCCAATAATTTTTTGAATTAAAAAATTAATAATTCAACATTAAAAAATCAAAATATCCTCCATTAATATGAAATAACAAAAAAAAAAAAAAACTCAATGAAAGGAT
>Ga0307515_10020776_pt1 | contig 11685 bp, 12 predicted proteins | sample 17_EM_MG_FD_194513 | JGI IMG/M metagenome (GOLD analysis project Ga0307515, IMG submission 194513) | Populus trichocarpa ectomycorrhiza microbial communities from riparian zone in the Pacific Northwest, United States - 17_EM | ecosystem: Host-associated > Plants > Roots > Unclassified | place... | reverse complement strand
CGCTGCGCGCCGACTGCCCTGCGATGCTCGGTCTCGTGGCCCGTCGCCAAACTCACTGCGCTTACTTCGTTCGCTGCGTTCAAACAGGCGGCGACAAGTCAGTTTACAAAGCGCGCTGCGCGCGCGGCCACGAGCCCTGCGCTTCTCGGCGCTCCACAGGCGCGCTGCGACCTGCCCGAACCCCGCTTTGCGGACAGGTCGGCGGTGTTTGCGACGAACACCACAGCCGGTGGACTTCGCGGCAGGTGCTGCGCGGGGCGGGCGATTTCTGTGGCGACGAGCAGCGCAGGGCCGGGGTCGGCGCGCGCGCAGCGCGTGCTTCGTGAACTGACTCGTCGCAGGTGTTTGAGCGCAGTGAGCATAGCGAACGAAGCGAGTTTTGCGACGCGACCCCGGACCGAGCAGCGCAGTGCAGTCGACGCGAAGCGGCGACCGCCATCGCATGAGCCCGCACCGCGCAGCGCCTGTCGCGATGCGCTGAACGTCCGCACGCAAAGCGGCCTTTCGCGAATCGCTGGATTGGGCCGCGAGCAATCAATCGCCGCACCGCAATGTTGCGCACGCAGCGAGTCGTGCGAAGCGCGGCGGAGCAACTGAGTTGGCTGCCGAGCCCGAACCGGTGACCGCCGCCGATCGCGTCTACGACGCCATCTACGCGGCCGTGATCGACCATCGGCTCGTGCCCGGTTCGCGCCTGCGCGAAGAAGAGCTCGCGCAGGCCTTCGCGGTGTCGCGCACGCTGGTGCGGCAGGCCTTGCACAAGCTGGCGCAGGACGGCGTGATCACGCTGCGCCCGAACAAGGGCGCGGTCGTGCCCGAGCCGACGCGGCGCGATGGCGAGCACGTGTTCGACGCGCGCCGCGTCGTCGAGTGCGAGGTGGCGCGGCGCCTGGCCGGCAAGCTCGGTGCCGAGCAGCTCGCGCTGCTGCGCAAGCTCGTCGATGCCGAGGACCGCGCGACGCGCTCGCAGAACAAGCAGGAGGCGATCCGCTTGTCTGGCGAGTTCCATCTGCGGCTCGCGCAGATGAGCGGCAACCCGATCTTCGTGCGCCTGCTCGAAGAGCTGCTGCCGACGACCTCGCTGCTGATGGCGCTGTACAAGGCGCCGGGCGAGCCGATGTGCGTCGCGCACAGCCACCGCCGTTTGCTCGTGACCTTGACGGCTGCCACCGGCGCCGGCGCGGCGACCGAGATGCGCCGGCATCTGAACGAGATCGAGCGCTCGCTGTCGCAGCCGGCGGCACGCAAGGATGCCAAGCTGCGCGACGTGTTCAGTGCGTACAAGGCGGTGGCATGACGACGCTCAAGCCTGTCGCCACGCACGGCCGTTTTACCTATTCGGCGATCCGCGACCGGCCGCCGCTGCAGTGGCCGAACGGCGCGCGGCTGGCGGTCTACATCGGCTTCAACCTCGAGCACTTCGCGTTCGGCGAAGGCCTGGGCGCGCGCATCGCGCCGGCATCGAACGAGCCCGACGTGCTGAACCACGCCTGGCGCGAGTACGGCAACCGCGTCGGCGTGTGGCGTTGCCTGGACCTGTTCAACGAGCTCGCGCTGCCGACCGGCGCGCTCGTCAACACGGCGCTGTACGAGCACTGCCCCGAAGTCATCGAGGCCTTCGCGGCGCGCGGTGACGAGCTGATCGCGCACGGCCACACGAACGCGCAGCGCCAGTCCGATCTGAACGAGGCCGACGAACGCGCGCTGATCAAAGCCTGCCGCGCGCGCATGCTGGCCGCCCACGGCAGCGCGCCCGACGGCTGGCTCTCGCCCTGGATCTCGGAGAGCGCCGTCACGCCCGACCTGCTGCGCGAGGCCGGCTTTCGCTACACGCTGAACTGGTGCCACGACGACCAGCCGACGCTGATGCGCACGCGTGCCGGCTCGCTGTGGGCGGTGCCGTATCCGCAGGAGCTCAACGATATCCCGACGATCATCGGCCGCCAGATGGACGCGAAGGACTTCGCGCAGATCGTCATCGACCAGTTCGACGAGATGCTGGAGCAGGCGCACGCGCCGTCCGAGCCGCACGGGCTGGTGATGGGTATCGCGCTGCACCCGTACATCGTCGGCCAGCCGTATCGGCTGCGGCACCTGCGGCGGGCGCTGCGCCACATCGTCTCGCACGCGACGATCACCGCGCCCGGCGAGGTCTGGATCACGACGCCAGGCGCGATCGCGAACGCGATGATTGCGCGCGACGCCGAGACGAACACACCCTGATGGACATCGACTTCGCCGCGCTCACCGAGTACCAGCGCTACAAGCTGATGGCCAGCCTGATCGTGCCGCGGCCGATCGCGCTCGTCACGACGCTGGGTGAGACCGGCGTTGTCAACGCGGCGCCGTTCAGCATGTTCAACATGCTCGGCGAAGAACCGCCGATCGTGATGATCAGCATCAACCGGCTGCAGGACGGCCACCTCAAAGACACCGCGGCCAACATCGCACGCACGAAGGAGTTCGTCGTCCACATCGCCGACGAGGCGATGGCCGAGCAGATGCACCGCTGCGGCGAGCGCCTGCCGCCCGATGTGAGCGAGCTCGCGGCCGTGGGGCTGACGACGCTGGCGTCGACCGCCGTCGCCCCGCCGCGCATCGCGCAGGCGCCGGTCGCGTTCGAGTGCACGCTGTGGGAGACGCTGGAGACCGCGAGCCGCCAGATCTTCATCGGCGAGGTGCGCTGGCTGCATGCGCGCGACGGCCTGATCGACACCGCCACCTGGCGCGTGAAGCTGCAGGACTACTTCCCGGTCGCGCGCTTCGGCGCGAGCTTCTACGTGACGACACGCGAGCGCTTCTCGTTCGAGGCCAAGGCCAACGCAATCGACGAGATCTGACGAGCCCGACGCGTCGTGCCGCAGGCGCGGTTCGTCACCAGTGCCGCCAGGTCGAGACGCCGATGCCCAGCGTCAGCTCGTCGTGGTGGCGCTTCTGCGCTTGACGCGCAAGTGCACGGGCCAGCAGACGGTCGGAGGCGCCGATGTCGTGCAGCGTGCGCGCGTCGAGCTCCGCGAGACTGTCCAACTCGTCGCCCGCGTCTGCACGCGGTCGCGTCCAGCGCGCCCCGCGTCGCAGCAGCGCGAGCAGCCATGCGAGAGACAGCCGTGGGATCGCCGGGAGGTGCAGGGTGGTGTTCATGTGGTCAGGATAGGCGCCCAAGTGCGCCGGTGGAATCGATCAATATCGGCCACCGTGGTCGGCTATGCTTACCAGCACGATGCGCCTGCCCTTGCAAACCCTGCCTGCTTTTCGCGTCGTCGCACGCCTGTCCAACCTGCGTGCGGCGGCCGAAGAACTTCATCTGACGCACAGCGCGGTCAGCCAGCAGATCAAGCTGCTCGAGGAGCAGATCGGCTTCGAGCTGTTCGACCGCCGCGGCCGCCGCATCGCGCTGAACGCGGCCGGTGAGGCGCTGCTGCGCGCCGTCGAGCCGGCGCTGGCGCAGCTCGACGATGGCATGCGCGCCGCCGCAGCAGCTGCCGGCGGCACCGCGCATCGGCTGCGCGTCACTTTGCTGCCGTCGTTCGCGCAACGCTGGTGGATGCCGCGCATGGCGTCATGGCGCGAGCGCCACCCCGACATCGCGATCGAGCTGCACACCTCGCAGCAGGTCATCGATCTGCAGCGCGAGGGTTTTCATGCCGCGCTGCGCCAGGGCAACGGCGATTGGCGCGGCCTCGATGCCGAGCGCCTGCTCGACTCGCCGCTGATCGCCGTCGGCTCGCCGAACGCGGCGCGTCGCCTGCTCGGCCGCGGGCCGGAGGCGCTCGCCGACGAACCGCTGCTCGGCGATGCGCCGGTTTGGGAGAGCTGGTTCGCGCTCGCCGGCCTGCGCTGCCGCGTCAACCCGGTGGCCAGTTTCAACGACGCTGGGATGATGCTGCAGGCGGCCGAACAAGACCTCGGCCTGGCGCTCGCGCGCGAGCTGCTGGTGGCCGACGCGCTGCGCGACGGACGCCTGATGCGGCTGTCGAGCCTCGAGCTGACCAAGGACCAGGCCTACGCGCTGTGGTTCGCCTACCCCAGCGGCCTGCGCGACTGGCCGCCGCTGCAGGCCTTGCGCACCTGGGTGCTCGACGAGCTGAAGCGGTCGGAGCGCGGGCTGCGCGCGGCGCCCGCGCCGGCTGCCCGCCGTCGTCAGGCCCGCGTGAAGCGGTAGATGCCGTCGGCATCGAGCCGGCGCACCAGCCGGCCATCCAGCCACAGCAAGTGCAGGTGCGCGATCGACTCGCCCATCGCGAACGTGGTCTGGTGCAGGTCGAGCTGACGGCGGAACAGGATCATCAGCAGGTCCGCCGCACATTGCGGTGCTTCGGCGCAGGCGGCGATCACGTCGGCGAGCCGCTCGTCGTGGTGGGCGACGAGTTGATCGACGCGCGTGTGCAGACCCTTGAACGGCCGGCCGTGCGAGGGCAGCACCAGCACGTCGGCCGGCAGCGCCGCCTTCATGCGCGTGATCGAGTCGAGGTACAAGCGCAGCGGGTTCGATTCGGGCTCACCTTCGTGCACGCTGACGTTGGTCGAGATGCGCGGCAGCACCATGTCGCCGCTGATCAGCGTGCCGAGTGCGGCGCAGTGCAGCGCCATGTGCTCGGGCGCGTGGCCGTAGCCGACCTGACAGACCCACGCGTGGCCGTTGATCTGCAGCACGTCACCGGCCAGCAGGCGCCGGAAACTCGCCGGCACCTGCGGCACCATGCTCGCGTAGTAGTTGGTGCGGGCCTTGATCTGGGCCTGCGCCTCGGGGTCGACCAGGCCGTGGCTGGCCATGAAGCGCGCGGTCGCCTCGCCACCGATCGCAGCGATGCCGGCGCTCGCGAGCTGCGCGGTGTGGTGGTCGGTCGCGCTGATCCACAGCCGCACGTTCCATTTCTCGGTGAGCCAGTGCGCGAGACCGATGTGGTCCGGGTGCATGTGGGTCACGATCACGCGCAGCACCGGCAGGCCGTCGAGTTCGTTCGCGAAGATCTGCTCCCAGGCGGCGCGTGTGGCGTCGTTGGTGATGCCGCAATCGACGATGCTCCAGCCGTCCACGCCGTCCACGCCGTCCACGCCATCGATGCGGTCGCGCAGCAGCCAGAGGTTGATGTGGTCGAGCTGGAACGGCAGCAGCATGCGCAGCCAGCGCACGCCGGGCACCACCTCCAGCGTCGTGCCGACGGCGGGCAGCGTGTCGCCGAACGGGTAGTGCAGTTGTTGCTCGAGGGCGTTCATTGCGCCCTCCGCCGGGCCGCCCCAAGGCGGGCGTGCGCCCCCGCGGGGGGCAGGAGCGAAGCGACGTGGGGGTGGTCCATCTCTGCTGCCTTTACACTTGACGTATACGTTAATTGAGCCAGTGTAGTTCGTAGTTCGAGCCGCCACCGTCGCCATCACCCTATGCCCGCTGCTTCATCTACCGTCACGCTCACTATCGGCGAACTCGCGCGCGAGTTCGATCTGACGACCCGCGCGATCCGCTTCTACGAAGACTGCGGCCTGCTCGCGCCGCAGCGCAAGGGCCGCAACCGCGTCTACACCGCGCGCGACCGCACGCGCCTGAAGCTGACGCTGCGCGGCAAGCGCCTCGGGCTCACGCTGGCCGAGGTCAAGGAGCTGGTCGACATGTACGAGTCGCCGCGTGACACCTTGCCGCAGCTGAAGAAGTTCCTCAGCGTGCTGGCCGCGCACCGCGCGCAGCTCGAGCAGCAGATGGCCGACCTGCATGCCACGCTGGACGAGGTGCGCGCGCACGAGAAGGAAAGCCGACGGCTGCTGGCCGAAGGCGAGCGGCGCAAGCCGGCCTGAGCAACCGACCGGACGCGACGACGTTCGGCATCGATCGATTCGAATCGAAGGAGACATGCGATGACCCAGCTACCCGGACTGAACTTCCAACTCGGCGACGACGTCGACGCGCTGCGCGATGCGGTGCGCGACTTCGCGCAGGCCGAGATCGCGCCCCGCGCGGCCGAGATCGACCGATCCGACCAGTTCCCGATGGACTTGTGGCGCAAGATGGGTGCGCTCGGCGTGCTCGGCATCACCGTCGGCGAAGAGTACGGCGGCGCCGGCATGGGCTACCTCGCGCACATGATCGCGATGGAGGAGATCAGCCGCGCGAGCGCGTCGGTCGGTCTGAGCTACGGCGCGCACAGCAACCTGTGCGTGAACCAGATCAAGCGCAACGGCAGCGATGCGCAGCGTGCGAAGTACCTGCCCAAGCTGATCAGCGGCGAGCACGTCGGCGCGCTCGCGATGAGCGAACCGGGCGCCGGCTCGGACGTGATCTCGATGAAGCTGAAGGCCCAGGACCGCGGCGACCACTACCTGCTCAACGGCAGCAAGATGTGGATCACCAACGGTCCCGACGCCGACACGCTGGTCGTCTATGCGAAGACCGAGCCCGAGCTCGGCGCGCGCGGCGTCACCGCGTTCCTGATCGAGAAGGGCATGAAAGGCTTCAGCATCGCGCAAAAGCTCGACAAGCTCGGCATGCGCGGCAGCCACACCGGCGAGCTCGTGTTCAACAACGTCGAGGTGCCGGCCGAGAACGTGCTCGGCGCGCTGAACGGCGGCGCGCGCGTGCTGATGAGCGGGCTCGACTACGAGCGCGCGGTGCTGACCGGCGGGCCGCTGGGCATCATGCAGTCGGTGATGGACGCGGTCGTGCCCTACATCCACGACCGCAAGCAGTTCGGCCAGAGCATCGGCGAGTTCCAGCTGATCCAGGGCAAGGTGGCCGACATGTACACCGTGCTGCAGGCCGGACGCGCGTTCGCCTACACCGTGGCAAAGAACCTCGACATGCTCGGCAGCGACCACGTGCGCCAGGTGCGCAAGGACTGCGCGAGCGTGATCCTATGGTGCGCCGAGAAGGCGACCTGGATGGCCGGCGAGGGCATCCAGATCTTCGGCGGCAATGGCTACATCAACGAGTACCCGCTCGGCCGGCTGTGGCGCGACGCCAAGCTCTACGAGATCGGCGCCGGCACGAGCGAGATCCGGCGCATGCTGATCGGCCGCGAGCTGTTCTCCGAGACGATGTAGACGGCAAGCAAGTTTCTCTCGCACGCTTCACCCCGTTCGCGGCGGCCGGCCGTTCAACGCATGTCGACACTCATCCACGGAGCTTCTTCATGCACACCACCCGCCGCTTCTTCATCGCGATGGCCGCCGCGGCCGCAGCCTGGCCGGCGTTCGCGCACGGCCATCTGGTCGAGGTCGAACTCGTCGACCGCCAGCGCAACCAGCCCTTGCCGACCTACCAGCACCAGGGGGCCGCGTGGGTCGCGGGCCAGCCGGGCAGCCGCTACGCGGTCCGCATGCGCAACCGCAGTGGCCAGCGCGTGCTGGTCGTGCTGTCGATCGACGGCGTCAATGCGGTCAGCGGCGAGACCGCCGCGACCGGCCAGACCGGCTACGTGCTCGGCCCCTGGCAGACGACCGAGATCACCGGCTGGCGCAAGAGCCTGACCGAAGCCGCGGCCTTCTACTTCACCGCGCTGCCCGACTCGTATGCGGCGCGCACCGACCGGCCCGACAACGTCGGCGTGATCGGCGCCGCGGTGTTCCGCGAACGCGAGCCAGACCTCGCGATGCGGCGCCGCCTCGAGGCCGAGCAGCCCCGCGTGGCGCAGGGCAGCGTCGAACGCGATGGCGCGGCCGAGTCGCGCGCTGCGCCGGCCGCGGCGCCGGCTGCAGCGGCCAAGTCGGCGGCGCCGGCCCGCGACGAGCGCCTGGGCACGGGGCATGGCGAGCGCGAATACGCGCCGACGACGCAAACCAGTTTCGAGCGCGCCAGCGAGCGCCCGGCTGACGTTGTGCGCGTGCGCTACGACAGCTACGAAAACCTGATGGTTCTCGGCGTGCTGCCGCGGCCGCGCTTCCTGCCCGCGGTGCCGAACCCCTTCCCCGGCTTCGTGCCCGACCCGCGCGGGTGATCGGGCCGCGCTCCGTCGGGGCCACCCGGCTGGGCGGCTGCGTGCGTACACTGCTGAAAAATTGCGGCGCCGCAGCATCATGACCATCCAGCTTCAAGAGCTTCTCGACAGCAACCGCCTGTGGGCCGCGAAGACCGAGGCACGCAGCCCCGGCTTCTTCACCGGCCTGCTGCAGCAGCAGGCGCCGCAGTACCTGTGGATCGGCTGTGCCGACAGCCGGGTGCCGGCGAACGAGCTGGTCGACCTGCTGCCGGGCGAGCTGTTCGTGCACCGCAATGTCGGCAACGTGGTCGTGCACTCGGACCTGAACTGCCTCTCGGTGATGCAGTTCGCGACCGACCTGCTGAAGGTCAAGCACGTGATCATCGTCGGCCACTCCGGCTGCGGCGGCGTCGGTGCGGCATTGAACGATTTGCGCATCGGCCTGGCCGACAACTGGATCCGCCATGTGCAGGACGTGCGCAACCGCCACCGCGACTGGCTCGCCGGTGTGCCGGCGGCGCAGCGCGTCGATGCGCTGTGCGAGCTCAACGTCGTCGAGCAGGCGCTCAACGCCTGTCAGACGACCGTCGTGCAAGACGCCTGGGGACGCGGCCAGGAGTTGGTCGTCCACGGCTGGTTCTATGGCCTGTCCAACGGGTTGCTGCACGACCTGAAGATGACCGTCTCGGGCCCGGCCGAGATGAACGAGGTCTACGAGCGCGCGATTGCCGCCGTGCGTGCGCGCTACCCTGCCGTCGAGCCTGCCTGATGCCCGCAGCGTTCCCGACCGCGCTGACCGACCTGCGCGCCTTCGACATCGCGCAGGCGATGCTCGATGGCTTCAACCGCCACTACACACTGTTCCGCGAGGCCAGCGCTGACGCCAAGCGCCGCTTCGAGCAGGCCGACTGGCACGGCCAGCAGCGCGCGCAGCGCGAGCGCATCGAGTTCTACGACCTGCGCGTCGAAGAAGGCGCGGAGCGGCTGCAGCGCGAGTTCCAGGCGTCGGAGCTGCCCAAGGACGTGTGGCAGCAGGTCAAGCTGCACTACATCGGCCTGCTCACCGATCACCACCAGCCCGAGCTCGCCGAGACCTTCTTCAATTCGGTGACGACGAAGATCCTGCACCGCAGCTACTTCCACAACGACTTCATCTTCGTGCGGCCCGCGGTCTCGACCGAGTACATCGAGAACGACGAGCCCGCGTCGCTGCCGACCTACCGCGCCTACTACCCGACCAAGACGACGATGCGCGAGACCTGGCTGCGCATCGTCAGCAACTTTCAGCTCGAGTGCGCATTCGAAGACCTGGAGCGCGACATCGATTGCGTGTTCGACGCCGTCGCGAACCAGCTCGGCGACTACCGGATGCGCGCGAACTTCCAGATCCAGGTGCTGAGCTCGCTGTTCTACCGGAACAAGGGCGCCTACCTGGTCGGCAAGATCATCAACGGCTTCAACGAGACGCCGTTCGCGCTGCCCATCCTGCACGACGAAAACGAGAACGGCCGGCTGATCATCGACACCGTGCTGTTCGGCGAGGACGAGCTGCTGCTGTTGTTCAGCTTTGCGCGCGCCTACTTCATGGTTGCGATGGAAGTGCCCTCGGCCTACGTGCAGTTCTTGCGCTCGATGATGCCGCGCAAGCCGCGCAGCGAGATCTACAACGCGCTCGGCCTGGCCAAGCAGGGCAAGAACGCGTTCTACCGCGATTTCTTGTACCACCTGAAGCACTCGAGCGACCACTTCCGCATCGCGCCAGGCATCAAGGGCATGGTGATGCTGGTGTTCGACCTGCCGAGCTTCCCGTATGTGTTCAAGGTCATCAAAGACTTCTTTCCCGAGCAGAAGGAAACCACGCGCGAGCTGATCAAGAGCAAGTACCTGATCGTCAAGCAGCACGACCGCGTCGGGCGCATGGCCGACACGCTCGAGTACAGCAACGTCGCGTTCCCGCGCCTGCGCTTCGACGACGAGCTCGTCGCCGAGCTGCAGCACTACTGCCCCAGCCTGCTCGAGGAAGACGGCGACGCGCTGGTGATCCGCCACCTCTACATCGAGCGCCGCATGATCCCGCTCAACATCTATCTGCAGGAGGCCTCGCTGGCGCAGATCGAGAGCGCGGTGATCGAATACGGCAACGCGATCAAGGACCTGGTGCGCGCCAACATCTTCCCCGGCGACATGCTCTGGAAGAACTTCGGCGTGACGCGTCACGGCAAGGTCGTGTTCTACGATTACGATGAGATCGAATACCTGACCGACTGCAACTTCCGCAAGGTGCCGACGCCGCGCACCGAAGAAGAAGAGATGTCGGCCGAGGTCTGGTACAAGGTCGGCCCGAAGGACGTGTTCCCCGAGACCTTCGGCCCGTTCCTGCTCGGCAACCCAGGCGTGAAGAGCGTGTTCATGAAGCACCACGCCGACCTGCTCGACGCAGCGTTCTGGCAAGGCCACAAGGAGCGCATCCAGGCCGGTTATGTGCATGATGTATTCCCTTACGACGCCGCCAAGCGCTTCGGGCGCCCGGGGTCGTCGCAGTCACTCTGATTGATCCATTTCGAGGAGAGAGCCACCATGTCCGATCCCATCGTCATCGTTTCTGCGGCCCGCACGCCCATCGGCGGCTTGCTGGGTGACTTCAGCTCGCTGAGCGCGCACCAGCTCGGCGCCGTCGCGATCAAGGCAGCGGTCGCACGCGCCGGCATCACCGGCGACGCCGTCGACGAGGCACTGATGGGCAACTGCCTGATGGCCGGCCAGGGTCAGGCGCCGGCGCGCCAGGCGGTGCTGGGCGCGGGGCTGCCGCAGTCGGTCGGCGCGGTCACGCTGTCGAAGATGTGCGGCTCGGGCATGCGCGCGATGATGTTCGCGCACGACATGCTGAGCAGCGAGACCGCCAGCGTCGTGATCGCCGGCGGCATGGAAAGCATGACCAACGCACCGCACCTCACGGCCATGCGCAAGGGCGTGAAGTACGGCATGACGGCGCTGTACGACCACATGGCGATCGACGGCCTCGAAGACGCCTACGAGAGGTTGCCCAACGGCGCTGGCAAGGCGATGGGCGTGTTCGCCGAGGAGTGCGTGGCCAAGTACAGCTTCAGCCGCGAGCAGATGGACCAGTTCGCGGTGTCGTCGACCCAGCGCAGCAAACTCGCCAACGAAGACGGCAGCTTCGACTGGGAGATCGCGCCGGTCACGCTCGCCGGTAAAAGCGGCGACACGGTGATCAAGTTCGACGAGCAGCCGTTCAAGGCCAAGCTCGACAAGATCGCCGGCCTGAAGCCCGCGTTCAAGAAAGACGGCACGATCACCGCGGCGACCTCGTCGAGCATCTCCGACGGCGCCGCCGCGCTGGTGCTGATGCGCGAGAGCACCGCCAAGAAGCTGGGCTGTACACCGCTGGCCCGCATCCTCGCGCACGCGGTGCACGCGCAGGCGCCGAACTGGTTCACGACCGCGCCGGTCGGTGCGATCGACAAGGTCTTGAAGAAGAGCGGCTGGGCCGCCAAGGATGTCGATCTGTGGGAAGTGAACGAGGCCTTCGCCGCCGTCACGCTCGCGGCGATGACCGAGTTCAAACTGCCGCACGAGATCGTCAACGTGCACGGCGGCGCGGTCGCGCTCGGCCACCCGATCGGCGCGAGCGGGGCGCGCATCGTCGTCACGCTGCTCGGTGCGCTGCGCAAGCGCGGCCTCAAGAAGGGCGTGGCGGCGCTGTGCATCGGCGGCGGCGAAGCGACCGCGCTGGCACTGGAGCTTTGCTGAATGACGCTGG
>Ga0307515_10020775_pt1 | contig 11686 bp, 3 predicted proteins | sample 17_EM_MG_FD_194513 | JGI IMG/M metagenome (GOLD analysis project Ga0307515, IMG submission 194513) | Populus trichocarpa ectomycorrhiza microbial communities from riparian zone in the Pacific Northwest, United States - 17_EM | ecosystem: Host-associated > Plants > Roots > Unclassified | place... | reverse complement strand
AAGCCTGCCCTTAGGCTTTATAGTTATCCCCCTAGTTAAGAAAAAAAATTATACTATTCTTCTTCCTAGCACCAGATCTATTCTAAATAGTCGCTATCCCTTCCCACGCTGGCGTTCACAGCTTGGCGCCAAGCCTAGGAATATTGGTATTAGATGTATATATAAATACAACGAATTATATAGCAAAATCAAGTACTTATAATGCCTGCAACATTCTTAAATAATATTAATGTGGTCTAATATACGAAATATATTATTCCTCCGTCTAGAGTAGCTAAGCAGCTAGCGCCTAAGCCCTGGGCTCTGCCTACTTTCTCTCCGCTTTAAATTAATGACTATAACAACCCTAGAGAGCCTAATCTGCCTACCAGTCTTAATTAGTATAATCCTATAGCCCTTTTCCACCTATTCTTTATTAATTAAATAGTGGATAAGATAGTGGCGTAAATAAATAAGTATATAGAGCTATACCTAACGCCGGAGGACTAGAAACTAAAGGAAAAAGAGCGGCCATAGTAACTAACATTAAGGAGAGAACTGTACGCGTACTTTATAGTGATGATTTATATAGGCTTAGTTATAGAGCCAGCTATTAAAGACTATTAGGGCTCTTTACTAAGCCATGGATCTAAGTATAAGATATTAAGATATATCTTAAAGAACTAGTTTAAATAGATAGATCGCTACATACGCTACACAACTCTATAGCCAGAGAATGACGGCGTCTCTTACACTACATTTAACCGAGTAGATAAGCTTTCTAAGCACCTGCAAATCCTCTCTTATTAATACTACTCGCCGGGAGCCCATCTTACTATTAATAAGACTATTAAAAGATTTATAGGCCGCGCACCAAAGATTATAAATATATCGTTGAAACCTACACCTAAAGGCTTTAAGATCTGGGTCCTGGCAAACTAAGGATATGTTCTTAATTAGTTATAATATGCTAAAGGTAATAATAAAGGCCCAGTAGATTTTAACACCGCCTTCCTTAAGGAGGGCTTCTCTAAGACCTAAGCTGTCATTCTTAACTTCCTTACCCAAATAAATCCTCTTACAAATAACGAGCGCCTCTATCTACTTAGCAAGTACGTTATCTGGCTTAACAACCTCTTCTACAGTGTTAAACTTTTTAAACGGCTTCTTACCTTTAGTATTAGGGCGGCAGGAACTGTTAGAACTACATGAATAAAGCGGGAGGAGATAGGAGATAGAGAGTGTAATATTATTACGTCTATAGAGACTTCTATATAAGGGAGAACGTCGCAGAAAACAAAAGTGCCTACTAAGCAATTCTCGCCACACCTTATGGACCTTAAATTGATCTATACTGCCTAAATTCCATAGGGTACGCTCTATAGAGAGCTCTTGAAAGGTCGTATGGTAATAGAGTTTGCTTAGGCAGATACGCAGATTGTTTTATTTATATCTATTATTTATAATAGTACACTAAGCTCTTCTTATTATCTTAACACTAAGTATTTTCCCCTACTAACGTTATATATCTCTAGGTCAATCCTATATTATAAAGCGACGAAAACGACCTATAAAGACCTCTATAAACTTCAAACAGAAGCGACAGGCCTTTAGCAATAAGGTAGTAAAGGAATTAAACATTCCTAACTTTATAGACAAGTACAATTACTATATATGCGGCGTCGACGTGGCGGATTAATTAAGGTCATATTATAACACCTAAAGAATTCACTATAAGACTTAGAAACCTTTATTCTCCTTCCTCTTCAATACTATAGTTGGAAACTACTATAAACTCTCCTCCTATAAGCCCTTTAACGGCGCGCGAGGCACTTAAAAAGACACCCATTTTGTAACGGAACCTTGTAGTAAGAACTACAATAGGTCCTATTAATAGGCTAGGTGTATAGGTAATATAAACAAAGTTAATAATGTAATAACAACTAGTAGAGTAGTTGCCTAATAAATTAACTCTAATTATATTCTAAGAATTACTATAAGGAAGGAACTATCTAGGTAGGGACTATAGTCCTTTAAATACACAACTATACTCCTAAGAAATCCTTCTTATATGTAATATACGTATTATATATAAGGTACGTAAGTTCCTCTTATTCCCTTTATATACTATATAGCATATTATATAACTTTAGTTACTATTCCTTATTATATAGCTCTACGGGTTCTATCCTAAACCATACCCTTATTAACTAACTAGCTTCTTTTAACTCTTCTCTAAGTAGTTATAATATTATACTTAAAGCGTCTATAATACTATTTCCCTCCTCTTTATCTTCGTCCTTAAAGATTCCTAATATCTCTAAGTTATTTACTAGAGGTGTAATATCCGTCTAATTAATTTAGTTAATATTATTACTTATTATACCTAAAGCATCTTCTTCTTTATATACGTAATATTATGCTCGCACTATTACTGCCATATTATTGCTTAGTAAAATTATACTATCTCTATATTCTCGTTATATAAAAGAGGGGTTAGTTTATATTATATTGGCGAGCCCTTCCTTATAGCAACCTTCCTCTTACTTAGAGTGCACTAAAGCAAATATTTAATTATCCTATAATATTTACTCTACTTTTAATACTAAATATATATATTCTATAACTCTTAATAGTCTTTAAGTTCCCTAAGTAATTTATTATAGGGTCTTATATTTAATCTATCGCTATAAAGCTTAATAGTAACCTAGTATAGGCTCTTACTAAGCTTAAGCGTTCTTAGGATATAGAATAAAAGGCCCTAAATACTCGCATCGCGGCATCTACTTAGCTGCTTCATCTTAAGAAAGTATATAAAAAGGTGCATTTTAAGGAGTAGAAGCTCATAGAACAAGGTCTATAAAAACTTAGTAATAAAAAAACTAGTCCTCCTTTAACTAAATAGAGAACAGCTCTAAATAGCTTAGTAGCTGTTTCTCCTAGGTCCCCCTTAAGTAACTTATTCTTTAACAATTCTTCTTTATTAATATTGCCTAACCTAATTTCTTTTAGTACTCCTCTACCTTTTCTATAGCGTTTTTTAAATTCTATAGTAGCTCCTAGGTAGTCTTATTATAGCCTATCCACTTAACCTTATACTATATTTTATTATTAATATCCTTATAACTAATAATCTTTAAAACTTACTATTTATCTTCTTCCTATCCTCTATACATATCTACTTTATAAATTAGTGGCTTAATATTCCCTTATACTAGATCTAGCATTATAATATACTATATAGGGTAGATCTTTATTTTAGCTAGTAAGTTTAACTTAAATATAACTAGTGAAATTCTCTATATAATTTTAAAAGGTCCTAGTCTAACATAGTCTGATTTCTTACTTAGTTATTAACTCTTAAAATTTTTATATAGTAGCTATACTTTATCTCCCTCCTTAAGATCTAGTCCCTTAGATCTCTTAGCATTATAGTACCTTTTTATTCTCTATTATACTATCTTAGCTGTTTCTATAAGGTTCGTATAAAGATTTATTAAAGTCTCTATTCTTTACTTAGCTATACTACTTATCTTCTTTACTTAATATAGCAATAATAATATCCTTAGCTTATATCCATAATTCGCCTTAAATAGTGACGTACCCATTCCTTCCTATAGTGTTATATTATATGCAAACTATATAATAGATTCTTTAATTAACGTCTAATACAGATCCTATTTAGGCCTACGCAGACTACTCCGTATATAAGGGGAAAGTAATATTAACAGGAAAAACCCCTTGCTATTAGGGGGGAGGAAAAACCCTATAAACCACCTCAGTCGGATAAAAAACCCCGAATTGCCATGTTTGCACATAGTGCGGCCCTATAGGCCTATAGCTACGTCCTCCTCCTTAGATGTTTTGAACTCCTTAGGAACCACTACTTCCTTCTCTAGCTTATCCTAGCTAGGGTTCACTACGTCCTAGCTAGGCCTTACTAATTAATTGCCCTACTGTTGTTTCCCATATCTTAGCCATCCCCTATATGCTATCTCTTATCTAACCATTGCTATATACGCCATACCTCCCCCCCCTAAGGCCTATTAAAGGCGTAAGGGGGATTTATCTATAAACTACCATTATACTAAAAGGCGAGCGGAACGTATATGTGTATGCCTGGGTATCTTTTATACCTAGGCCCCAGTCACTAGGCCCTCGCCAAGGGTTACCACTCCTTAAAAGGAGATAAAAAAACCGTATGGTGTTGTCTAGGCTGCCAGGTAGTATTTAATAGTTAATGGTAAGTAACCGTATGCTCCGCGGGCGATCGCCCTAGGGGTTAGGAGGGGCCGTATATTTGCTCGTTCGTTCATTTATTCGCGTTTATTTGTCCGTTAATATAAGGTTATTAATGCTTTCTACTAGGGGTCGGGGGATGTTATCGAATACTGTGCATCCATATTAGATTATACAGGTGCCCTAGATAGGAAAACAGCGTAGTAGTCGTCGTATATAGAGAGCTGACAGTAGTGTTCTTTAAGATCTCACCATCCGAAAATTTTTCACCACCGCCCTCAACGCCTACAACTACCACTAGGTCCTGTCCGCACGCTATACAACGTCTCTACGTTGGCTCTGGATCTGAACTTCAAAGACTAGGTTCGTAGCCGTCACCATGTATAGGTGCAGAGTCCGATTTCGACGGCCTATGCAAACTATATAACTAGTAATAATAATACCCAATTGTTCTATATATAGTTAATATAATATCTTAAATACTACTCTAGTGTCTAATTTAACCTTTCTATTTAACCGTCTATCTATAGATAATATATAGTAAAAATTACTACTTAAACTCCTTATTCTGCTAAAAATACCTCTTAGAATACTACTATAAATCTTAAATCTCTATCTAATATAATCTTACTTAGTACTCTATATCTTATAAATACTTCCTTAATATAGATTCTAGCGACATCTTCTACTAAGATTTCTTCTATACACGCTATAAAGTATCCCCACTTTATAAGCTTATCTACTATTACTAAAATTATATTATAATCTTATCTGGTAATAGAATCTCTTAACTTTAGTAATTTAATAATAAAGTCCTATAATATAACCTCCTATAGTCTTCCTAGTATCTTAACTAGTTATAGCCCTCTATATAGCTTATATCTTATTAGTTTATTTCTTTAACAATCTAAACACTCTTTAGTAACTTTTCTAGTAATCCCCTAGATTCTATTAATAATTTTTTTTTTCTAAAGTCTTAACACTAAGCCTATAGCTCCATTATATCCCTAAGTTATTCCTTTATAGAAATCTTCTATAAAATACTCTACTATGCCTTTTAGGATATATATAGCTTTTTAGTTTTTATATATATCTATCTATAGATCTTCTAGTTATACTTTTAGAATCCTCTATACCTAAAAGCTCTCTAGTGTCTTATAAACTCTTTCTATTTTATCTTCTTAAGTTACTATAATTTTTAGATAATTATACCTAATTAATCCATCTGTGTCTTTTTACAGTAAAGCCCCTAATAGCTTTTCGTCGTTTTATAGTTTAGCTTTCCTACTTAGAGCGTCTATTTATGCGTTATTTATACCCTTAGTATACTAAATCTTAAAATAGTAATCTATAAGTATCTCTACCCATCTAACCTATCTTTAGTTAAGTTCCTTTGTTATTAGGAATCCTATTAGGTTCTTATAATCTATTTTAACTATAAATAGTTTCTCTATTCCTTATAAGAACGCTCTCTATTTCTTTAGTGCTATAACTATACCTAACAACTCCTTATTATAGATGTTATAGTTTAACTCTAGTAGTATTATCTTCCAACTATAGTATACTACTAAATACTATCCGTCTTTATATTTCTATATAAAGTATACTCCTAGTATAAAATCTAATACATTTATCTTAACAACCATTTCTAACTTTAGTTAGTAGATTTTAAGGGTTAGTTCTTAGGTAAATAACTCCTTAAGTTCCCTAAATAACTTTCTTTACTCTTTTACCCATATCTATAGTTCCTTTTTCTTTATTAATTAAATAAACAGCTTAATATTTTTTTAACTATTATACTATAAACCTCCTATAGTAGTTGCAAAACCCTAAAAACAATCTTAACTATATAATATTCTCTAGTTCTTACTAATTAACTATAGCTTTAATCTTCTTTAGGTCTATACTTAATTTGCCTAGTTTAATAATAAATCTAATAAAATCGGTCTTCCTTATAAAGAACTCACATTTCTTAATCGCTACTAGCATTTATTCTTCTTATAGTCTCTTTAAAACCCATTTAACATATTTTTCGTGTTCTTCCTCACTTATTAAGTAGATAATAATATCATTAAGGTATACTATAACAAACTCATTAAAATATTCCCCTAATACGCTATTAATTCGCTTTTAAAACATTACTAGTACGTTTATAAGCCCAAATTATATAACTAATAGTTTATATAGTCCTTCCTTTAACCTAAAAGCTACCTTCTATTCGTTGCCTTCCTTAATTCTAATCTAATAGTATACCTATCTTAGATCTATCTTTATAAAGATTTACATATTACCTATCCTGTCTTAGATCTTACTAATTAAGGGTAAAGGATACCTATCCTTTCTTATAATGCTGTTTAACTGTCTATAGTTAATATATAGCCTTAGTTTACCATTTTTCTTTAATATAAACAGTACTGGATAACCCGCTAATGACTGCAATAGTCTAATATATCCCTTTTATAAGCTTTCTTAGATAAACTCTTTAAGTGCCTATAACTCTTTTTCTATAAGCTTATAGGTTAGAAAAAACCTTAAACTTATTCCTAATTCTAACTCTATCTTATAGTTCTATACTATATATTTTAACAGCTTTTCACTTTCTAGTAACTATAGCTTTTTACTATACTTATAGTATCTCTTTAGTATATAATCTAACCCTTTCTCAGTTTCTTTATATATTGCTCTAACTTAGTTTATTATTATATCTTACGGTATTAAGTATCCCTAATATTAACTTAACCTATAACCTAATTAATTTTTAGATTATATTCCTATAACTAAGGTATTCCTAGTACTACCTTATTATTTCCTAGTAGTAATATATTAAGAGACATCTTAATTTATCTCCCTTTAGTGGTTAACTAAATAGGTCCTATTTTAAGATTAATAATACCTCCTCTATAGGCTATTAGATCTCCTAAAATTATAACTAATAGGTAAGAATATTTCTTCTTTTTATATGGTAATCCTATTCTTTTAACTACTACTAGTAAGATATAATTTCTTATTACTCCACTATCTATTAGTGCTTTAAACTGCTAATCTTACCATTTAACTTATAAGTTTAAGTATTATCCTTAAATTCCTTTAAGGGTCTAAGGCTCTACTACTAGCTCCCTCTAGTCCTATAGGCCTCTACTTTTCCTAACTATTAGCTACTAAATCCTATTTATACTTAGTCCACTTTTAGCTAATACTTAGTGTTGGGAATAAAGGCAAGCGCTCACCATCTAAGGCATATTGCCGTCACGTGTGGCAAGTTGCCGTCACGTGTGGCCGCGGCACTAGCGTGGCGAGGAGCCTTAAGCTCCTCGCCCTCCCTCAAAAAGATAAAAAGAAAAACAATAATTATTATACTATCTACAAACCGTAGCTACGTGATATTACCTTATATAACCAACACTAATTAGTGGTTAACTTTACTGTTATACCACAGAACAGCTAGGTATTCCACTAAGAAGAGATAAGCTACTGTACTAGTGCTACTTATGCTAGAGGAAGCTATATTTTAAGGTTAGAACTGGTTCTAAACCTTAAATAAAACTCTTCCATAAATCTAAGGATCTAAAGGCCAGAACTGGTCCTAAGCCTTTCTAAGATTATGGATTCTTACGTCTATTATACAGAACAATACGCTTTACGAGTTTTCGCAATTTAAGGCTAGAACTAGTCCTAAGCCCTATAATCGCAAATATATGTTACAAACGCGTACTAAATAACAATCCCTATACTAATAACACTTCCCTTCCTCCAAAAATATGGCTACGCCTACCTTAAATAACTGGGAAGACTTCTTACCACTAGGGGTAGCTTCGTACGCGAAACTTATTAATAAAAATTAGGACGAATTTACCTTTAATATAATAACTTGTACCGCAAAATAAGTTAATAGCTTTCTCCTACACCGTATTATATTCTACTAAAGTAGATACTACGTTAATTTATAGCTGTAGGAATATTTTAGAGAGGATTTTGTAGGATGGACCGCTAACACCTAGGCACTTAGCAATATTAATATTGTTTAGGATTTTTAAGACTTCCTTTATAGGAATAGAGTATACGTTACCAAGAACGGTAACCCAATTACTAGTAATATTTAGGCCATTATTATTAGTATAGAAGAACTAGTATGGACGGAAGCTAAGATTATACGTTAACTATAGAAACCTAGAACTAACCTATACTCTTTAGAAGGTAACTTTAATTCGGAATAAAACCCCTAGAACACTACTCTCCTACCTAAAGGTGCTCTTCCACCTAGAGGTACTCTTCCTTTACCTCCGCCACCTTTAGCTCTTCTACTCTAGCCAACCGGTAAGCCTCTACTATAAGAAGTTATAAATCTAATAAAGGTATATTTGGACAAAGAGAAGAAGTTTAGAGGAGAGTTGTATAATATGCTTAGAGCAAAACTATAGGTCTTCTATGACTGTTGCAATAAGGTTAGAATTTAATGCCACTAGTACTACTATGCTTTCTCTATTATGTTAAAGGGACAGGCAGCAGCATTTTATTATAACTATATTGCGGGTAGAAACTATAGCTTTAATATAATACTTTAGCTTACTAGAACTTACTTTAAGATTAATAAAAATCGCCAACTTTATATGTCTAAATGGCGAGAGACTATATTTTAAAGAGTTATTGCTTCTAACCTAATAAAGACTTATTTAGAGTGCCTTTAACTACTCTTTAATAAACTTTAGAAAATCTAATATAGCCTTACTAAAACTTACTAAAATAAGAACAGCCTAAGGGACTAGGTTATCTCAGCCTGCCGTAGCGTTCCTAAGTGCAATTTAGCGCTATATAAACCTATAGATACATTTAAAGGAGTATATATTAAGCTACGCTCCGCCGTAGGTACTATAATACGAATATAAGAATCTTAATAGTTCTATACCGAAAGCCCTACCTAACTAAGCGTTTCTAACTAATATGATTATAACTAGACTAATTAAATATATAGCGGCCGTGGTAGGGAATATAGTAAAGGGTATAATTAATGTTGACTATAAGGTAATTATAGAGGTCCTCATGGAGGTTTATTTCGAAGTAATCGCTAGAAGAAGTGCTATGTTTATAAGAAGCCAAATTACTAGCATCAGGAAATTTTTTTTGGGGCTTGTTGTTGCGGTTTGCGGCAAATTGCCGCAAACCGTACGGCTGCGGCAGGTGGATATAGTTGATAGCAATTTACGCAAAACGCACGTTTTGCAATAAAATCGCAGCACCTAATAGCAAATTGCGGCAAAATGCTACCCCTATAAATAAATTATAGCAAAACGCTACCCTATAAATAAATAGCGCGCAAACTGTATAAATTGTAAAAACTGTACGAATTATATAAACTGTACGAATTATATAAACCGTACGAATTATACAAACTGTACGAATTATAAAAACTATACAAATTGTAACTATAAATTATAATTATATTATATAATAACCAAATTATTATATATTCCTATAGATTTCTATAATATACTTTTAAATATATTTATATTATAACTATATAAAATGTAGAGCTATCTACTTTGGGCGTTAAGGGGGAAGCCTTTCGCAGAGGCTCTAAATTATCTACCTACCTACCTACCTACCTACCTACCTACCTACCTGCCTGCCTGCCTGCTAGCCTACCTACCTGCCTACCTACCTACTTACCTACCTACCTACCTGCCTGCCTATTTATCTACCTACCTACCTACCTACCTACCTACCTGCTTGCCTACCTACCTATCTGTCTATCCGTCCGTCTATACCTACTTATCTATACCTACCTGTCTATGCCTACCTATTTATATCACCTTAATTCAATTAATCGATTAAATTATTTATCGTATTCGCTAGCTAGTTATTTAAACGGTTGTTATATAGCTCTAGCGACAGTTATGTAGTAATAACGACGGTCGTCTAGCTCTAATAGTTGTCTAGCTCTAACGATAGTTATCTAGCTCCGGTAACGGTCGTCTAGCTCTAGTAACGGTTGTCTAGCTTTAACGATAGTTGTCTAGCTCTGACGACGGTTATCTAGCTCTAGCGACGGTTATCTAGCTCCGGCGACGGTCATCTAGCTCTAACGACGGTTGTCTGGCTCTAACGGTTGTCTAGCTCTAGCAATGGTTATCTAGCTCTGGCGACGGTCGTCTAGCTCTAATAACGGTTGTCTAGCTCTAATAACGGTCGTCTGGCTCTAACAGTCGTCTAGCTCTAGCGACAGTCATCTAGCTCCGGCGACAGTCGTCTAGCTCTAACGACGGTCGTCTAGCTCTGACGACGGTCGTCTAGCTCTAACGATGGTTGTCTAGCTCTAACGGTTATCTAGCTCTGGCGACGGTTATCTGGCTCCGGCGACGGTCGTCTAGCTCTAACGACGGTTGTCTGGCTCTGACGGTCGTCTAGCTTTAGCGACGGTTATCTGGCTCCGGCGACGGTCGTCTAGCTCTAATAACGGTTGTCTAGCTCTAACGACGGTCGTCTAGCTCTGACGATCGTCTAGCTCTAGCGATGGTTATCTGGCTCCGGCGACAATTGTCTGCTAGCTGTCATTTTGGTGTCTTTCTAGGTAGGGAGGATATAAGGAAGGGTAAAAAATGAGGTGGCTACTTAGGTGTATATAGGGGGTATACTTAGCAGGGGTATATATAAAGGCTATTAGGAATATAGCGGGGACCTAGTAGTAGTGTGTCGCGCGTATATATAAAGGCTTTATATAGAGCTTTATATAGAGCCTTTGTATATAAAGCTTTGCGTAGAGCTTTATATAGAGCTTTGCGCAGAGCCTCGTATAGAGCTTCGCGTAGAGCCTTATATAGAGCCTCTATATATAGAGCTTTATATAGAGCTTTGTAGAGCTTTATATAGAGCTTTGTAGAGCTTTATATAGAGCTTTATATAGAGCTTTATGTAGAGCCTTATATAGAGCTTTATATAGAGCTTTATATAAAGCCTTATGCAGAGCCTCTATATATAGAGCTTTGTATAGAGCCTTATATAGAGCCTTATACAAAGCTTTGTGTAGAGCTTTATATAGAGCCTCGTGCGAGCCTCTATACGCAGAGCTTTGTATAAAGCCTTATGTAGAGCCTTATATAAAGCTTCGTGTAGAGCTTCGTGTAGAGCTTTATATAGAGCTTCGTATAGAGCTTCGTATAGAGCTTTGTGTAGAGCTTCGTGTAGAGCTTCGTATAGAACTTCGTGCACGAATTTGTATAGAACTTTGTGTAGAGCCTTGTGCAGAGCCTTTATACGCAGAGCTTTATATAGAGCCTTGTGTAGAGCCTTATATAAAGCTTCGTGTAGAGCTTCGCGCAAAACTTTATATAGAGCTTTGTGTAGAGCTTCGTGTAGAGCTTTGTGCAGAGCCTCTGTATTAGAAAAAAATATTTTAGGTATATTATTATAAGCAAAAATCGGGGTCTGCAAAACCTGCGTAAGTCGCAATTTTGGTAGTTTAAGGCGATTTATA
>Ga0307515_10020774_pt1 | contig 11686 bp, 9 predicted proteins | sample 17_EM_MG_FD_194513 | JGI IMG/M metagenome (GOLD analysis project Ga0307515, IMG submission 194513) | Populus trichocarpa ectomycorrhiza microbial communities from riparian zone in the Pacific Northwest, United States - 17_EM | ecosystem: Host-associated > Plants > Roots > Unclassified | place... | reverse complement strand
AGGTGCTCAGCCTGGCTTACCTGGCCCACAACGCTTAGCCTCATTTTTTTTCTTTTTTTTTAATATTTTTTTAAATTACTATTTTTTATATGTATTTTTAAAACTAATTTTTGCATTTATGTTTTGATTAATACCTCTTCTCTGTGATTTGTTTTAGCTTATTTAGCCTTTTTGAAATAACAATTATTATTTTTTATTATATTGAGTGTTTTTTTTTTAGGTTAGTGTGATTCATCTATAATTTTTTTTTATATTTTATACATAATAAACTTATTTTTAAAAATAAAATCATTTATTTTTTTACAATATTTTTAATATGAGCGGCCTCGCATATAATTGTTTTCCTTATATTTTATTTAATAAACTTTATGTGTTTGTCGATTTCTGTTACAAATTGATTTTATAAACAAATTCATTAAACACAATTGGTTAAATGACCCATATTAAATATCTTGGTCTATATCCAACTTTTAATTTTTCTAGTTTCTTTTTAGGTTATTGTTAATGATTTATTTATTTATATAAATGATTATCAATTTATTTAATTAGATGCTTGTATGAGTTTTCTGATTTGTATTTTGAATTTTCTTTTTAAAATAGCCTGGACACCTAGGTTTTTTTTAAAGAAAAATTGATAACTCGCAACAACGGGCGAGTCAAATAAGTATATATATTTGTGTTAGAGAACTAGGATTCATGTTTTTATTTTGGCATTCAACGATGATACATTGATCATTTGACCATTCCAAAGCTTAAACTTAGTATCAAATATTATATTATTTATGGTTTGTCCAAAGTTCTAGGCTCTTGGGAGGTGGGATCAACCATAGTTTTCAAAGATAAACTAGAAAAAGGGAGAGTTGTGCCGTTACTGAAACTAGTTTGAAAAAAATATTCACCGTTACTAATGAAGATTGCATTTTAATTAGTGCCATCGGATTTTAATAGAAACCTTTCTTGGAATTAGGACTATTCTAAGTTAGGACTACCGGTTCTCCACGTCTTGGAACTTCAATTGAATTCAAAATCTTTTATCATTTGATTGTTTTCATTTTTTTTAATATTATTTTTCAGAAAATTTGAGTACATATAAATTGATCGAAGATAGTAGAACACATTAGTCTAGAAATGAATTAAAATCATATAAGTTGGAATTCAGAGCTAAAAAATATACAACTCTGTTTTGCTTGAATTTGACAGTTGAATTGCAAGGTTGGTCCTGGCATGGAATATATATATGAAATTTAACAAATTACACTCGTTTAATTCTGTTTCTGAATGACGCCAATTTCCTGTTGATGCATTAACATATTCTTAAAAATTAATTTTTATCTTAGTAATTATTTAAAAGGTTCAAAACAGGATGATAACAAATTAATATTTGTGCGTGGTTTGTATCCATACCCAACATCTCTAGGCTTGACAGAATGTCAGATCCAGATGACATGAGTCTGCCTTGCTTCTAGGTCCAAGTCCTTGGGTGTGACTCCGAGCCGAGCTCAAGTGGACATGGATATGACAAGCTACCAGACTCAACATTCTTAGGTTCAGCTATGCACTGAGCTTAGACGGACATGGCTCTAGCGATATTCATTTCCCTACACCCCTCGATGTATAAAATTCTTATAAGAGCCTACCATATTGTCATCGCTATTAATATTATGTAAGAGATATTTATCCCATATTAATATTGTGTAAAAGATATTTGTCATTAATTTAATGTTGTATAAGAGATATTTATCCCTCATTAATGTTATTAAGAGGAAAAGACTCTCCAACCCCTCCACTCCACCAAAACGATAAGGTACAGGAGCTATAAAAACCCTTCGAACCACCTAGGTTAAAGGTGGACAATCTCCATTCTCTACTGTATACATATTTTTAGAGCATCTCTCTTTGTAACATTATTGCTTTATTTCTTTACAAAGATACTTACTTAAGCATCTAAGATTTCTCTAACCTACCATAAGGGATCTTTTGTAGGTACATGATCATCCTTATTAAGCTACACCTATTTAGGCTATTTTAGCTAAGGAGAGTAGAGCAATTGTAAGAACCAAGTGATTAACCAATTTATCCATCTATAAGAGCCTTGTTCCTAAGCTTTTTGGGATTTTTTTAAGACATTATCAATTAGTGTTATCTGTGGGGAACATCATCAAAAGGCCATTAACTCTTTTCTGGGTTCGGTTCTGACCTTTCTGAGTTAGTCCATGGTAGACAATCACAATACTCTTAGGATGCAATATACTACAAACCTCTCTATAGTTGTTGGCATATTTGATCCATTAGAGCTTCAACAACTCTTCAATCAGGTCCAATTCCTCATTAATGCAGCGCTAACAACTTAAGCCCAATGAGCCTAGGACAATAACCTGAAGTTGAGCTCTATTATGGGTTTTAGTGACCTCTGTGCTAAACTTGTTTCACATCTTAACACCAGTATACCAGTTAGGAGGGGCTCTACAGAACTCTTTAACGTTACTCAATCAGGAGGAGGATTGTGTACTTTCTTGTGCTCTTGTTGATGCTACTGATAAAGCTTTTTTTTATCTAGAAAAACTATTTTAATGATAAAAAAAATGTTCCAACTTATCTTGTAAGGCATGATTTACTTTGAATTCTAGATGTGCACTGTTTGAAAGAGAATAAAAAAGGTTATACAACAATTTGATCGCTCTAAGTTAGAGTATGATTTTTACTATTTGTCCATGGACTTTATGAGACGAGTAAATCTGGGTTATTCATTTGTCAACTTCATAAATGTAGTTGGAGCATCGAGATTTTAGAAAGCTTTCAACAAGTACAAGTGAAATGTTGGTTCAAACCATAAAATATATGAAGTATCTTTGGCAACAATCCAAGGGAAAAGGAGATCTTGTTCCTCTACCTATAGGTTTTTGATTATATAATCAGTGTGATTTTGGTCAGAGAAGAAAATGGTGTATAATGCCCAGTCTATTATTCTAGATGAAGAAAATATCTTAATTATATATCTCTAAGATATATAATTAAGATACTTGAAGAAAATGGAAATGATAACAGAACAACCTTTGTGACATATTCTTCACAAGCCAAACCTGTCTGTATGGCTAGTGAGGTGAGAAATTGAGTAAGGAGAATATGGACTTTTGTACCAGCCAAAACTAGCTATTAAGAGATAAGTATTAAGAGACTTCATAGACAAATGTTCTTTTAAGAACAAAGTCCAAGACAAGCTTATACCAATGGTTGAGTAGCCAATCTCTTTAGCGAAGCTGAGATCCCACCAGAATTTGTACAATTGATCTCACATTAAGAATTATATGTCGATAAATCTTCCAATTCTAAAGGAAATGGTGCTAAGTGTTAACTGTGAGTCCCCACAGGTAAGCTGACCCTAAAATATGATGGTCTATTCAAAGTCACAAGGGTGGTAAAATCAAACACCTACCATCTACAAGATATGAAAGAAAAGAGTCTCCCTTACACTTGGCACTCTAATCATTTTAAAATTTATCATAGTCAATGAGAATAAGAATGTAAGTTTCTAATATATGAATGACTTATTCAAAATGACAATATATTTTCATTTTCTCTAGGTGATGCCTAATGGCATTTCACCAATCTTTAAGGGATGTATATGAGGTATTCCTAGTGTAATAACACTTAATCTTCCTAGTGCAATGACACCAATCTCCAAGAAATGGATTTGAGGTCTTTTTAGAACAATAACACTAATCTCTAAAGGATGGATTTGAGGCCTTCTTAGTGTAATAACACCATTCTCAAAGGGATTGACTTGGTCTTCCTAGTGCAATAACACCAATCTCCAAAGGATGGATCTAAGGCCTCCTAGTGTAGTAAATAACACCAATCTCCAAAGGATGGATCTAAGGCCTCTTAGTGTAGTAACACCATTCTTCAAAGGATTGACTTGTTCTTCTTAATGCAATAGCACCAATCTTCAAGGGATGGGTTTGAGGCCTCTATAGTGCAATAACACCATTCTCTAATGGATGGATTTGAGGCTTTCTTAGTGCTATAACACCATTCTATAAGGGATTAAATTGGTCTTCCTAGTACAATAACACTAATGTCCAAGGGATGGATTTGAGGCTTCCCTAGTATAATAACATCATTCTATAAGGGATTGACTTGGTCTCTCTAATGAAATAGCACCAATCTCCAAGGAATGAATCTAAGGCCTCTTTAATGTAATAAAACAATTTTCTAATGGATCTAAGGTCTATATAGTGCAATAAAACCACCCTCCATGATAACATAGGATGACCAACCTCAATAAAGCAATATGATCCCCGTCTTATGGACAAGTATATACTATCAAAGCTACCTAAAACCTAGATCTCACTCTAGGCTCTACTCAGAGAGCCACCACCAGGAACCAATAATTTGAGTTCCTATAAATCACTATAAAGTATAATCAATCTATAGTTGTTGGACCCATTTAGACTACCAACAAATGTTTTATAGAAAACGCTTTTATCATCCCCTATCATAATCACCATTAGTATATAGGAATTAGACCCATTAAGATTGTATGAAAGACCTTTAGACTTCAATAAGTTTAGATATAAATTGTTCCAAGTATGGGTGTTGGACCCATATAGACTGCTTAAAGGAGTTACTCCTAGAAATGTTTCTATGGGCATTGGACCTATACATACTCCTTTAATTGTACCAAGTATAGGCATTGGACCCATCTAGGAGTTCCTCCTAAAAATATTTATAAATATGGGCATTGGACCTGGTATGAGAATTTTACTATGGGTGATGAACCCATCCAGACTAAACAAGTCTAACAAAAAAATTTTCTAATAGAAAATACCATGGAAATGAATAAAATTTCAATATTCATTATAGATTGCAAAACCTCATAGGATCGAGGTTGTTTATAAAGCTAAGAGAAATTAGGGAGCTAAGGCTTAAACATTGAGGTCAGGCTCCTCAACAATGTATTCTCTGTGTTGGGCAACTACAACTTTTATAGGGAAGACATCAATGAAGTCAGGCATGGGGACAAGATGAAAAACAACACTAAAATCTTTTTGAATTCCTCTTGACAAGTTGAAGAAATACAAGTTGGACATGAAAAGAAAAATCTTATCTCCAACCATTTCAGTCAATGTTGCAAACCCTCTAAATTTCTCATGGAACTCCTCAGAAGTGTTCTTCAGAGCCTTTATCTTCACACGAGAGCTTTGGGCTTCTTCCTTAACAACAAGGAGCTCAGCCCTTAGAGCATCCTAAGATACCCCCATCTCAACAATCCTTTGCTTCAGGAAGGCCATTTCATCATAAGCAAGATGAAGTTCTTTTTCATTAAAGCTCAGTTGAAGGACTTGGCCTCTTATGTCATTTTTCAACGCTGCATAGGCTAATTTGAGCTCTTTCAGCCTAGCCTCCACTGTAGCCTTTTCATCCTTTAGTTTTTGAAGGGCAATATGGTTTACCCTATATCTGGAAATAGCCTTTCTTACTTAGCTCCTCTTAACCATCTAGCACCTATTAGAATGAATGCATATCATGAAAGTCTACCAAAGACAAAGGATGATTGTTGAAAAATAATAACAATAAACTAAAATAACAATCATACAAGATATATTTTTTTACATGAAGGGTTATTTGTCTTGTAAGAGCTAAATGACATTTATAGCTCTTATCAGACATCGTTTGGATGTTTAAAAGAATGTTCAGAAGGCTTTTCAGGCTCTTCACCACCTTTAAGCCATCCTCCCCAAGGTTAAACCTCTCGCCATGAATAGCCTTCATGAACTACTTTTTCTCCTCAGTCAAGGTAGGGAAAGTATAGGGGGCTCAACTAAGGATGAGGTTAACAAAAATATCCTTGAGCCCAGGCAACCCAACTCCTAGTAGAGCACTATGGGCAGAAGTCCCAGTAGTTGAAAAGGTCTTTACAGATTAAAAAAGGTAGGGGTATTGGTATTGAGATAATAAGAGAGGTTGGAGCTACAACACCAGGTTATACAGGGGTGAAGACTCTTATTCTCTTGAAGTGGACAACAATACCTACAATCACTTTATTGATGGGCTTGTTTTTCATCCCTATATCATTCTTGCTTCAGATAAGTTGAAGGATGAAGAAACCTTCTTAGATGCAGACCATACTAAAGTTTCTCCTTTCTCTTCAGCTGTTAACCTTGCATAAAAATAACATCAGAGATGAATATTTAGATGCATAAAAAGCTAAAAGATGAGAAGTTGTATACTTTGCAACAAGGCCTGATAATGTCTTTTTTTCCATCTTATTTATCTCATACTTGGTTGAGGTTGAGGCCAACATAACATATGTTTTTTTTTTTTTCAGTTGAGCTTAAACATGGTTTTTTGTTCACCTCAGGGGAGGTACTTTTCAAAGTGGGCACAACCCTAGACTGCTTACATCCTATGTCTAGGGCTGACCATACCATTGTATCTAATTTTCAACCACCTGCCTCTTTATTTATTGACGTAGGCAGGCTTGCCCTACAAGGTCCCTTTCATGGGTCCGTTAGGTCTGTTGGTGAACGTGAAAAACCAGCGAATATCATTACCACTATCAACACTACCAATTAAATTTTAACAAGTCTTGAAGATATTTACAATGGGCTCGAGTCCAACGAGCTTGAGGAACTTGTCAAAAACAGACAAAATAATCCATCTGTTAGGATGCATTTGGCTTGAGCTTAACCTATAATATCAAAAACTTCCCTTATAAACCCTTGAAAAGAGAAGTTATACCCCAACTTGGACATACACAAGGGGCATTGATTTCACAACACCCTTGGACAGTGGCCAAGGTCAATTGACTAATTCTTTCAGCCCAGGAAGACAGTTTAACCACATACTCTCCTGGTTGTAGACCATTTATAAAGGCCACCACCTCTATGAATAAGGTGTTTGGTTCATTATTCTCAGGGGTTTGAGGTAGTCTTTCTCTCCCTTAGGGTTATTTAAAGGCAATAATGGAAGAACTTATCCGATGTTAGGAACTACCTTTCTCCTTTCTAGAGGTGGATGCTGGAGTTCCACCCTTTCTAATCTTAGGACCTAGTTTAATAAACCCTTCTCCCCTATTGCTTCCTCTAGTTTTCAGTCAGAAGCTCAACTTACCATTGAAGGAAGCAACATATCTACTCCTAGGATCAGACCTAACTTTTATAGAGTCTATTTTTTCTGAAAACAATAAGAATGAAGAAGAAAACAGTTTAAGGTGGGGAATACCTACAATAACAAAGTTTTTTTTTCAATATAGAGAACAAATCTCGCTCAAAACTTCTTTGGCAATATGTTTTTTTTATAGAGAAATTACAAGAGTGGAGATAAAAGAAAAGAAGGAATTGAGAGTCATAAGGGTTATAAATAAAATAATTTTTCATCATCACTGTTGAATGAATAAACCTTTATGTCATCACATATCTCCAAAAACCTAATCAATTACTACATTGAATGAACACCACTATTTTTCTTTTCAAAAGACTTTATTTCAATGAGGACAAGCCACCTGGCCATAAGAATCCCAACAATTTTGCTTGGGATAGTCCATTACATGAGAAAGGTAAAAAGTCTATCATTAAAAGATGATAACCTTTCAAATCTTTGCGTATTAAAGACTTGTGGGGGGTTACTATTAGATTAACATATTTTCAAACACTAATTCTTAGCCTAGGTCTTTGTTTAAAAGGTTTAAAGACAAGGTGATAACCTATTGATAGGTAGGTGAGGCTTGCATCCATACCCAACATCATTAGACGTGACAAAATGCCAGGCTTAGATAACATGATTTTGGCTTGCTTTTAAGCCCAATTCCCTTAGGCGTGGCTACGAGCCGAGCCTAAACAAAAATGGATCTAGCGAGCTGCCAGACCAAAAGACTTTGGGTTCAGCTACGCGTTGATTCTAAGTGGACATGAGTCTTATGAGTTACCAGACCCAATGTCCTTGGGTTCAGCTATGTGCCGAGCCCAAGAAAACATGGGTTTAACAAGTTACCACACCTAACATCCATGAGTTTAGCTACACGTGAAGCCCAACTAGACATGGGTTTGATGAAATGTGAGACCCAATTTCATTGGGTTCAGCTACGCGTTGAGCCTAAGCGAACATGGGTCTAGTGAGCTACCAAAATCAATGTTCATGGGTTTAGCTACATGCTGAGCCTAATAGGACACAAGTCTGGTGAACTGTCAGACCCAATGTTATTGGGTTCAATTAAGCACTTAGCCCAAGTGGACATGACTCTGGTGAGCTGTCAAACCTAACGTCTTTGGGTTCAGTTATAGACATGGGTCTGGCAAGCTACCAGACCTAATATCCTAGAGTTCAATTACATGCTGAGCTCAAATAGTCATGGGTCTGGCGAGCAGTCAGTCTCAACGTTCCTGGATTCAGCTACGCGTTGATCTCAAGCAAAAATGAGTCTAGTGAACTGTTAGACCCATTGCCCTTGGGCTTGGTATTGTGCCTAACCCAAATAGGTATGGGTCTGGCGATCATTATAGACCATAGTTATTAAACCCGATTCAGGGATTGACCCGGCCGAGGAGCCAGGTCTCGGGTTTTATGGGTCAACCCAAATCAACCCGGAAACTCACTCATTTTTCTTTCTTTTTTAAAGCTGTTACAACTGCTTCAACACAAAAGTAATATTCCCATAACTTTATAATTTTACTTTCCCAGTCAAATGGCTCCAAAAGGCAAAAGCTACGAGGAATGCCCCCACATTGTAAATTTACTAGTCAACTAATTTTTTTGAAGGAAAGATACACAAATTAAACCTAAACTTTTCCCTGTCTCTACCAAATAAAACAAGCCGCTGCCGCCCCTGCTTTTAGATTTTCTCTCCCAAAATCAGCCTCTCCCAAAACCAGCCAAAGCTTCCCTTTTTGCTTGGCCAAAACAACTGTCATGCCCGACTGAGTATCAAAAATTGAAAGATAAAAGACATTCTCTTCCCTTCTTTCTTCACTCTCGTTCTAGAAGGCATTCCATCAAGCAGTAGGAGACTAAAGAGCCACGACTTCCTTCATCCCTCTCTCAGTCACCCCCCTGGTTGGCCAAAACTAGAGAGCCCCTCCTTCTTCTTCCCTAGCCGCCTCCGTCTCTTGGCCAAACCAGAACCGCCGCCCACCGACATAGGAGACCAACCCGACCAGCCTCCAACGACAGCGTCCCTCACTCTCCTTTCCTCTCTGCTGCTGCTAACAACAACTGATTGTAGAGAAGATGATGAAATAATAAGGGAGGCCGAAGGACAGAAACCACATTTGAAAAGGGGAAAAAAAACCGGGTCTCGTCCGGGTTCACCCGGGTCATCCGGTCATGGGTCGACCCGCCGGGTCGACCGGGTTTTGCCGGGTTGTTGCACCAGCCGGTCTTTTAACAAACCCAAACCGGTCCAGGTCCCGGGTCGACCCGCCGGGCCGGGCCGGGTTTAATAACTATGTTATAGACCATATATTAGGCCATAAGACTTCATTTGTTTATTTTTGTGACTTTTAACATAAAATATTAATGTCAATGATATTCATCTCCCTACATCCCTAAGTGTATAAAAGTCTTCTAAATGCTTACCTTATTTTCATCGTCATTAATATTGTGTAAGGAATATTTATCCCTTATTAATATTGTGTAAGGAATATCTTTCTTTTATTTATTATTGTGTAAGAGATATTTATCTTTTATTAATGTTATCAGGAGGAAAATACTCTCTAACCCCTTCACTCCAGTAAAATGACAAGGTTTAGGGGCTATAATTACCCCTTGAACCACCCAGGTAAAGGTGGACAATATGCATTCTCTATTGCATGTATATTTTCAGAGCATCTCTTTCTAAAATATCATTGTATTATCTCTTTATAAAGATACTTAAGCATATGAGATTTCACTAACCCACCTTAAAGGACCTTATGCAAATATATACATGATCAATCACATCAAACTATACCCATTTAAGCTATTTTAGCTAAGAAGAATACAATAATTATAAGAACTAAATGATTAACCAATTTATCCATTTATAGGAGTCTTATTCTTATTCCTAAGTTCCTTGAGATTTTTTAGGATATCATCACCATCAATAAAACAACCACCAGTAAAACAAGTGAATTCAATATATCAACAATTACATTTAACTCAAAATTGTTTTACTTTATAATTGGTTTCAAACCATGTTAAGTTCTTTCCGTGTGGTCTGCATGCAATTATATATCAGCCAGCAGAAAAGATAAAATGATAATCTATAAAATATATATTTCCGGGTTGCTAACTATAAATCTCTATCCGTAAAATCTTGTGGTGTTTGATCACATTTCGTAATTAATTAAGAGATATCCTTTCTTGTGTATATTGTTCAAGGGCCAAACTTGGAGGTAGAGCAAGCCAGGTCGAATTAAGAAGAAAACGTAAACTTGAAGGTCGAATCCATGGCCAAAGTGCTTTTGAAAAGCTACTATAGCCGCACTGAAACTGCCCCTCTTGGTTGATAGCAATACTGATTCAGTAGATATATGGTTATAGAATAGTGTTGATGTGCAGCAAGGAATAACTACATCTACAAGTCAAGTAATGAATATTCTAGCCATGTACTACTACAAGTAGCGTTGAAATTGAGAAGAAAGCCATACTGAAAAGTTTTTGATGAGAGATCAGATCATGAGGAGATATCCTAATAGCAAGTCACTTTTCTCATCATCATCACTATCGCTGGGGTCTTCACCTTTTTTGGTCCTGTTGGTTGTTTTACCTTTGATTGTGATACCAGTATTCATTTTTACAAGCTGTCTTAAGACCTCTTCTTGGTCTAAATATTCCATTCCTTCTCCATTGACATGGAGAGTTGGTTTCTTTGATAACTCCTACACCTTTGCTTCTTTTGCACAATCTGAAGCCTCTGTTGTAAGTTATAATACTTCCACTTTAAATTCCCTTTATCCAGATGATCAAGCCACGTCGAGTCTTAGAGAATCTAATGATGAAGGTGCTTTTGCCAGAGGAGTTGTTAAGATCAGACACAGCAAGTTAGAGAAAATGGAAGCAAATTTGGCTAAAATCAGGTCTTCCATAAGAAAAGCTGCTCGAGTTCGGAACTTAACATCAATCTATGAGGATCCAGACTATGTGCCCAAAGGTCCAATATATAGGAATGCGAATGCTTTTCATCGGTATAAATATGAATGAATTCATTTCCGACTTCCTTCTCTTAATTTCTTGTTAATTAATCTAAGCCTGACAATATTTTGAATTGGTTGTAGGAGTTACTTGGAGATGGAGAAGCTGTTCAAAATATACATATACAAAGAAGGTGATCCTCCCATGTTTCATGACGGTCCATGCAAGAGTATATATTCCTCAGAAGGGAGGTTCATTCATGAATTGGAGAAGGGAAAATCATTTACAACTACAGACCCTGACGAGGCTCTTGTTTATTTTCTGCCATTTAGTGTGGTCATGTTGGTTCAGTACCTATACGTGCCAGGATCCCATGAGATTGATGCCATTGGGAATACTGTTGTAGACTACATCAACGTCATTGCTGATAAATATCCCTTTTGGAATCGAAGCCTTGGTGCAGATCATTTCATTCTCTCTTGCCATGACTGGGTAAGCGATCTCTTCTTTCAAGTACCCTTCTCACCCCACAAGCTACAGTAAAAATCCAAGTTACTAGCTTGATTTATAAGATATT
>Ga0307515_10020773_pt1 | contig 11687 bp, 12 predicted proteins | sample 17_EM_MG_FD_194513 | JGI IMG/M metagenome (GOLD analysis project Ga0307515, IMG submission 194513) | Populus trichocarpa ectomycorrhiza microbial communities from riparian zone in the Pacific Northwest, United States - 17_EM | ecosystem: Host-associated > Plants > Roots > Unclassified | place... | reverse complement strand
GCGAGACGTCCGTAAATGCACGGACCTGGCAGGGCGAGGGCCGCCGTAGGTGGGCCCCCGCCCGTTGTCGGCGGGAGCAGCGGTCAGCACCATGCAACCAGGTACGACATCCAGAATTTGATCTTTATGCTCTGCGTCCACCAGCGCAGCTATCTGCGATTAGTACGAGCCTGCGCTTTGGAAGTGGGACCATGCGCCGCAGGGGGTGTCGTAGCGGCCCTTGACGTAGCCGAGGCCCCATTTGATCTGGGTCGCCGGGTTGGTGCGCCAGTCCGAGGCGACCGAGCCCATCTTGCTGCCGGGATACGCCTGGGGGATGCCGTACGCCCCGGAGCTGGAATTTTCGGCGCGGTGGTTCCAGCCGCTCTCCTTGTTCCAGAGCTTGTTGAGGCAGGGGAACTGGCTGATCGCGAAGCCGGCGTCGAGCATGAGGGCGCAGCCGGTTTCACGGTTGCCGCTGAATTCTTTGCAGGACGTCGGGATCGGGCCGGTATACGGCACGGTCGCACCGGAGGCCTTGGCCTCGTCCGCCTTCTTCTTGGCGGCCTTCTTCTCGATGGCCTTCTTCTCGAGCGTGCGCGCCTTGCCGGCGGCGGACTTGGCCTCGGCGGCGGCGGTGGTGGCCGCTTCCTCCTCGGCTTCCCGCTGGTAGGCGCGGGCCGCGGCGTGTTGGCCGTGGCGCTCCTTGAGGAGCCGGATTTCCTCGGCCTCCGCGGCCGCGACGAGGCTGGCCTGGCTGTCACCGGTCTGGGCGCCCTGGCTTTGGCCGAGGTAGACGCCGCCGGCCAGGCCGGCGGCGAGCAGGCCGACCGCGGCGGTCCGGACGGCGATCCGGTTCCAGAGCCTGTCCACGAGTATCCCTTCGTCGGGGGCTACGAGCGGGACGAGCTTACGGGTCGCGCGAATCGCTCGCTGCCCGCGGTCCGGTGCGTGCCTCAGGTGCCGCAGAAGGTTTGATAGGCGCCGAAGTCCGGCGGGGCGGGGGCGGCGTAGCGTTCGAGGCCGGGGCGCTCGTCGTAGGGGGAGGTCACGGCGGTCAGCAACCGGTCGAGCGGGTCCAGGTCGCCGTCGGTCGCTGCGGCCAGGGCCTCCTCGACGAGGTGGTTGCGTGGAATGTAGACGGCGTTGACCCGGTCCATGCCGTCCGCGTCCGGACCCAGGGCCAGCCACCGTGCCGTCCAGTCCTCGAAGGCCGCGGGGTCGAGGAACAGGCGACGCGCGGGCTCGGCGTCGCCCCGGGCGGCGACGGCAAGCAGCCGGAAGAACGACGTGTAGTCGACGCGGCTCGCCTGCAGCAGCGCCAGCAGTTCGTCGACGAGCGGTGCGGTCGCTTGGTCGCCGAGGCTGTCGGGCAGGCCGAGCTTGGCTCGCAGGCCGGCCGCCAAGGCGGCGTCGTACCGACGGCGGAAGCCGCCGAGTGCTGCCACCGCGAGTGCGACCGCTTGCTCCTGGTCGTCGTGGATGAGGGGGAGGAGGGACTCGGCGAGCCGGGCAAGGTTCCACTCGGCGATCGCCGGCTGATTGCCGTACGCGTAACGCCCGCCGTGGTCGATCGAGCTGTAGACCGTGGCCGGGTCGAAGGCGTCCAGGAAGGCGCACGGGCCGTAGTCGATGGTCTCGCCCGAGATGGTCATGTTGTCGGTGTTCATCACGCCGTGCACGAACCCCACCAGCATCCACCGGGCCACCAGCGACGCCTGCGCGGCGACCACGGCCTCGAACAGCGCGAGGTACGGACGTTCGGCGTCGGCGGCGCCGGGATGGTGCCGGGCGGTCGCGTGGTCGGCGAGGCGGCGCAAGAGGTCGGCGTCGCCGGTGGCCCGGGCGTACTGGAAGCTTCCGACGCGCAGGTGGCTGGCCGCGATCCGGGCGAGCACCGCGCCCGGCAGCGGGGTGTCGCGGTGCACCGTGCGGCCGGTCGCCAGCACCGCGAGGGAACGCGTTGTGGGGATGCCGAGGGCGTGCATGGCCCGGCTGACGACGTACTCGCGCAGCATCGGGCCGACCGCGGCCCGGCCGTCGCCGCCGCGCGCGAACGGCGTGCGCCCGGAGCCCTTGAGGTGGAGGTCGCGGAGGTGGCCGTCGGTGTCGACGAGCTCGCCGAGCAGAAGCGCGCGACCGTCGCCGAGCCTCGGGACGAACCCGCCGAACTGGTGCCCGGCGTAGGCCTGCGCGACCGGGCTCGCCCCGCGGGGGAGCGCGGCGCCGACCAGCAGGCGCACGCCCTCGGGGCTGCGCAGCCAGGCGGGATCCAGACCCACCTCGGCGGCGAGCGGCTCGTCGAGCACGAGCAGCCTGGGGTCCGGAGCCTCCTCGGCCTGCCAGGGCATCGCCAGCTCCGCGAGCTCGCGGGCGAAGCGGTCGCCGAGAGCGACGGTCGGGGGCGGTGCGGTGCCCATCAGCGTGCGCGGCTTCGGCCGGCGCTGAACAGCCGGGTGAGCAACGATCGGGGGCCGGCGTCGGACGTCGCAACGGCTAGCCCGCGGCTACGGACCTCGTCCCAGACCCAGGGTGGGCAGAGGCCGCGGTAGCTGCGGAACAGTTCCAGGGGCACCCGCGTTGTCCGCAGCTCCAGCCAGCTGTCCTTGCTCAGCACTCCCCGGCTGCGGGTGAGCGGCACGGGCAGGTAGTCGTCGAAACGGGACTTGTCCTGGCTGGTGATCTTCAGCACGTCCGCGCCGTCCCCGTCGAGGCCCACCACGAGCACCGGCCGGTCCTTGCCCTCGCCGGCGTCCTCGTCGAACGTCACGAACGCGTTCCACACCTCATGGGCTGCCGGAAGCCGGCCGGCCCGATCCCCGTCGGCCCAATCCCCGCCGATGACCCGCAGCCCCGGCGGCAGCAGCCGGATCACGCCGACGGCCAGCACCGCGGCGGTCAACACGAGGAGCGGCAGCACCAGCAGCATGATCGACACCGTGGTGGTCGAGGCCGTCCGCGGATCGCCGGCGACCGGGACGTCGTTGGCGCGCGCCCAGGCCCCGACCACGCCCACGGCGACCAGGAGCGCGCCGGCCCGGACGAACAGGTGCAAGGTGCCGCCGAGGTCGACGAACTGCCACACGGCGGCGCACACGACCATCGCGCCGAGCGTGACCGCGCCGCCGACCCAGAAGCCGAACACCGGAAAACCCATCCAGTACGCGACGCATTTGGCCAGCGTGCAGCCGGCCAGCAGCACCCCGGCGCGGACCAGCACGCGCATCGGGGTGTTCGCGCTAGTGGTGCGGAAGCGGCGGCCGAGGAGCAACGCGACCAGCGGCGCCGCGACCAGGCCGGGCCAGATCGCGCCCGCCTGGCTGTGGCCGAGCAGGACGTTGGCCGGCAATCCGACGACCATCGCACCGGCGAACCACACCGCCAGCGCCAACGGCAGCACGACCAGACCGACCGGCGACAGGATCACCGCGCGGGCGTCCCAGGCGATCGTCAGTACCAGGCCGAGCCCGATTGCTGAGGCGATGACCAGCAACGCCCCGTTTCCGCTGAGTAGCTCGGCCGCGACAACCATGAACGTCCTTCCCCCGCACGATCAGGACAGCTTGCCATGAGCGGCCGTGTCGGCGTTTTACGGCAGTTTGGTCGCGGTGAAGACGGCGAAGGTCGGGTTCGCCACGAAGTCGGCCCAGTAGTCGGCGCCCCGCTCGGCCAGCGCCTCGGCCGGGATGGTGACGGGGTGGCGCCGGATGTCGGTCAGGCCGGCGCGGGTGAGCGCGGGCTCGATCACCCCGGGCGGCCAGGCGAAGCCGACGAAGTCGACCGGCGGCTCGCCGTCCATGTGCACCGCATACCCCTGGCGGCCCTCGGAGATCTCGGTCTTGGTGGCGGAGATGCCGTAGCGGGGGAGGAAATCGAGCCGGCCCCAGTCGAGCTCCGGATTCGGCGCGAGCGCGAGCAGGGTGCCGCCCGGGGCGAGGTTTGCCACGAGCTGGGCGAGCATCCCGTCGAGGGCCGCCTCGCCGGGGGCGTAGCCGAGCAGCCACACCGAGCTCACCACGTCGAACTCGCCGAGCGTGGGCAGGGCGGCCGCGTCGTGTACCTCGTACGAGATTCCGAGCGGCTCGCGCTCCTCGACCAGCCGGGCGTACGCGACCATCTCGGTGGCGGCGTCCACCCCGATCACCTTCGCGGCGCCCAGCTGGGTGAAGAGCCGGGCGTAGAAGCCGGTGCCGGCCCCGACGTCCAGGACGGATTTGCCGGCGAAATCCGGCAGCGCGGCGAGCAGCGTGCCCCGCTCGGCCAGCCCGACGGGCAGATATTTGGCCCGCTCGTACAGCTTGCCGATCACGTCGTACTGCTCTGTCACCGTGGTCTCCTCACCGTTGCCCGACCTGATCATTCTCCCGGCGGCCCCGATGGCTGTCCACCTTCGACGGTTGTCCGGCCGGGTCGGCGGTGGCAGGGTGCAGCTATGCCACCATTTCGCGCGGATCATGTGGGAAGCCTGCTCCGGCCCGCCAGCCTGCTGCGGGCCAGGGAGGAATTCGCGGCCGGGAAGCTGTCGGCCGACGAGCTTCGCGCCGTCGAGGACGCGGCCATCGCCGAGGTCGTCCGCCGGCAGCAGGAGATCGGCCTGGAGTCGGCCACGGACGGGGAGTTCCGTCGCGCCTCGTGGCACATGGACTTCATCTATCGGCTCGGCGGCGTCACCCAGGCCGACGAGCGCATGCATGTGCAGTTCTTCAACGCGGACGGGACCATCGAATTCGACCCGCCGGCGCTGCGCATAGCCTCGCCCGTACGCCTCGAGGAGACCATCTTCGCCGAGGCCTTCACGTACCTGAAGTCCCAGGTCACGACGGCCACGCCGAAGCTCACCATCCCCTCGCCGAGCATGGTGCACTACCGCGGCGGCCGGGCCGCGATCGACGAGGCCGTCTACCCGGACCTGGAGCAGTTCTGGCACGACCTCAGCGCCGCCTACGCGCAGGAGATCGACCGGCTGGCCGCGCTCGGGTGCACCTATCTGCAACTCGACGACACCAGCCTCGCCTACCTCAACGATCCCAAGCAGCGTGAAATGATAGCTACCCAGGGTGGCGACCCGGAGCACCAGCACGAGCGCTACATCAAGCAGATCAACGCGGCGATCGACGGCCGGCCCGAGGGGATGACCGTCACCACGCACATGTGCCGGGGCAACTTCCGCTCGTCCTGGGCCGCCTCCGGCGGCTACGACTTCGTCGCGGAGGCGCTGTTCACCCAGCTGAACGTCGACGGGTTCTTCCTGGAGTTCGACGACGAACGCTCCGGCGGGTTCGCGCCGCTGCGGTTCGTGCCGCCCGGCAAGCGGGTCGTGCTCGGCCTGGTCACCACCAAGCGCGGCGCACTGGAGGACAAGGACCAGCTCAAGCGGCGCATCGACGAGGCCGCGAAGTACGTCGACCTCGACCAGCTGTGCCTGTCACCGCAGTGCGGCTTCTCCTCCACTGTGGAGGGAAACGTGCTCACGGCGGAGGAACAGTTCGCCAAGCTGAGCCTGATCGTGGAGACGGCGCGCGAGGTGTGGGGATAGTATCCACCATCGGTGGGGGCACGTCGGTCAAAGCCGCAAACCCCGAGACTGCCGGCATTTGGGGTACGGCGTGCTCCCGGATGCCGGAAAACCGGGTGCCGGTAGCCGGGCACAGTGACACGATGGTCGTTTGCTTTCCGCGCGGCTCACGAGTTCGCCGGGTAACAGGGACTGGAGTTGTGCTGTGACAGAACAAGCCGCCGCGGCGCCCGACAAGCTAGACCTCGCGGTGCTCAAGATCGCCGGAGTGGTCGTCCTCGGCGCGATCATGTCGATCCTTGACATCACCGTCGTCAGCGTCGCGCTGCCCACCTTCCAGACGGAATTCGACGCCACGTACGCGGAAGTCGCCTGGACCATGACCGGCTACACGCTGGCGCTGGCCACGGTGATCCCGCTCAGCGGCTGGGCCGCCGACCGGTTCGGCACCAAACGGTTGTACATGCTCGCCCTGCTGCTGTTCACGCTCGGTTCCGTGCTCTGCGCCACCGCCGATTCGATCGGACAGCTCGTCGGCTACCGGGTGCTGCAGGGCCTCGGCGGCGGCATGCTGATGCCGCTCGGGATGACGATCATGACCCGCGCGGCCGGCCCGCAGCGGATCGGCCGGCTGATGGCGGTGCTCGGCATCCCGATGCTGCTGGGCCCGATCGGCGGGCCGATCCTCGGCGGCTGGCTGATCGAGGCGGCAAGCTGGCACTGGGTCTTCCTGATCAACCTGCCGATCGGCGCGGTCGCGCTGGTCTACGCCCAGTTCGCGCTGCCGAAGGACAACGCGGAGCCGTCCGAGTCGTTCGACTTCATCGGCATGCTGATGCTGTCGCCGGGTCTCGCCCTCTTCCTGTACGGCGTCTCGTCGCTGCCCGAGGCCGGCACGATCGCGGCCACCAAGGTCTGGCTGCCGATGCTGGTCGGCGCCGCGCTGGTGATCGGGTTCGTCCGATACTCGTTCAAACCCGAGCATCCGCTGCTCGACCTGCGCCTGTTCCGCAACCGCAACCTGCGGATCTCGTCGATCTCGCTGTTCGTGTTCATCATCGCCTTCATGGGTGCCGGCCTGTTGTTTCCGAGCTACTTCCTCCAGGTCCGTGGCGAGTCCACGCTGCATGCCGGCCTGCTGATGGCGCCGCAGGGCCTCGGCGCGATGCTCACCATGCCGATCGCCGGCGCCCTGGCCGACAAGATCCCGGTGGGTCGGACGGTGCCGTTCGCGATGGCGCTCATCGCCGCCGGGTTCTTCACCTTCACCCAGGTCGGCACGGACACCTCGTACTGGCTGCTGTGCGGCTCGCTGTTCGTGATGGGCCTCGGCATGGGCGGCACGATGATGCCGATCATGACGTCGGCGCTGCGCACCCTGACCAACCAGGAAGTGGCGCGCGGCTCCACGCTGGTGAACATCCTCCAGCAGATCGGCGGCTCGATCGGTTCCGCGCTGATGTCGGTGATCCTCACCAGCCGGCTGAACGGGTCGGAGCCGATCCCGGGCCTGAACAACCCGCGCACCGGCGAGCCGATCACCGAGGCCGGCGCGGCGATCGCCAACCAGCACGGCGCGGGGTTGCCGGTGCCGCCGAACATCATCCAGCGCGGCCTGGAGTTCGTGGCCGACTCGTTCGCCACCACGTTCTGGGTCGGCTTCGCGCTGGTGCTGGCGACGTTCATCCCGATCGCCTTCCTGCCGCGAAAGCGCCAGGCGTCGCAGCCGCCGGCCGGCCCTAGCGGCGACAGCGACGGCCGCGACGCGGCCCCGGTGATGCTCCACTGACCCTTACGGCAGCGGGATCCCGACCAGCTCGAACGGGGTCTCCGGGGTCACCTCGGTGCCGAACTTCGCGTTCGGCAGGAAGAGCAACTCACCGAACCGGGCAACCGTGGTGGGCACGTCGAATCGCTCATCGGTCAGCCGGGCCAGCACGTCGGCCTGGCTACCGGTGGCGTTCACGGCCAACTCGGCCACCAGGTTGAGCCGGTTCTGCACCACGAAGAGGGTCCGGTCCACCAGCAACAACCCGTCGCCGTTCGGCACCAGCCCGTCGCCGTTGGCGTCCGTCACGCCGGACCGCGAGGTCACCCCCGTGGCGGCGTCGACGGTGAAGAGGAAACCGGTGTTCGTCTGGACGATGATCAGCGTCCGGCCGTCCGGGGCGACCTCGATGCCGTTGGCGTTGATGCCCTCGCCGTACACGATGTCGCCGCTCAGCGGGATGCGGCGCACCGCCTCCGCGTCCGGCAAGGCGCCGCCGGCCCGCAGCGGCAGGTGGTAGAGCACCGGGTTGACCGAGTCGGTGAAGAACGCCCCGGCCGAGGTCAGCACGACGTCGTTGACGAAGCTCTCGGGCGCGGCCGGATCGGCCAGGTCGAAGCTGGCCAGCACGGCTCCGGTCGCGGTGTCGACCACCCGGGCGTCGCCCGCGCGCCCGCCCGCGACGAAGAGCCGCCCGGCGTCGTCGAGTTCCAGCCCCACGGACGGAGTCCCCGGCGGGGTGCCGATAACCTCGCCGGCGCCGGTCACCAGGTCCGTCCGGAAGATCGCGCCGTCGGCCAGGGAGCCGACGAAGGCGACCGGCTCGTCGCCGATTGCCACGCCCTCCGGCTGGAACCCGTCCGGCAGGGCGATGGTGTCCTGCACCTGTATCTGCACCGGCAGCGGCTCGGTAGTCGAGACGTCCCCGACCTGACTGGCGGCGGCCAACCCGGTCGCGATGGCCATCGCGGCGGCAACCGTACCCGCGATGAGCGCGAACCGTCCCATTCCACCTGTACGCCCGCGCCTTGACACCATCACTTGAGACTCCCTCGCGTTGTTGGTCGCGCAGGAGTACGGGCACGGCGCCACAAAGGGTTCAATCGGCGCACCGCCCGGCGAGTGGCCGGCGGCGCGCGTACACCTCGATCTCGAACTTCATCCGGGGATCGGCCAGGCCACACACGAGCATCGTCGCGGCCGGGCGGACGTCGCCGAACCGGCGGCGCAGGGTCGGCCAACACGGCTCAAAGTCCGCGCGGTCGGGCAGCATGTACCGGACGCGGACCACGTCAGCGAACGTACAACCCGCGTCCTGCAGCGCCGCTTCGACGTTGCGCAGGCACTGTTCAACCTGCTCCACCACATCGTCGGAGATCGTCATCGTCGCGTAGTCGAAGCCGGTCGTACCGGACACGTGCACCCAGTCGCCGTCGACCACCGCGCGGGCGTACCCGATCTGCTCTTCAAAGGTGGAACCACTCAAGATCGCTCGCCGTTCGGTCATGCCGGAAACGTAACCCGCGCGGTCCCGACGATGTTCGCCAGCGCTTCCGGCTGCACGTTCATGCGACGCAGAACTCGTTGCCCTCCGGGTCGGTCAGGACGGACCATTCGCCACCGGGCTCCTTGACGTGGCGGAGCAGCTTCGCGCCGTGTTCCTGCAGCCGGGCCACAGTCGCCTCCCGCTCGCCTTGGCTGTGGATGTCAACGTGAAGCCGGTTCTTTTCCGTCTTCACCTCTGGCACGCGGTTGAACAGCAGGCGTCTGCCCAGGCCCGTACCGCTGAAAGGTTCGAAAGGGTCGTCGGGATGCCGGACGGCCGCGGCGTCCCGCCAGAACAGCCGGCCCTGAAACTCGAGGCACAGCTCCTTCTCGACTGCGCCGGCGGCCAGCAGTTGCTCGATCAACTTGCTGTTGTCCTCAATCTGGTATCCCAACGCTTCCGCCCAGAACACGGCTTGCTGGTGCGGGTCGCCCGCGTCGAAGACCAACTTCCAACCGAGTGCCATGGGTCTCTCTCCTCAAGAACGGTTTCGGTAAAGGTCACGGAGCAGGCAGATCTCGGCTCCGTGATGGATCGCCTCGCGGCTGATGTGGAGCACGAGCGCGGCCATCGGGAACTCGGCGTACGGCCCCTCGGCCGGGCCACAGGGCCGGGCCAGCCCTTCCGTGCCCAGCCCGCGCACACCCTTGACCCAGGCGGCGTACGCCTCGTCGAGTTGCCGCAACGCCTCGCCCGCGGTGTCGGCGTACTCGAAGGTGTCGTAGTCGCGGGGTGGCCCGCCGAAGTGGGCGGCGGTGCGCTGCCCGAAGACGCCGATGGTGAGGTGGCTCAGCCGCCACGCGATGGTCGTGACGGGTGGCGGGCTCGGCTCCGGCCGCTCGTAGTCGATGACATAGCCGTCGGGGCCGCGGCGCACACTCCAGCACCCCGCAACCGGCTCCCAGAAATACTCCTCGTCGGTCATCGCGTCCAGGCGCGGCCGCAGGTGGTGCTGCCAGTGCCAGTCCAACTGGTCGACGAGTTGTCCGTTCCAGTCGATACTCATGCCCGCAGGCTAACCCCAATTGCGGACAGGTTCGGTCCTCGATTGCTGGCAGACTCACCTCATGCTCGACACCTCGGCACGGCTGCTGCGGCTGCTGTCCATCCTGCAGACCCGGCCGGAATGGACCGGTCCCGAGTTGGCCGAGCGGCTGGACGTGACCGTGCGAACGTTGCGCCGCGACATGGCCCGGCTGCGGGAACTCGGATATCCCGTGCGAGCCACACCCGGCGTCGCCGGCGGCTACCGGCTCGCCGCGGGATCGACGCTGCCGCCGCTGCTGCTCGACGACGACGAGGCTGTGGCGGTGGTGCTGAGCCTGCGCACCGCGACGAGCCACAGCGTCACCGGCATCGCGGAAACCGCGCTGCGCGCGTTAACCAAGCTGGAGCGAGTGCTGCCGGCCCGGTTGCGCCAGCGTACGGCGGCCCTGCGGCTGGCCACCGTACCGTTGACCGGCCCGGCGCCCACCGTGAACCCCGACGTGCTCACCGTGATCGCGGAGGCCTGCCAGGGCCTGCAGCGCCTCACGTTCGGCTACCGGGACCGCGACGGCAACGCGAGCGCCCGCACGGTGGAACCGCACCGGCTGGTGCACACCGGCCGCCGCTGGTATCTGGTGGCCCGCGACAACGACCGCGACGGCTGGCGCACCTTCCGCGCCGACCGGATCGACGACCCGCGGCCGACCGGGATCCGATTTACGCCCCGGGACCCGCCCGACGCGGCGGCCTTCGTCGCCGACTCCGTCACGGCCGCGCCGTACCGCTTCCGCACCCGCGTCCAGGTGCACGCGCCGGCCCACGTGGTCGCCGAAAGGGTTCCCCCGACGGCCGGGATCGTCGAGGCGGTGGACCAGGACAGCTGCCTGCTCATCACGGGCGCGGACTCGCTCGCGCTGATCGCGGTCCACCTCGCCACGCTCGGCCACCACTTCACCGTCCTCGAGCCCGCGGAACTGGTCGAACAACTCGGCACGCTGGCGCACCGCCTCGACACCGCATACCGAGCATCGCGCGATCCGGACGCTCGACAGAATGGGGATTGATCACGGCGACCCTGTCCAGCGTCGCCGACGACATCGGCGATCTCGTCTCCGCGGTCCAGGCCGACGCGGCCAACCCGTTACTTCGCGTCGGGGGCGGTTTCCACCATGTCGACCGAGTCGAACTCCCAGAATGCGCGCAGGGCGGCGAGCTTGCCGGCCCCGTCGCCCCGGTAGGTGAACACGCCGCGGACGATGGCGGTGAACCCGCCGGGCAGGGTCGTGCGGATCGTGCCGACGTCGGCGACCTCGTCACCGCACAGGTACGACCGCTCGATCTCGAAACTGATCTTCTCGGCCTGGCCGATGACGTTGTCATAGAAGGCGGCAACCGACGCCGCGCCGCGATGGCCGGTGCCCTCGGGGTCCAGGGGAGACGGCCCGATCGGATCCTCGACGACCGCGCCGGGGGCGAAGAGGCCGAGCCAGGTCTCGCGGTCCTTGGCGCTCGCCGCCGCCTGGGAGCGTCGCGCCAGATCACGCACCGTCAGGGCCGTCGTTGTCATGGCTCGTCTCCCGCCTGCTGTCGGGCGTCGTCGTCGCCAAAAGTAGAACAGGTTACATTTCTCGGGTCAACTCAATCGGCGGCAAGTCCCTAAGATCCACCTAGCGCGAGCGGGCGCGACGTAGCGGAAGTCGGTCAGGTCGCTGGCGAAGCTTGGCCCGCCCGGGGTGGTCACCTGGACGTTGACCCAGGTGCCCGCCCGCTGGGCGGGGAACACGGCACGCAATTGCGTGTTGGACAGCACGGCGAACGACTTCACCGGCACCTGACCGATCGTCACCTTGGTCGCGCCGGTGAAGTCGGTGCCGGTGACGATGACCGTAGTC
>Ga0307515_10020772_pt1 | contig 11687 bp, 1 predicted proteins | sample 17_EM_MG_FD_194513 | JGI IMG/M metagenome (GOLD analysis project Ga0307515, IMG submission 194513) | Populus trichocarpa ectomycorrhiza microbial communities from riparian zone in the Pacific Northwest, United States - 17_EM | ecosystem: Host-associated > Plants > Roots > Unclassified | place... | reverse complement strand
GACTAAAGGAGATATAGAAAAATACCTACACCCCCTATTTTATTAGGCTTTTACTTTTTATAGAAGAAAAACCTAGGAAAAGTCTATGTTTTGATGTTTTGGTGTTCCTACCCCTGCCTCGCTTACAAGCTAGGACCACCCCTTAAGAGAATTTTCTCTTGGGTAAAAAGGGGGTAAAAAGGCAAATGAATCCGCCTCTAGCTTGCTAGGCAGTAGGAATTAGGTCTTGAGAGTCTGAAAATCGATTGTTTTTGATAGGAAGATGGGTATGCGTAAGTTTTGAGGTGCGGCGCTACCTTTTGGTAAGGTTGCATATGCGGTGAAAGTTTTTAACAACGAGGTTAATACTAAGCTGTATAAGCTTTAATAATAAAATCGATTTAGACGAACTGGATAATAATTATACCATTACGCCTGCGATTTGAATATAACCTAAATATAATTTACATGCAAACCCGACCAAATAATAGCGCCAATATACCTGCTATTACGACCTAATGCTAGTACCGTACTGCTACCAAACAGATAAAAGCTCGTGCTAATACGTACGCGAGCTATATTTCTTTTTTTTATGGCTCGGGGCGCGCTATATTAAAGGAGGGGGTAGTAATACACCTCTCGCAGCAGCAGGACGGCTGTATGCCCTACGCCAACCTAACAACAACTATGCTGCTACGCCTATAGTCTAACCGATAAAATAATCGTGCTGTTATATATATAATTTAACGACTAACTAATAGATTAAGCTCCGAGTGTTCGACCTACTATTACCACCAGTCGCTTGCACCGTACTGCTACCTAAATCTAATAAGTACTCGCGCCGATACGCATACGAGCCAATAAGACTCTATGCCGATTTGCCTACGGAATACGACCCCGTTGCTAGTATTATACTACTACCTGAACTAACAAGAACCCGTACCAATACGCCCGCGAACTAACAACTCTTCGCGCCGATATGCCTGCGAGCCTAAACCTGTCGCTAGCACCGTACTGCTATTACGATAGACCCTTGCTGCCCTGCCTGCAGCTAACTAACCCTCGCTGCTTTATTAGCAGCCAACTACCCTTGCTGCTCAGCCTGCAGCCAACCAACTTCTACTGCTCCGCCTATAGTAACAACTGTATATAAGGTAGAGCTTTGCTCCCTGGTATATAACCCTGTGGATAGCACCGTTCTGCTACCCAACTAATAAGCTCTTGCACCTATGTGCCTACGAGCAAACCTAACAACCTCTCGCGCTGATATGCCTGCGAGCGATCTTAACTACCGATAGCGCTGATACGCCTGCTATCTACAATCTGACGCTGGCACCGCACTGCCACCCGACCTCTGCGATATACCTCTCGCAGTTAAACCAATACCTTGCTGCCCTACTGCAGCATTACAATCGACTTTTACTGCTCTGCCTGTAGTACCATACTCGACCTTTACTGTTTCGCCTGCAGCTGAACGAATAGACCCTTGCTGCTTTGCCTACAGCTAATCCCGATTTAACCATCGCTGCTCTGCCTGCAGCACTATAACTAACTTCTACTGCCCTACCTGCAGTAACAACTGTATATAAGGGAGAGCTTTGCCCCTTGGAATACAACCCTGTCGCTAGCACCGTACTGCTATAATCCCGATAAGTTACCGCGCCGATACGCCTGCGGCCCGAACATAACTAGGTAGAGCCTTGCTCCCTAGAATACGACCCCGTTGCTAGCATTATACTGCTACCTAAACGACATATTACTTGCACCGTACTGCTACTAAACAGACAAGATCTTGTGCCGATATGCATGCAAGCTACAACTCCCTAACCCTCCTACCCTTATTAAACTTTTTTACCTACCTTTTTTATAAGAGGAGGAGTAGGGGGGCTTTTTTTATGGCTCGGGGCGCGCCATATTAAAGGAGGGGGTATAGTACTAGGAGGTACCAGAGTTTTAAAGGAGGAACGACGACTAACGGAGGGCTCCTAGCTATATACCTCTCGCAGCAGCAGGAGCTGCAGGACGGCTGCCTGCCCTACATTAACTGGGTATAGCGATATACCCCTTACAGGAGCTGTATAACGGCTGCCTGCCCCACGTCAACCAGGTATAGCGATATACCCCCACAGCAGCAGGAGCTGCAGGACTGCTGTAAGTCCTATATTAACTAGCATCGCAATCAAGCGCCAGATGCTAAATTTTTTCTTTTCTTTCTCTTCTATAAGGGGATAAAGCCTAAGGGCAGGCTTTTTTGGAAGGGGGGGGTGATGTAACGGCGCTGGGGCACTGCCCCTGCGATGTCACATACAACCTAGACAGGGGGCCTAGTCAGGGGCTCGCTTGGAGACTTGGCTCTTGTATATAGACGTGTCCTCTCCTTAACCTTCTTCTGCTCCTTAGCTTAGTATCTTCGTAATACAGCATTCGTCTAAGCTTCGGTTTAGAGGCATTTGTTCAAGCCGTCACATTATATCTAACTTAGATGGCTACCCTTTAGGAACAGGCCTTAATAGATATTATTTATACGCTAACGGCTAAATCGGGAAAGCAGTATCTGGTGGTAGCTAGAGAGTACCTTTTAGGCTAGCTAGAGGTAAGAGCTCTAATAAATGCAACATCTAAAGTAGTAGCGAAATTTCTATAGGAAGAGGTTATTTAAGATAGGGAGTGTTTAGACAACTCTTTATTGACGAAGGACTAGAGAATAAGGATGTAGTTACTATTCTTATAGAAATATATAGGATTTATTAAGTAGTTATATTAGCCTACTATCTATAAGGACAAGGCCTAGTTAAGAGAGGATATTAGCCTCTAGTAGTAGCGTTAGCGAAGTACGGAGGTGACTAGGTGCAGAATCTAATAAAAGCGCTTTAGGCTGACTAAATAATAGTTAAGGTAATAACGGGAATAACACCGGCTTAAATACTTTGTGGATAAGAATATATACCCCTAATTAAGCTCTACCTTCCTATATAGTAGACACTCCTATAGAATAAGGTGAAGATAATAAAAGAGTTAATTATTCTAAAAATAAAACAGTTTAAGTAATAAGAGATAAATAACAAAGAAGCTTAGGAGAGGATGCGCCGCTATTGTCTAGCTAATAGAGAATACCTATAAGGGTAAGCTTAAGTTTGGGGGGCTTGTGCTAGTATAGGATATAAAGAAGGCAAAAGATATATCGTGGTGGTAAAAGCTATAGCTAAAATAGTAGGGTCCCTTCTGGATTAAAATGGTATTAGAAAAAGGGTTTTATAAACTTAATAGTACTAAAATAAGAGGTAATTTATATAGGAATAGGTTGAAACGGTTCCTTGTATAAGATCTTAAGGAAGTTAGACTAAAAGGCCGTATAAGTAAAAGCAACGTAATATAAAAGAGGTCCCCATAGAAGAGGAGGCACCTAAGGAGGAGGCCGTAGCGTAAGTAGAGAAAAGGTAATCTCTGGGAAGAATTAGCCGAGTTCTTATCTATAAAAGTCCTCCTGCCCTCTTATTTAAGCAACTTAATCGCTACTACTTATTAAAAGAGTTCCTTTAAGCTTTTTAAAAGACAAATAGCTAGTTTCCTGCTATACCGGTATAGCGCCGTACTGCTTTATTAGTATAAGGATTATACAAGCTAAGCTTAATTAAACCCTTCTAAGGAAAGAAAGTAGAAGGAAAGAAGTAAAAGAGAAAGCCTTTACAAATAGTAATTAACTAAGATTATATTATAGTTATAGTTAATTCTACCTATCCTTTGCATGCGTTCCTCCCTTTTAATTACATTATAATCTTATTACGTCTTAAGGATTATAGCTCTATTAAAAGATGGTTTTCTATAAAGATCCTTCTATAGGCAAGCCGTTATTTAGGACACTTATTACTATAAGTAGTAACTCTTTCTCTTTCTTCTCTTTATCTTTATAACGAACGCGTAAAGTAACTATAAGTAAGGCTTATTTAAGGAACACTCGGCACTATAATAGCTAGTACTTTTAGAGACTAAGAGTCTTCTACCGTATTCTTACCTTACTGCTATAAGCAATTAGGAAAAGAGTTTACTTCTTTAAAGCTAGTTCTAAATCCTTAGTCTTAATAACTGCTCTTATAGAGAATAACTTTATACGTAGTCTTTTTCCTTTTATCCTTATTACTAGTAACTATCTCTTATAAGTATTTTATATTTTTACGCTCTACAATTTTTTATTTAGTATTTTTATTTCCTTTTAAGTTAAGAGAAGAGCTACTTACTTTAAGAAACCTTGGTCAAGCATATTAAAGGTTAAAGTTAATTTTTAGTACTAACTAATATTATTATTATGGAAAAGTCTTGGTAAGGAAAATCTAACTAATTAGACAACTTTAACCGCTAGTTAAAGTTCCTTAATATGTTAACAATTTACGTAACAGTCCTTTTTAATTTACCTTTTTCTAGAAAATACTATAAGGCCTTTATTTCGATTTCTTATTATTTTATTTTATTTAGTTATACGCGCCTATTTACTTTTCTCTTATATTAAGAAGACACTATTATAACTCTTGTCTTAAAATACTACCTATACGCCCGTTACGCATATAAAATATTACTATAAAAATATCTGGAACTATAGAACTCCGCTTAAAAGAAAAGCCGCCGCCTCTGCCTCCTATGCCTTTGCCTTTTACGCCTCTGCCTCCTACTATCTAGTTAATAGCCCTCGTATATTAAGGAAAGGCGCAGATAATAGAGGTTATCCTTAGGGCCGCCTAAAGCCACCCAGTTAATTAGCGCGTGAATATCTATTATAGTTTAATATAGGCTATTATAAACCAGGAGCATAATGTAGTTAAGGCTACAAAAAATGCGATAGTTAAGATTAAGAAGGATAATAAGCTTAAGGGAAATTTGGGAAATAAAGATTGGGAAAACGCTTTTGCGGACATTAGAAAGCTCTTTAAGATTACCTATAAGATTAATAAGATTAAGGCGGTGCGAAATATAATTAAGAAGGAGTACGGAGAGGAACTTTTAGAAGGTCCCTGTAAGCTCTTCTATACATATTACGCACTAAAAAGCATCCGTATCTTTATTAATTAAGTAAAAAGAAGTTAAATCTCTAGAAAAGATGCGTTAAAAATAATTAATAATATAATACCAAGCCGCCTAAAACTCTTAAAGGCTAGGATCTTAAGGACCCTATACCTAACACCCTTAGACTTTCTTACCGCCTATAAATTCGGATTAGTAGTTAATAAGGAGTTAATTAAGAAATAAAAGCTTGTTTATTATTTAAGCTAAGGCTATAAGCTTTTAGTGCTAGCCTTAACTATTAAAACTAAAGAGGAATCTGCACCAGAGCCAGTTGCTCTAGCACCTTTACTATTACCTTTTAAGGAGGTTAAAGGCTTAAATATAAGAATGCTGCGTAGCTTGTTTCTGTTTGGAGGTAAGGTACCTAAAGCGTAAGGAGAAGACTCTAAATTTAATAAATCTACGTCTTTAGAGGATGACCTCGTTGCCAGCTCCCTATAGAAACGTAATACCAGATATATCTTTAGAAAATGGTAGGGTTGTTAGGATTAGATGCTAGCGTTTTTTTACTAATTTATATTTACGAATCTACTTAGTCTCTAAGAACTATAATATTGTTAACATTCTCCGGACGGCTAAAAGCTCCTATTTCTAGTTTAAAAAGAATAGTCGCCTAGAGTATATAAATAATAACCTTGGAATTTACGCTTATTCTACTATATAGCCTAGCGATTATCTAGTAGACCGCGTAGAATTAAGAAAGCTTGTATTAGGCTTAAAAGGGGAACTTAAATAGGACCTGCTCGGAATCCACTACGCTAATTTATTTAAATGGTGGGAAGATATTAGAATTCTAGGTATTTTTAAGGAAGAGTTTAATATATACGTATACCATTTACGAAAGACCGCTAGGGAAGAGAAAGATAGTATCCTCCGGACTATATGTTATTCCTTACTATAATAGGTGGTTTATATAGATCTGGAGTACTACAGACATACTATAGCTTTACGCACTAATAATGCTACTTGTTTTATTGTATATCTAAGCTACGCGCTCCGGTTTCTTAATGGCTATCTTCCTAAAAAACGGAACTTGGAAATTGATCTTCTCTAGGTATATAAAGGAGGGCCAAATTCTAGAAATAGCTAGCTTTATTTTTATATTTCCTTAGTTAAGGAGGGGAGTTAGTCTTATATAGAACTTCTACCTGGAATGCATTAGTATATACTAGAATAAGTAGATTTGCTTTAAGGGCGCAGAGAACTTAATAGTAGGGGGCGTATTAAGAATATAGAGACGACCTAGACTAGGGCTAATACTAAGAGGTTTAAGCTTAACTAGATGCCTATTACGTTAAAAATTGGAGAAGTACGGTTTATAAAAGCTACTGTTATATAAGGAGCATCTTAAGTAACATTAAGCCGCTTAATTATTACTCTAGACTTAATCGCAATCCTACTAAATACTAAGAAATTAGAAATCCCTGGGCTTAAGAGCTAGTAGGAGGTTATATAGATAAATCTAACTAGTTTTTCCCTAGTTTTAACTCCTACTAGCGAACCTATTACTAGTATTCCTCTATATAAATTCCCGGCCTATATATAACTGCAGGCAAAGAGTGCCCTTTTAAATGCTTTAGTTAGAAGACTTTTATAAAATAATCCTTAAGTAAGGGTAGAATAGCGGGTAATCCTAGATCTTACCTTAAATAATAAATATAAAGCATTTTAGGAAAGATATAGGGCGCGTATTGCTAAGGCTGTTTGTAATAGTTTTAAAGAGCTTAAAGAATTTAAACAAGAGGTATTCAGGGTAAGGTTTTACTTTTTAGTAAAAGAATAAGGCTATGGGCGTCCTATAGATAACTTAGAATACCTTAAAGACCTAAGTTTAGATTTAGAAAACGAGGGTATAACTTTTAGCGCTCCTCTATTAACTGAGTATGGTTCTAAAGGCTATACTAAAGGCGAGGATGGAGCTATTACGCCTTAAGACGCTAGGACTACTGCTCTAAACCTTAGTCCTAATATCTTTAATAATAAAGTAGTGCCTATAGAGATTAACTGTAAACTAAAGGATCTAAGTAAGCCTGAGGGAGATGGCCTCCGGGATACTACCCCTAAATAATTATCGATAGTTATTAGTACCTTAGAAGACACTAATAAACCAGCAGCATTATACCGCCTAACGCCTTTACTAATTTCGAAAAGGGGTGCTGCTTTAGGAGAGCAGGCAATTAACTCTAGTATTTTATAATCTCCCTTATAGAAGAAAATGTAAGCAGAAATATATGCTATTAGAAAAAGAGTGTTTTTAAACCTTTAAGCTAGAGATGTTAATATATAAGATAATAGGAGTGCAGAACTTAAAGTAAAAGGTATAGTAGATAAGAATAATACGGAAGAAGCGGAGGCGATAATTAAGGAGGGAGTATAGGCAGCTTTTAATAAGTTGGAGGAGTATTAGGCGTTAGGGTGTCTTTTTTTAGGTATTTATTACCCACTTCAGGAGATATAAGGAAACGTTAGGGGACAACGTTTTAGGTAGGGGAGGTAATATAGTGGTGTTAAATGCCCCTTAGTTATTTTAGTTCGTTTTTGTATTATATATATAAGACTTAGGGTTAAATATATTTTAGAAAGAGCTTAGGTTTTAACCTTACCTTACCTTAATACAACTTCTCCTCTACCCTTTATTGATTAACGACTTCTCTAGTATAACTTAAGTCATTCTATTCTTTTATTTACAATACTTAATTAAGTATTATCTTTTAGTGTCAGGCTTTGCCCTTCTATACTGCCTATAATGGCGGTAATATTAATCCGGTTATAAAGCCAAAGCTCCCTATATACCACTATATATATATTAAATAGCTTATTAGTAATAGGGCTTAGCGGAATATATAGGGTGCAAAAATATTATTAGAATAGTAATAACTTACCTTCCCTTTATAACTAAAACCTCTTTCTCTTCCTTATATCTAGTGTGTTCTAAATATATTATATATTTAGGCTTTATAAGCTTAATAGGCTATATTTTATAAATAATAGCACCTAAGTATTACGCAGAGGAGACTGGCGTGGGGGTAGGCTTAAAGAGAGTCGCGGTTATATAGCGGATACGGTAGTAACTAATATAGCTTAACTGGTGGTAGCGGTAGATATAGTAGCATTAAATAGGGAGTTAATTAATAAAGTTTGACTTTGGCTTAACGTTGGATTAATATTAGAAATCCTAAATATCGCATCTATACCCTATAAAGAAGGGTATAGTATATAATTATATTTAAGACCGGCCGCACACAGCTCCTGCTATAAACTTTTAGATAGTAGATCTGCGTGCTCCCATTTGTTTATATAGTTATTAAGGTATTTATATATAGTAATTAGGTGGAATTAATATGCTATTTAATATAGCATAGTATATAAAACGGTAATAGTGTAATGTGTTAGAAATAGAGTAGATTTACTAATAGCTGTAGGTACTGCTAATGTCTAAGCCTACGTCTAAAGTCTCTTAAGGATATAATTCTTTTTAGTATCTAGATTTGCCCCCTTCTTATTATATATTTTACGTTCGGGCGTTCTTAACTAAAGGAAGTTATTATAGTAACTATAGTAGGAGCCTTTATCGGTATTAGCAGCAATTAAAGCGTTAGGCTCGGCAAAATACTTATATAGTGTTTCCTTAATATACTCATAATTATTATATAGCTAGAAAAACTTATCTTTTATCTCTATACGCTTCTGCTTATCTTCCTTTTTACCTCCCCACTTTAACTAGATGGTATCACTAGCTAATAAGTTGTTTAAGTTTATAGAATTAACTAACGGTGATTAGGATCCGCGTAATAGTAATAGCTAAGAGGTAGAAGAGGGGTAGGATAATAGTATGTAAGACTATTACTGTTAGTAAGAATTTAAACGGTGTACTGCCTTCGGCTTTAGCTATAGGAGTAGGTCTTATTTGCTAAAGCACCAGTATTTAAATAAAAAGATTACTTTAGCCCTTCTACTATTGTAACTAGCTCGACCACCACGCTATAGAAAAAAAGAGAAATATTATTTAGGCGCTGGTATTATATATATAACCACTCTACAGACGTCTAGAAGATTAATACTAATCCTAATAGCCTCTATAGCAAAAATAATTCAAATCTTAAAAGATTTTACTAGTTTCCTAAACTCATCTAGTATTAACTTCTTGCTAAATAATAAGGTTGTTTAATGGAATACGGTTATAATTAAGCGGGTGATATTCTTAGTATATTAAGCTAGATATAGCTGCTATAGGTACTTAAATATGCTTTTATGCGCCTCTATAGCTTAAACTCTAGTATTAAAGAATATAATAGTCTTTGGAATTTTATATAGAGTAGCTAAGCAGCTCCCTCCCTAAAAGATAGTAGGATTAATGTATATTTTAATAGTTAGAGGATTAACAGCCTTATTAAGAAGAAAGCGAAGCGAGGTATATTTAGTAATTATATCCTTTAGTATCTAGCTAAGATAAAAGATAAGCTCTCTGCGGGAAATAGAAGTCTGCTTAAGGTATATGTTAGTGTTATTAAAGCCTAAGGACTTCTTTACCGTTTCTAACGTTTCTAGATTAAAAGTTATAGAATAGGTAAACCACGGAACTAAGCTTCTAATTAGATTGCGTATATAGCGTAGCTATATATACTTAGGGCGAAACTTCTTGCCCTATTATATAATAAGATAAGCTTTATTAATAGCAACTAAGGCCAATCGCTTTTTAAACTTGGGGTCTTTAAGTAGATCTTAAAAAGATAGTGTACTAGTAAGCTTAGGACTAATAAAGATATAAGTATATAGGCCGGCTCTTGCATTCTTAAGCGCTTTATTTATATCCTTAACATTAGCGTTAAGGAGCAGCGCATTACCACTAATTTAATTAACCTTTTAAACTTACTCTTTTGCAATCTCGTTTAGAGGAAGAAATATTAGTAATATAGTATTTTTATAAAGGATTGAAATTACTTATATAATAAGGCTTTTACTAAAGCCAGTTTGTGCAATAAGGATAATATTAATGCGATTATAGATTAGCCTCCAAATACAGGTTACCTACTTATTTTTTATATAAAATTCGTCACCGTATAGCAGTAATATAGTACCCTAAATTGCGTTATCTCGTGCTTAAGTTATTGTGTTAGGCTTCTTCTTATCTTGGATTTTTCTTTAAGCTTTAGCTACTCGCATCTTTAGTGTATCCTAATAGGCTAAGCTAGTAGAGAGTTAAGGTATATCCTAGCTGGCCAAGCTAGTAGAGAGTTAAGATATTTGTAAATCTATCCGCAGTAACTAAGGAGCTTTGCTATCTGCTACTAGTAACTAAAACACCTTATTATTAGTGCGTTACTTTTTAAAGACATTTACTACACTAATAGTATTATTTACTACCTCGCTAGTAGTATAAGGATAGTTATATACTGTACTAGGCGTATATCTAACTTTTAGCTTCCTTATTAAGGCCTTTAAGCGTTTCTTTATACTAAACGGCAGTATATAGCTTATTAGTAAACATAGAGTTAGTAGGGGGTTTATAGGTTAATATTTGGGTAGTATAGGTAGCGGAGGAGCAATAAAGCAGGTAATAAGGTATAGAATTAATCTAGATACAATATATTAGCTATTTAGGTGTTTATTTACTATAAATATTAATATAGGAGGTCAAACGTTAAGGATTGGTAATGGTTAATAGCTCTAGCTAAATATTTACTGTTTTGGCGGTAATATTTAAGGCAAAACGTAGCGGTAACTACTAGGCCGTTCGCAATAATTTTGGCAGCGTTAGAATCGCCTTATAAAGCTTTAGAATATAACGTTAGCTAATTATCTATAAAGGCGTTAGTTTGTTATTAATTAATAGTAGTAAGGTTTTGGGCGGAGCTTTAAAGGGGAGACCCGCTTATTTAAGGCGAAATGTAGTAGTAACTACTAGGCCGTTTATAATAATTTCGGCAGCGTTAGAATCGCCTTATAAAGTTCTAGAACATAACATTAGCCGATTATTTATAAAGGTGTTAGTTTGTTATTAATTAATAGCTAAAAATTTAGTATAGCGCGCGAGTTTATATAAGAATTATATATAAATTAGCGCGAAGGACTAATAAATTTCCGAACCGTGTACCAGACTTACCTCAGAATCCGCAACCAGTCTACTGCCATCGCGCTGCAGACGACCTCCACCACAACCTGTCTACAGCCATCAAGCTGCAGACGACCTCCACCACAACCTGTCTACAGCCATCAAGCTGCAGACGACCTCTACCATAACCTGTCTACAGCCATCAGGCTGCAGACGACCTCCGCAACCTGTCTACAGCCATCAGGCTGCAGACGACCTCTACCGCAACCTGTCTACAGCCATCAAGCTGCAGACGACCTCTACCGCAACCTGTCTACAGCCATCAAGCTGCAGACGACCTCTACCGCAACCTGTCTACAGCCATCAGGCTGCAGACGACCTCTACCACAACCTGTCTACAGCCATCAAGCTGCAGACGACCTCCACAACCTGTCTACAGCCATCAGGCTGCAGACAACCTCTACCACAACCGCAACCACAACCACTACCACTACCGCTACAATATACCATATAACACCGCACTATAGGCGTACCGCAGATGCGCAGATAGGGTAGCTACAGCAGGGGGGAGAGGGGAGGGGGGCTGGCCCGTGTTACTTTA
>Ga0307515_10020771_pt1 | contig 11687 bp, 11 predicted proteins | sample 17_EM_MG_FD_194513 | JGI IMG/M metagenome (GOLD analysis project Ga0307515, IMG submission 194513) | Populus trichocarpa ectomycorrhiza microbial communities from riparian zone in the Pacific Northwest, United States - 17_EM | ecosystem: Host-associated > Plants > Roots > Unclassified | place... | reverse complement strand
TGTCAAGCGACAATTGATACGACACGTAGATAATTAAGTACCAAGTACTTAAGTACTTAATTAACAGTTGTTGGTGGGAACCTTAAATTTTCTTAGTTACATTTTCTGCTGTCTTACTTGTCGCGACCGCCGGCGGGCCCGACCCCACACGTTGTCACGCAAAATCAAAAAGTGCCCTTTCGTCCATCCACCCTTCCGTAACCCTTCCGTACCCTATAGGTAGATTGGGGGCAGTTGAAAATCTCTTGAACTGTTATATCCCTCGCTAGAGTTAGCGGCGATGTGGGAAAGTTTGGAGTAGTGGTTTGGGCAATTTCGGGCAATTTCGCTTCTTACTACAAAATTCCGTAACCGCAGACGCGTTCTCGTTATTACCCGGAGCCTGTCATTTCTCCCTCCGTAGCCTCAAATCACCTCAGCTAATTATGCGGTAAAGCCCTGGGATTTAGTCTCCAATCTACTACCCTCCTCCCCAGTCAGTTGGCATGGAAAGCTGACTTACCTGCGAAGCCGATTGCTTTTCAGTTTAGCCCGGATATACATAGCAACACAATTATCACGCACAAATATAGACCAAAAACGCTCCATTTAGGTATATTGTCTTCGTCATCTGCATCTGCATACCCCCTATTTCCTTTGTCCGTTTTACAACCAATTTCAAGAAACGAAAGAATAAACCGTGATTACCCTCCAATTTTCCCAACTGCCGAACCTAATCCTCAAGAAACAGGCTCGCGATAAGGTCCATATCTACATTAGAGAGGAAAATTGCGTTAGCGTGAACTCAAATAGTATGATTGCGGGATGAGAGTAGCGAGAAGCGCAGAAGGCTTGTTAACTTCGTGCTTTGCATCAACCACTTGCAATTGCGAAATGGTACTACGAGCTAGCACAAGGCAAAGAGAAGAAATTGTATGCCCAGGACTGGTAATTTAAGATGTTCGATAACTGTGAAACTAACCTCCAAATATGGGTACGCATACCACTTCGTGTTGCGAAGAGCCCTCCAGTAGGGCTCGTTTTAACCGAGATAACTATAGCAATGACAAGTACGTATAGTTAGCAGAGTTCTTATTGGCTTGCGGATGGGCCCGACGGTAAAAAGCAGCCAAGGAAATGTCTCTAGCACGAATATGTATATACGACCCAGCATACTACAAAAAGTTTCGAGGGCTTCAAGGTGACCGATAACATACCGGAATTCTTGTGACCTTGGAGCATGAGTTGGGCGATACCAGTTTCCGGATCCCAAAATTGTACGCTGCGATCCTTCGAACCACTGACGATCCATCTTTGATCCGCCGTAAATGTAGCGGTAAACACAAAATCCTAATTACCATTGTAAGCACTGTAGAAATCTGACCGGAAACGCTGTAAGCGCTCCGCATGAGGTATAAATTGATACTAATAAGACCTTATGTCCTTCGAAAGTTCTCACGCAGTCAGCGTGAGTGGTATTAGAGACCGAAGGCTGGATCTCCTCCTGTAATCTCCATAGCCTGATCGTCTTATCCAAACTGGCGGAGAGTAAGTGCTCACTATGGAGCGCGAAGGCGATACTATAAATACTGTCTGTGTGGCCATTTATTCGTTTGATCAAATAGCCCATAAAAGCATCCCACACCCATATACACTTATCGAGCGATCCAGCCGCAATCAAATTGCCTTTCGGAGATATCGCTACACATGTGACACCATCTTCAACGCTCAAGGTGATACGATTCTGACCGGAATCCATGTCCCACATTCGCACAGTACAATCAATACTACCAGACACAAGATATCGACCATCACGAGAGATGTCCACAGAGTTAACTTCCTGCTCATGGCCATAGAATTTTTGTCGGATAATATGATTTGCGATATCCCAAACCTATTGAGTGCGATTTCAATGAGCGTTACTACCAAGAAGAGCAGGGAACACATTCTCACCCTGATTAGCTTGTCCTCGGCACCTGTAATAAGATATTTGCCGTCAGGGCTGAAGCATATGTCGCGGATGTAGAGATCGCCATCTCGGTCATCCTGTAATTCCGAAACCTTGTGTCCTGTTTGGTTATCGAAAATCAGGGTGCTGCGATTGCAACCTGTGGCGAGATATTTTCCATCATGACTAAAATTCACGCAGCATACCACACTATGATGGTCCAGCGTATGGACCAGATCAACATCCAGCTGTCGTGGCACCTCCGGGTTGAACAAAGCAATCCAATCAGAACCTTCCTTTTTGAGTGATGATGGAATGGACTCTGGGTTGAGATCGGCAAGCTTAATGGGAGTACTAGAAGCCGCCGGTAGTAGTACAGGACTTGGGAGAAAATCTTGCAGGGATACGTTTCCATCCTGGTGAGACCCCAGGGACTGGTCCTGCGTCCCTGGTAAGGTAGTTGGCTGGGGTTGTGGAGAGTAGCCTCCATTCAGTGTCAGTAATACAAAGGAGGTGCCGGTTGCATGTACCTACCACGCACGAACGATTCAACCGGGTAATCAGGAACAAGAACATTCTGAGGCTGTTTCAGGGGCTGATTAGAGGGTTTCATCCGCGTCCGTTGGCTTTTATCGACGATTGCGGAATCTAAGACCTAAACACCAGAACACTTTTAATAATTGCCCTAAATCTTGTTGAAAGCGTATCAATACCTCGAGTTTCCTGACTGGTCTGTGGCGCGACACTGATGTATTATGACTCTCCCGCGTGTGCTTCTGCAGGCCTGTCTTGGATGTAAACCCAACCTCGTTGTACAAGCAATTTTCCACTAGGCATTTATAAAGTCGGCCATGCTGGTCTTCGTGCCGATTTCTCTGAGCTATAGTTTCGAATACTTCAGAAGACCGGGCGCAGGCGTGGTGGCGACACCTGAATAGCTTCTGACCGTAAAGCTTGTGTAGCTTCTCGATAACATCCGGCTCACCATTAACCTCGAATACCCCTTCGAGAAGGTCTTGCAAGACTTTGTAAAGCCTCTGGCGGGCTTTTCCAATGTCCATTGGATCGTTCTGGTCGCACCAGTCGTTGAGCCCTGTAATCAGGCATAAACGTCAAACACAAGCTAGCCAAATGAAATATGGCGGTAATCTTACCTTCCGAACATTCGAGTTTTTGATGAAGCTTTTTCTGATAGTCGAGCACTTTAACCAAAGCCCATTTTATTTCGGGTGGCATAATTCCTGTACTCTTTATGGATAGAATACCTTCCTGTGGAAGGCTAACGGATTGATATGCGGCTTGAGTGAAGTGCTTTCTCAGGACGTTCTGTTCCAGGAGATTTGATAGAATATTAAGCCGAGAAGGGTCCTTGGAACAACGATATGCTTCAAGCACATGTTTGACCCAGCTCGAAAGGACGTACTCTAGAAGCCGTACATCGCCATTGAGAACACACCGCGTGGTATCCTCATCACAAAGATCACTATCAAAACACGTGAACCCCATGTATGTTGAGGAAACAATGGAGATCTCAAGATGAGCTATTTCACGATCGACAAAGGGCCCGCTATGCTCGCTCAACAGATATCTAGAGGCAATCAATAGTCAGTCCGCTGCAAGTAGATTGTTATTTCAAAATCATACTCTTTGGCAGAAAAATGCACGGGTACTACAGTATCTTCGCCAATGATTTCAACAATTGGGCCACATACGCTTCGCAGCTTCGCCGGAAGAGGTTTGTATCTCTTGTCCACCGTGAGATCGCCTGGTTGAATTCCGACAGCATCTTGAAGTTCGCGCAGCGTCATAATACGGGTTGAGCATGTGATCCATTGAAGCAATTTCAATGCCAAGGTTCGCTCCCCTTGGGACAAGGATCGAATACGATCTAGAATTCTTTCATATCTGTTCGGTTGTTAGCATTAGACCAATATTTTCTGGCTAGGGTCCGACGTTTGTTCCAGGCCATCCGGAAGGTTTTCTAGAGTGTTGTTGACTTCCTCGCTTGTCGCGGAGGAGAGCAAGCCTTTGACAACAAGCCGCACCCACAGGAACATTCCTGAATACTGCGTCAGTTGAGAATCGGGATCGCCAGGTTGACTGACCCCCGGCACGCTCTGTAAGAGAATCAATTATTTTCTTGCCCATTCTAGGATCTTCTTCATCGAGACCAAGCTCTTCCACGAGATCTTGAGTCGCTGATTCGATGTACTTGCGTATATCTTGTTGGTTATTATTCCCAACAGAAAGCCGGGAGCTTTTCCTAGAGATGGCTTTAGAGATATCCGGCAAGTCCTGACTGGCAATAAAGACTCTAAGAACGGTATCGTAAGGTTCTTTTGTCAGCATCTGCTTCATTATAGGCAAAAACTCGCCTCTTTCAGCTTCTGGAAGTTCGTCGAGTCCGTCGATTACCAAGAAAACTTTCGATGTTCCGCTTGGTACGCACGATTCGAGCAGATAGCTCAACATCTTCTTGCACATAACAACAGTAATGGAATGCGGACTGCTTGTATACTGCTCATAGACGTAAGATATGAGCTGTTCATCCTGGAGAATGATCTGGTAAATAAAACTCCGGAGCATCGCGAGGCAGGTGTTCTTATCAGGCTGCTTGTAGCTGCAGAAAAAGTAGAGGACCGACGAGATGGTAGATTGCGAAGCCTCTCGCATCGTGTGGAGATGCTCTACTACTGATGATGATAGCACAGTTTTACCTAAAACCGAAGATTTCAGCACTAAGGCCCCAATGTGGTGGAATCGATCGATAAATAGTAAATACGTACCAGCGCCTGGGATTCCCGACAACCATATAGCCTGGACTGCCTGGCTGCCATTAATCCAGTCTCTTAACTCACGTGTTCTGAGTAGCCACTCAGTGGTGCCTGGGGTTTTTGCTTGCGATGCGGTATCTTTCACAGTCTCCACATCTGCCGGAGATAACCACTCAGAGCACTCTTTCTTTCGCCTCATTTGTGCTTGCCGCAGGGATTCTTCGAGCTGCTCTCGCGCTAGTTCTCTCGCTCTGTGCGCTTGGTCTATATCCTCGGCGCAAGCTTCGCTGTCGATAAGCTGCTGGTGTCTCTTAATATTGTCAACGATGTGGCCGAATCTAGACTGGAAGTCTCTCCACGCTAGACAGAAGAACATTTGCCAAGCTAATCAAGATTTACATATCAGATCAGGCTGTCAGACGGGGTTTAGTCAAGTTGAATAACTCACCTCGGCGCCGGAAAAGTTTCAAAGTACGACGGTAGAAGTCAAGAATGTCTTCATACAAAAGAGCGATGACATTTTGTATACGTTCAGTGTATTTAAAGATCCCTGCAAAACGTATGAAACGTGGTAGATTGTCTCCGATTGTCTGGCAAGCATCTAAAAGCCGGTCAAAACTTTCGGTAAACTTGCTGGACAGCTGAGAACGAGTCAGCCAACTATGCCAGGTTGTGTGAAGAGAACGGGTAGCCTATAACTCGCCTGGAGCAGCAGCTTGATAGGTCCCTTGCATGAGAAGTTTTGATGTTAGCGTGGAGATTCTACCTAGTATTAACCACAACCAATGCGAGGGAAACACACCCAGATAAAGGACAGGATTTGCGGGTTGACTTGTACGAAAACCTCAATTACTGTCGCATACTGAGATAGACCGTCGATAAAGCGCTTTACTCGATTCATGTTTCTCAAGCATCCTCTCGAGCCTTGATCTGCTTCCAGGGTTTCGATCAAGTTCGTGACGTCGACCTCAGTAGTTACATTGCTGAAAAATTTTAACCCCTCCGGATCGAGACTGTTCTGGAAACGACTCAGCGCCTGAACGATAGCAGTTGGAACCCGCGGTTGTTGTAGGAAGGACATGGTCACAGTGCACAACTTTCTTCATCAACTAAGCAGGCACTGCGCGCATGCGCGGGGTTTTCAGTGAGGGATTCTACCAATTGGTTGGTAGCACAAACCGACAGCGCACACAGCGCACAACGATCAAATCGAAGGCAAAGCACATACTCAGATGCGGCGCTAAAGCACCCTGAATGTACGAATGCACCCAAGAACACCGCCCCATTACACGTAGTCTTGGGGTTTTTTTAAGACTGGGAAATTCCCAGGTTCGAATTCTAATATTCCCACCGCACTCTGTATACACCTACCGAACAGTTCTACAATCTAATGTACAACCTTCCACCTGTAGCTACGATTTGCGACCGTACCGACGCCGAAGAGTTTCTCCAGGTACCTAGTACCAAGAGGCAGCGAAATGGTGCGGACGGCAGATATACCCCACGGTCTTCGGGGCCGAGTACACCATGTAAAGAAACGACGTCTTGTTGTCCCAGCCCCGCTAGTACTCTAAGCCTGTTCAGCAGTTCACCCCAGCCTGAACCAATAGCTATAGAAGTTGAATGGGAATTGCATGATGATTTTGCCGCCGCAACTGCTCACGGGAGCATACAAAGATTCATGGATCAACCTGTGGATGAGGACGAGGTTTGCTTTGGCATGGTACAATCGCAGCATAAATAGTTTACAAGATACAAATTTCTGATGCCTGTAGCTATAGATTCAATGCCGCTGCAATTCGAATGTCAAACACGTCGAAAACCTCAATTCCACTATGCACAAGCTTTACACAGCGCTTACCACAGTAACATCGACAACTAAGAATTCTAAGGCACCTATTGCAGTTCATTTGAGCAACGATGCCACACCATTCGGTACCCTAGATCGATCTCTTGGTGCCATTCTTTTGCCGTTGCTCAACCGGTCGATGTTGCGAATCCAGGCGGTAGCGCCTCTGCCACTTATTTACAGTCAGAGTCGGCAGAAGGGGAGCTCGAAGGTGACAGTAGAGATCGTCCTTAATATTTTTGGAAGCCTTGAGTTTGCAGCGGCAGTTGCAGAATACTTGTCAAGCAACACCGTCTATCTTCAACATCCAAAGTACCCCGACAGCGGTTATTGTTACAAGAATCCTCAGATTTTTTCCAGTCGTTTCGATGGAATCATCACAGAGACCACACTAACTGGCGGGGTACCTGCGCCTCCTACGGAAGGTAGCACAATTTCGTCTGGAATAACTGAGCTGCTCGACCTATTCAACAATATCTTTAGATCCGCGGTCTTGGACGAAATGTCCGGAGATGCCCGGCTCAGAACAGAGCTGATGAGGCAAGTCTCATTGGATCGATCTATATACGCCAGTATTACAGTATTATTAACTAAGCACCCGCATGCATTCAGTCATCAAAAACAGGGCCTCTATTTTCTCCACAGAAGAGAGCAAGGGCTCTCTATATTTGACACCGCTGACATAACCGTCAGAACAAAGATGTGGTTCGTATCAACTCGCAACCAACGCTTGTGGCACAAATCAGACTAAAAGTTCATGTAGTAATATCAGGGGAGGGATTCTTGCAGATCACATGGGTCTCGGGAAGACGTTGACGATGCTTGCCTTAGTAGCGACAACCATAGATCTAGCAGATTCTTTTCATGCTGAAAGGAATAGTCGAACGTGCAGCTTTATTCTCGCGCCATGTAGCAAAGCTACACTGATCGTTACACCGGTTTCAAGTTTGTCGTCCCTTCTGCGATATCCTGCTCGCCGATATACTGCTCGCCCATATGTGCCATGTCTAGTTCCCGCGATAAGCTAACGCATTTTAGCGCTCGGTAACTGGGAAGAACAAATTTCAACGTATATCTTCCTCCCCAAACGCTAATCCGAAGCGGCACTGAGATGCATCCTTAGGCATGTGAAGCCCGGTGAATTGAGTTATCTAGTTTACCATGGCAGAAACCGACACATAGACCCCGCTACTCTGAACACTTACGATATCATTATTACCACTCCCTCTATAATCACCCAGGAATGGAACTCTAAACATGATCCTCTTCACGCCATCGAGTTCTATCGAATTGTTTTAGACGAAGCCCATGATATCAGAACTGAAAAAACCCGACGGTCGATGGCAATATGCGCGCTCATCGCTGAACGCCGCTGGGCAGTTACTGGCACTCCTCTCCAAAATGATCTGTCCGATATCGCAACGCTATTTAAATTCCTGAAATACAAACCGCTCGATACGAAACAAGGTTTTCACAACCATATCTTAGCAGATAAATCCGGAATGGATAACCTGCGCTCCGCTCTCAAAGCGGTATGCCTGAGACGGACAAAGGCTGCCATTGAGGCCAACTTGCCATCACGGAGTGAGCAAATCCGCTTCCTTGATTTCAGCGGCGACGAGAGGAATCTTTACAATGCACACAAGCAGAGCCTATTACGTTCAAGAACCCACAACGCCGAAGGATCAACGGAATATCTAAGGTGTTTATCCAGGCTACGTATGATATGCGACCATGGACAGGACCTCCTTACAGTCGATCTGCCTTCCGGGCCTGCTATGACTTGCTTTGTATGCAACCAACAGTTTCCTAGCTCGACTGCGTTTGAAGGATTGGGTTGCCCTCATCGCTCAATATGTTCTGGATGCATAGAATTGCTTCCGACACTTGATTACAAAGTTGTTGAGTGCGAGGAATGTTCCGTCTCGGAAATTGCAACACAGGAAGCTATCCCGGCCTCGACTGTGGAAATTCCAAGCTTCCCGTGCTATCAAGGCCCGTCATCTAAAGTAGCGGCACTCCTGCGGGCAATTCGGCAGGAATTTTCTATAAATTATCAGTCACCGAAGCAGTGAGTAGCCACATGGCCTCCCCACCAAGAATTGTCGTTAACGTATTTGACCTGTAGTGTTGTTTTCTCAGTTTGGACGCGGATGCTGGATCTCATTGGTGTTGCTCTGAACGACACTGGTATCCAATTCTGTAGACTTGATGGATCGATGCCGCGAGCTCGGCGAGACGAGGAGCTACGGCAGTTCCGCGAAAATCCAAGCCGTGTTGTCCTTTTGGTCTCTCTTATGGCTGGCGGGGTTGGGTAAGCAACCTATTTCCAAGACCCGTTTTGAGCGCCTTTAGTGAGCCTCGCTGATGTAGTCTAGTATAAACCTCACCTGTGCATCCCGAGTTCATATGATGGAGCCATATTGGTATTATATCGCATGGTATTACTCTGCGGAAGTGGCAGCTAATCGGGAGCAGGAACCCCATGGTAGAGCTTCAAGCGATTGAACGTGTCCATCGACTCGGCCAGACGCAAGATGTAGTAATTACGCGCTACATCATCCGGGATTCGATTGAGAAGGTCAGTCAGATCCCCGCCCCAGCCCTGTATAGCTAGAGTGCAAACTGATTGGGCGCAGCATATACTAGACTTACAGGAAAAGAAGATAAAACTAGCGAAAGAAGCTCTGGATGTGGGGAAAGCGCACATCATGAAATACGATGTCAAGAAGGAAATTCTAGAGGTGGGTAATGGATGCAGGCGCCAACTGATATTGCAGCTAACACTGATCGCGAGGGACGAAGAGTTTGGATTGCATCTTATCCACACAGCCAGAAGTAGCGGATTCCGGGCAATTCTGATGAAAATTTCCATGGTGTCATCCCCGAAATACCTAGAATAATGTCATCCATAGTGATGGAGTGCACTCTCCTGGCGAAGTATCTAGTTAACGTTGCCGTACAACGGGGAAAATTTCTACGTAGATATGAACTGCGTTCTTCTCATGAGCAAGTTTGTACGGCGCATGCATATACTATGTTATATATGTACATACTTGCTCTGTGGAGTGTTCAATAAAGTCCAAATTTCTGTGCCTGCCTCATATTAAAACTTAATAATAGAGCGCAAGGCTAGCGTGCGTGTTGGCCACATGCAGACTCACACGGACCCCTGGGTTTCCACACCTCCGACAACACACCACACCACCTTTTAGTTTTGCCAAGACCGATTTTATCCAATCAAGTTTGACATCGCGAGAAAATTTTTGCTTCGGTTTTCAGCTGAACGAACTTCAGTCACCCAGAAGCAGCAACGATGAGCCTCTTCGGAGTCAAAAAACAAACCCCTCCCCTTAAGGAACTCCTTGGGAGAGCTAAAGAGAATTTTGAGAAGAGAATGGCCGATCAGACGAGCACCATTACTGTTTCGAGCGAGGAAAGCAGCCACATCGGTGACTTGCTTGAGAAAGATAGCGACAGGGAGTCCTCGACCCCAGCCGAAGAAAATACCACCCACGTTCAGGAGGGAAAGAATGAGGCTATGGAAGAAGGACAGGCGGCAGTCACGTTGACCAGAGAACAGTTTAATCACGGAATACGGATCCATAATGCTGAGGTGAGGGCAGCAGGACATCCAAGTCAGGCTATCGAGCCGATCTGGGGAACGGCCCAGGTTATTGATGAATATGGGAACAGGTGTTCAAACGCAGTTCACACGATTTCGAGCGATGATTCTTCGGAGTTGTCGTCACCACCGACTACGAGTTACAGCGGAAGCGAGATTTCCTTCCCATCGAAAACACCACAGGAGAGGGTTATGTCGCCTTTGCCAACTACAAATTATAGCGAGGGAAGCCTTTTGGGGCTACCACCAAGTGCTGTTGATCAGGACCCTTTTGCGACACCTAGGGCCAGCGGAAAATCAATTTTGGCGAAGAGATATATTCAGTCGGAGGAAAATATCAGTATGCACGCAGCCATGGACGAAGAGGAAAAGGAAGGGGGAGTGCCAGATACCCTGAGAAGGAGTGGCACACCCACTTTCGAAAGTAGCGACGAAGACGATGCAATGACAGTGGTGGTATGGAGGGATGAGGAGATTTACCTGACACCCACGAAGAAGGGAAAGAAACGCTATAAGGGGAAGGGAGTTAAGAGGCCGGTAACGCCCGAACGACCAATCCCGAACATGCCGCAGACACCGAGCAGGAGAACGTTGGAGGCTGATTGGGCCCAGCCTGCGGATGAGGTGACCAATGAGAAGAAGGAAGTTAATCTCGAGGCGTTTATTGGTGAGTATTTAAAGAATACTAATGGGCTGAGGGATTTTATGATCAATAAAGCAAAATATGACAATAGCTATTCAGAGTGGTGTGGTGAACAGGTGAACCACATCGCTGCGAGGCAGAACCATACTGATGCGGCAATTAGGAGCACAAGGGAAATTGCCAAAGAGGTGAAAGAACAGGTAGAGCTAAGTCGAGATTATGACGAGGCTAGAGCAGAAAAACTCGACGAGAGGTTGAGTAAAATTGAGAAGAGAATGGGTAAGATCGCACCGGTGAATATGGCCAATACGATTGAAAATGCAATGAAAAGTTGCATGGAAGGAATGATTGATCAGCTGACGGATAGGGTGGTGAAGAGATTTGAGGATGCAGCTGAAAAAGATAGGAAAAAGACGGAAATTCGAAGGGGGAAACAGGTAGAAGCCACCCCTGAGAATAAGGGCATAAGCGATATTGAATTTGAACCGGGGGCAACTTTCTCGGAGGAGGAAAATGAGAAAGTAGCTAAGGTGATTGAGAGGATGGAGGTGGAGGAACAACAACTGGAAGCGTCAAAACATGCTCCGGTTATTCCACCGGGAGAAAAGAGGCAGGAGTTTCCGAGATACACCCCGAGTGGACAGGTTACAATTGCGAAGAGACCAGTTATTGCGCCAGCAGTTCCGGAACAAAAGAAGAAGGAGGTGAAAAAACCGGAGGTAAAGGAAATACCGAAGGGACCAAAGGCTGGTGTAGGTGGACGACTATGGTCATGTTAAGGTGCGGCTCTGTCACATTAGGTGCGGCTCTGTGACATTAGTGCGGCTCTGTGGCATTAGTGCGGCTCTGCGGGAGACTCGCGTATTAGT
>Ga0307515_10020770_pt1 | contig 11687 bp, 10 predicted proteins | sample 17_EM_MG_FD_194513 | JGI IMG/M metagenome (GOLD analysis project Ga0307515, IMG submission 194513) | Populus trichocarpa ectomycorrhiza microbial communities from riparian zone in the Pacific Northwest, United States - 17_EM | ecosystem: Host-associated > Plants > Roots > Unclassified | place... | reverse complement strand
ATGTTGCTGTTATAAACCGGGCCTTGCTCTACCGCAAGCTGTGCCATACCATGGTTGTTATAATCTTCTTCGGTAAGTTTTAGTACCGGTTTGCCTATGGTATCGGCCAGCCAGATCACGGCTTTCTTTTTCAGGATATTATCATCCCATGAGCAGTCTTTAACCAGCCATGGGGTATCAAAACGGGTTAGTTCAGATGCGGCTGCTTCGTCCAGCACAAATTCAACATGCTCTGATAATTGTAAGTAGGTCGCAGGTACTTCTCCTGATATTTCGCCCTCCACAGCTTTTTTAACAATCGGGGCTTTTTTGGCGCTCCAGGCCATCAGGATAATTTCGCGGGCTTTAAAAATGGTGCCAATACCCATGGTGATAGCTTTGGTTGGCACATTGGCCTTGCCGCCAAAATCGCGGGCGGCATCGCTGCGGGTAAGGTCATCCAGGGTAACCAGCCGGGTACCCGAGTTTGGCGCCGAGCCCGGCTCGTTAAAACCGATGTGACCGGTACGGCCGATACCCAGTATCTGTAAATCCAGGCCGCCCAATTCCTCGATCTGCTTTTCATAATCCAAACAGAAGGCTACTACGTCTTCTTTATCCAAAGTGCCATCGGGTATGTGCACATTGGCCGGTTCGATATTCACATGGCTAAAAAGGTTCTCGTACATGAAAGTAACATAACTTTGGGCCGCATCGGGCTTCATGGGATAGTACTCGTCCAGGTTAAAGGTGATGACATCTTTAAATGATAAACCATCTTCCTTGTGCAAGCGAACCAGTTCTGCATAAACACGGATGGGGGTAACACCGGTTGCCAGGCCAAGCACGGCCTGTTCGCCTTTTGCCTGCTTATCGCGGATAAGTTTGGCTATCCTGCCTGCAACGGCAATGGATGCCTCCTGCTGGTTGCCATAAACGCTTACCGGCAGCTTCTCGTACCGGGTCTCTTCCAATAAATTTAATCGGGCCATGGGATGGGTTGAATTTGGTTGAAAACAAATATATCAGATATTTATGGAGTGCACCCATTATTTTAACTTTTGTAAACGGCCAACAAATAGTAATTTAACCGGATGTTACCGTTAAACCAAAATTTGCAAAAGCTTTTTGATGTTGCACAGAAAACTACCAAAACCGGCATTGGCTTAATGTCGGGCACATCATTAGATGGGCTGGATATCGCGTTATGCAGGTTTACAGGCAATGGCTTACAAACCCAATTTGAATTGCTACAATTCATCACGATACCATATTCCGAAAGTTTTAAAGCAGAAGTGCAGCAGGTATTCGCCCAAAAAACAATCGACCTGGAGAAACTGACTTTACTAAATGCCTTCATCGGCAACTATCATGGCCAACTGGTGCTTCAGGCGCTCTCTGAATGGAATATCGAACCAAATACAGTTGATTTTATTGCCAGCCATGGCCAAACTATTTACCATGCACCAAAACGGTTACATAAACAGGCAGGCTATCCGAATGCCACCCTGCAAATTGGCGACGGCGATCACCTGGCAATAAAAACGGGGATACTGACCATAAGCGATTTCAGGCAAAAACATATTGCCGCAGGCGGAGAAGGCGCACCGTTGGCCCTATATGGCGATGTGCTATTGGGCAGTAAACCCGGCGAGGAACGGGTTTTGCTAAACATCGGCGGCATTGCTAACCTTACTTATTTACCCGCCGATAGTGATACAAACAAAGTTTTATGTACAGATATTGGCCCCGGTAATACATTGATTGATGCCGCCTGCCGTAAGTATTTTAACAAAGCTTTTGATGAGGATTCTGCCATTGCCAACAGCGGCAAAATAAACCACGATTTGCTTACCGCCCTGCTCAACCACCCGTTTTTTGACGAAGCCGCGCCAAAAACTACAGGGCCGGAATTGTTTAACCTGGCATTTGTTGAAGAGGCGCAACAACGGTCACAAACAGAGGAGTTGGCGCACGAAGATTTGGTAAGTACATTAAGCGCATTTACAGCCGCATCCATTATCAATTTTATCAACACCAATATCGGGGCTGATAATCTAAAAATATTTGTAAGCGGCGGCGGCGCAAGAAACCCCTTTGTGATAGCCCGGTTGAGGCAGGTGTTTGCAAACATTAAAGATACCGGCAGTTTGGGGATTAATCCGGATGCTAAAGAGGCAATATTGTTTGCATTATTGGGCAATGAAGCTTTATGCGGCGAACCCATCGCTATAGGTAACAATCCAAAGGTGTTGATGGGAAAATTTAGTTTTGCCCTATAACAAGTGTTTACCCGATTTTTAATATAGGTATGATAGATAATCAATTTGCTTTACGGTTTGCCGCTGATTGGATAAACTGCTGGAATAAACAGGATTTGGATACGCTGATGACGCATTATACCGATGATTTTAGTATCCAAACACCCTATGCCCTGAAAATATACCCCGATTGTGGCGGTATTATATCAGGCAAAAATAACGTAAGACTTTATTGGGAAACCGCCCTGAGCAAATTGCCCAACCTGCATTTCGAACTCGTGGAAGTGCTTACCGGCGTAAACAGTATCAGCATATATTACCACAACTCCGATAGCGGTAAAAACGCCGTTGAAAATTTGTTTTTTAATGGTGATGGGATGGTAGATAAGGTTATAGTGATGTATAATTGAATGTGCAATTAACTGCTAAAAACCTTGCGATAGTATGCCTTTGTTCGGCTCAATCAAACTACGCAAGTTATCCCTCAACACCTTCTGCTACCCTGATGTAATACCCGTTGATATCAATAAAAGCAAATTCCCTTAATCCATAGGGGTGCGTTTTTAGGTCATCGGCCATTTCAACATTTCGTTCCTGGAGCTCGGCATAAACGTCGTCGATATTATCAACAAACCACATCAGGGGCAAGCGGTGTGTGGCATTATTAATTGCCGTGGTAAATTCGGTATCCTCGCCAAAAAGCAGGCGCATGTCGTCACGTCTTATTCCGCCGTCTTTATCGCCCTCGGTCCATTCATCATAAAAACCAAGGGTTTCCCTATAATAATCAAGGGTTTGCTTTAGATCTTTTACTGGCAGGTGCGGGCCACTGCGGATGAATTTTTTTGTTTTCATGAGCATACTTTTAATAACCTTAATTAAATATAGTTACTGAACCGCTAAGTACCTGCTTTTTTCCTTTTGTACTGATAACGTAATAGTACACCGCAGCGGATAATTTACTGCCGTTATAAGTACCATTCCAGGGCGTGGCATAACCTTGCGATTGAAATACCATGCTGCCCAGGCGGTTGTAAACCCTTACGGTTGTGGTTGGGTCGCCCTCCAGGCCTGCTATCACCCAGGTATCATTATGGCCATCGCCGTTGGGGCTAAATGCATTTGGTATATGGACATCATCGCAGTGGCTGCTTATGGTAATGGTTTGAGATGCCTGGCACCCATTGTTATCAGTTACCGTTAAATCAACTGTTCCTAATTTATTGGTTGTGAAGGTGTTGGTGCCGGGCTGCCCGTTCCATTCGTATTTAGCAAAACCTGCGGGGGCTGTAAGCGTAATGCTTTCATTGGTATACTGGCAAAGCGTAGCCGATGGTAAGTCTAATGTCGGATTGGGAAAATACTGCACCGTTGCGGATTCATCAACCGTACAGCCAGCTGCCGTTGTAACCGTAGCTTTGAAGGTGCCGGAGTGCTGGATGCTTATTTTGTCGGATATAGCGCCGGTACTCCAGGTAACAGTGCCGCTTGTATAGCTTGCTTTAAGGTCGACCGTTTGCCCATCGCATAAGGTGGTATTCACAATTTGCTGAATACTGACAGTCGGCGGCGGGGTAAAGCCTAAATTATATGCAGACGACGCGATATTGCACGAACCAGCATTTACAACGGTTACCGTATAGTTGCCGGGCATATTGGTTGTGATGCTTGCTTTGTCCTGTTCGTTGAGCAATATATTTCCGTCCCTGAGCCAGTTTACAGTAGTAAATGGATCTATATTAACGTCGGCAGTCAGTTGTGCGTTATCGCCAACGCAGTATGCCGGTTTACTTGCAGTGATAACAGGTTTTGGTAGTTTAATGAAGTCGACCTGCAATTCGGCCGACGAAACCGAACCCGAACAGCCGGATACCACCACTTTATATTTGCCCGGCTGGCTCACGTTTATTGACGCAGCGCTGCCGGTTATGAGGCTGCCATCTTTATACCAGGCGTATTGGTAACTTGTCCAATTCAAAATAGCCGAAGCATCGATAGGTACTTTGGCCGATAATGTAGCCTGGTCGCCATCGCAGTAGCTTGCTTTATCGGTTGTCAAAACCGGCGTTGGGATAGCGATAAAGTTCACCTGCACCTCTTTTGATGCTACCCAATTGCCTGCGCAGGCACTTACTTCTACCTTGTATTTGCCGGTTTCGGTGATATTATCAAGCGCGGCTGTTGTATTGCCATTTAATATGTCATCCTTATACCAGCGGTATTGGTAATTGGGTTTGTCGTCGGTTTTTAATGACGCAGATGAGCCGGCGCAGTAGTTTAATACATTCGGATAATTAAGGCTGAATACGGGGGCGGCTGCCTGGGTTACCGTTAAATGATTTGATTCGAAATGCAGGGCGGAACAAGGGTCATATAATACAGTGTAATATTCGCCGGGATCTTTGATGGTGAGTATGGCTTTGCTTTCATTAGGCAATTCTTTTCCGTCTTTATACCATTGAATGATATTGCCGTTATAAATATAATTATTAACCAGGGCGTTAATTGATGTGTTAGCGCAAATCTCCATTTTGTTTTCGCTAATGTCATGCCCATTGAAATTTATGGCTTGTAGTTGTTGGGTTTGATTTAAATACGGACCATAGTCAGGTTTTAATAAATAGAGCCCGTCTATAGCGGCAACCCATATGCCATCTTCGCAAATTGGCGTTGTATATGATGTAGCGTTAACGCAAACGTCATTTATGCTTTTATTGCCCAGCCCTTTGTATTGGTAAAAGGAATAGTCGAAAAAATTATCATGTGATTGATAGTTCGAATTCGAAAAATACAATCCCTGTGTGGTACCGAGCAAAAGGTTTTCCCGTGTCAGATTCCTTACGTTTGATAAACCGTAAATTGAAGTAATTTTATTAATGTTTATGCCTTTAAGGTAATGCCTGTGAGGATATGCGGTGGTATGCGAACCATTCCACCTGTTTTGAAACAAGCCATTCTCTGTAGACCAAAATTGATTGCCGGAATAAGAAAACGTATTAGAACCGTTATATGGATCTAATTCGTTTCCATAGTATGCCGATTTTAGCGTTTTTCCAAACTCATTTCCTTCAAGCCATATATACCCCGCATATGTGGTAAATGCGGTAAAATCTGCCACCGGATAATATTTAACTGTGTCGGGGTAAGTACCGTAGTTTATATTGCTGCTTATCATCTTAGACCGGTAGGTACATTCAAAAATCCTCATGTCAGTATTAGTGATCGGCGTGGGCATTACCGATCCATCTTTCATAAGGTAGGTATAAAGACTATAAGTTGTAGCTATAAGCAAGTGATCATTACTTACCCCTTGGTTAAACTCACTAAACCCATAATCGAAGCCAATTGAATTTACGTTTCCGATTATACCTTTTGATGTGCCAATAACTTCTATGCTGCCATTTGCATATTTAAGTACATTGTTTGAATTAGTGGCAACAAAAACAATGTCCTTGCTGTCGCTTGCAATATCAATAAAATCAAAATTATGATAATTTGCAAATTGACTACTGTAATTGTCCACGGCCCCGGTAATGCTATTTATACGGTAAACCCCGTGGTCCTGAGCTAAAACCCATAAATAAGGATCAAGGAAGTCTCTTTTTACCTTCAAAATATTTTTACCAGGAAGAAAAGTATTACTCAGATGCAAGTCCATATCCTGCTGAGCATGAACTTTGTAAACGGTAGCAATAAGGATTAACAGTAGCAAATAGCGCAAACGGGACATGACAAGGCTTTACAGGCAGAAAGATAAGATAAATATTAAAATATTTAAAGTTTCATTTCTGGTACTTGTGTCATGACAACGATAAATTGACGGACGGCCTTTAGCCCAAAATCTGAAGTTCTAAGCCAAAAAGAAGAAATTCGACTTACGACTTAGTATTGTTGACTTAACACCAGGTCTATGTTGTCACACCGCTCCATAAATATTACGCTCCAAAAACGCGTTCCTGAATTTACCATGCGGGTCATATTCAGCAACCACCTTTTTAAAGTCAGCTATTTTTTCATAACGCGAGGCCAGCACTTTCGGAACGAGCGTGAACACTTTGCCCCAATGCGGCCGGGCATTGAAAGGGGCAAGGGCTTTTTCGATAACCGGCAGTAATTTGGTAACAGCCTCGGTTTCGGGTTTCCAGGTGAAGTGAATTGCTACCGACGTTTGGTTATGGCAGGGGCTCATCCAAAGATTATCGGCGGCTATAGTACGGATCTCGGTGATAAATAAATGCGGGCCAACTTGTTTGCTCAATTTAGCAACAGCCTCAATAGCTTCTACGGCATGTTTTATCGGTACAAAAAATTCTGATTGCAGCTCCTTGCCGCTGCTGGGGGTAAAACCCATTTTAAAATGGGGCAAACGCTCGTACCAAGGCCCGGGTACACCCATCTGGTCGGTGCAGCTTTCGGCGGGGTGGTCATAAATGGGGTGCAGGTTTTTAGTGGCTGCTTTGGCGCCATAAAATTCGGGGCCGTCATGGTCTTTTTCGGTCATGCGGCTTTTTATCCAAACCTCGTTTACGTAATCGCTTTGCCAATCGGTAAACAGGCTTACGCTGTACCCGGCAGATACTATCGCTTCAAAATGCTGCTTTACCTGTGCCATGGGTAGTTTCAAAAACACGCGCTGGCGCATCATATAAGTGGGTTCGATAGCCAGGGTAACTTTGGTGATAATGCCTATCGCGCCTAAACCAACAACCACGGCATTAAACTTTTCCGGGTCGGTGGCTTTTGAAAAATGGACTATGCTGCCATCGGCAACAACAACTTCCAGTGCAGTTACAGCGCTGGCCAGGTTGCCGTTTTTAACACCACTGCCATGCGTAGCCGTTGTAATTGAGCCCGCAACGGATATATGCGGCAGCGAAGCCAGGTTATGTAAGGCAAAGCCTTCTTTATGCAGATAGGGGGCCAGCTCGCCATATTTTATGCCGCCTTCAACAGTAACGGTCATGGCTTTTTTATCGATAGAAATTACTTTATTGAGTTCTTTGGTCAATAGCAGGTCGTCCTTACTATCGGCAATGCGGTTAAAGCAGTGCCTGGTACCCAACGCCTTTAGCTTGCTGTGTTTTTTTATGAGCTGCTGTACCTCGGCCACTGTAGCCGGATGCTGCACATTAGCCGTACTGTAAGTAAGGTTGCCTGCCCAGTTTTGCAAAGGTGCCTGACCGGCCAGGCTGATAACAGGAGATAAAAAAGGTGTAGCCATAAGTGTGCCGCCTAAACGGATAAAAGTTTTTCTTTTCATAACTAATTGGTTGATACAAGGTAGGATTTTAATTGCCACAATGAATTAAAATTAATCACAAATATAGTTGACAAAGTCAACTATATTTGTGAGCTTAGCTTTTGTATCAGCATTATTTAGATGGAAACAAAGTTGTCGCCGGTTCAGCAAATTAGGGCATTTAGCCGTTTTTATACAGATATTATAGGCTTGCTGGATAAACACCTGCTGCAAAGTGATTACTCACTGGCCGAGGCACGTATCCTATACGAGCTTCATGCGGCCAAAAGCATGCAGGCCTCGCAGATCATCTCGGCCATGTATATCGATAAAAGCTATTTAAGCCGATTGTTGAAGAAATTGGAAAAAGATAAGCTGATTGCCCGGAAACCCTCGGAACATGATGCCAGGGCGATGATGCTTTCGCTTACAGATAAGGGAATGGCTGAGTTTGATAAGCTTAACCAGGCATCAGATAAGCAAATTAACCAGCTGATAAAGGATTTACCTGCTGCCAGCCAGCTGGAATTGGTAGCACATATGCAACAGATCATGACTATTTTAAAATAAACAATGAATAACGAAAAAAGTGCAATGTTAAACATCGGTGATATTAACATACGGACAGTATTACAACCCGGCGACCTGGGTTACATAGCGTACCTGCACGGAGATATTTATGCGCGGGAATGTGGTTACGGACTTAACTTTGAGCGCTATGTATTACAGGGACTGGCCGATTTTGCCAGCCAATACAACGCCGGTAAAGATAAGGTATGGATTTGCGAGCACCGGCAGCAAATGATAGGGGTGTTGGTTGGCGTTAACCGCGGCGATAGCATACAACTGCGCTATTTTATTTTCAGGCCCGAATACCGGGGGCTGGGCCTGGGTAAAAAGCTGATGGACGGGTTTATAAACTATATGCAGGAATCGCAGATAAACAAATCATACTTATGGACAACCAACGAACAGCATGCAGCCATCTCGTTATATACCCGCTATGGCTTCCGGTTAACCGAAGAAAAGGTATCTAACGGGTTTGATAAAGAGCTTACCGAACGGAGGTATGACCTGGAACTTAACAATAAATATTGACAACCCAATGCCGAACCCATGGCATTGGGTTGTCAACACTAAACTCAGTTGGCCGTGAGTGCCACCGGCGCCAGTTGCCTTGGCGAACCATCGGGCCCAACCGCTATAATATTATCAAAAATTACCCTTGAGCCTGGCTTGATGCTGTTAAGGGATGCCGTCATGGAATCATTCAGGGTATTGCCCGATCCAACCTGCACCGATGCGGTTTCGCGAGGGTTGGCTATAATAAGGCTAAACCGGGTGATTTTGAACCTGGCGTCAAAATCAAAATTATCCAGCATGGCAAAAATAGCATTCTGAGCTTTTAACGCCACAGTGGGTACGCTGCCGCCTGACCGGCCCGAGAACTTTGCAACAGGATCTGGAATGCGTTTGGCCCTGAACTGGGTATGGCTTAATACCTGTACCTTACCCGGCGCAATTTCTGCCGATACTGAAACGGTTACCGTACCAGGAGTAGTCACCCTGGCCACATACTTCCCTTCGGAACCGCTGAGCGTGCCGCCGGATATGCCTATCCTGATGCTTTTTGAGGGGATACCCGGCACAGAAACCGATACCGGGTTATCTACCCCGATATAAAATACATTCATCTTATCGGGCGATACCACTGCCGATGGCCTTGAAACAATATAACGCTGCTCGGGCGTGGTATAGGTTTTTATAGTGCCATCGGTTTGTTTTACGCTGATGGTGCCCTTCCAGTTAAATACGCCTTCGCGGCTGGTATTTACATTGTACACACCCCGGCCATCTTTAACTGATATGGGGCTGCCGCCAACCTGTACAGTTGGGGTCGAGCGTGAATCATATGCAGTTAAAAATACCTGCGCGGTGTAAGGCTGCCCCTGTATCAGGTACGATGTTGGCGCCACGGCCACCGCCTCAAATTTATCCAGGTTTACCACGGCCTGGTCCATTTTGCCCAGTATCTTTTTTACCACTTCCGATTCGGCATTTTTGTTATCGGCCTGGATGCGGGAAAGTATCGTGAACGTAGCGGTTAAAGGCACGCCTTCGCCAAAGTTCAACTCTTCCCAGTTGCGGTGGCTGGGGCCTCGTTTTACCGGGTCATCGGCATTAAGATTGAATGATACCGTTTTACTATCCTGCGGGCCCAGCAAAGTGAGCAACCTTTCGCGGGTATCATTAATTTTTTGCTTTAGCGCCGTAGCCCGCTTTTTGTTAATCATTATATCAAAGCCGATATCAAGGTTGTCGCGCTGTTTTAAATCGCCTGTTAAAAGGTCGTATCCGTTGCTTTGATTAGTAAGTTCTGCTTTGATGTCCCTGATGTAAGTATCCAGCTCTGTTGTTGCTTCCCTTGCCTGTTTTGCTTTTTCATATACAGGTTTGGCCCGTTCGGGCGATTCCTTAAGCCGGGTTTGCTCAAAAGTGCTGAATAATTGCTGTACCGAATTACCCACATTTGCCGCCGAAGCGGTTAGGCTGTCGTTTATGGTTTTAAACGCGTCCAGTATGGTTTCTGATACATTCAGGGCCAGCATTGCCAATAAAACCAGGTACATGATATTGATCATCTTTTGCCTGGTGGTTTCTTTTCCTGCAGCCATTTTTTTAAAGTTTTAATTTGATTTATTAATTGTTTGATAGGGTTGCCGGGTGTACACATCTTGTGGGATGTTGTTGCCCGTAGTGTATTGGGATTACGAGAGCTATCGGTTTTGAACGCTGGTTAAGACTCACCCCGGCTACGCTGCGCTGGCCGACCCTCTCTCCGGCTGCGCCGCAAAGAGGGTTGAAGTATGTTTTTTTGCCCCTCTTTGCGCGAAGCGGAGAGAGGGGCAGACGGGCGCAGCCTCGTCGGGGTGAGTCTTCGCCGCCCTACATATCCACCATCCTCCACCAGCATTCTAACCCGAAAAGTTTTACTGCATCCGCTGCTGGTTCATAGCCGAAAGCATGTTGGCGTAGTAAACATTCAGCGATGATATGTTTTGCACCAGCTTGTTCACTTCGTCCTTAAATACCCGGGTTTCGCCTGCTGATTCGTGCAAACTATTCAGGGTGCCGGTGAGGCCCTGGTAAAACTGGTTAATGCGGCGCAGGTTATTATCGGCCCCGCTCAGTTCGCTCTCATATAATGAATTTAAATGTGCCAGGTTATGTGTCAGTTTTAAAACCTGTTGCTGGTAGGCATGGGCATCATCGCGGCTATCGGCAATGGTGGCAAAGCCTGCCGATGCTTTTTCGAACATGGTGCCCAACAGATCAAACTTGGACGAAGCGTTTTTTAGCTTCGCCGCAAATTCGTCTGTCCCTAATGAAGCATCAGCTATAGCGTTTATCCGGCTCATCTTATCCGAAAATTGTTTCAATCCCTCGCCCAGGTTGTTAATCTTTTCGGGGCTTAGGTCGGCATGGGTAAGCAAGCCGTCAAGGGCCGCGGTAACGCCATTGGTTTGGTGAACCGGCCTATGGCTATGCCTTGGGAAGTCGCCCGCATAATCAACGGCCAGTTCGGGATATACCTTTTCCCATTCCGGTTCTTCGGCCGGAGGGAAAAAGCCAAGGGTAAAAAACAGCAGGGCTTCTACCGATAGGCCAAGCCCTATCATATAGGTGCCAAGCTGGCCACCCCAGTGGTTAATTTTAAACATAGCGCCAAGGATAACTATACTGGCACCCCAGGAAATGGCTATATGCAGCCAGTTGATTTTTTTGCTCTTTAACATGATATTTAATTTTTAATGGTTTTACAGATCAGAATTTTACATAAATGGTTACGGCCGAATTAAGGCCAGGCAGCAGGCCCCGTAACCCGCTGCTTACTTTGCTGGCCTTATCGTCATAGGTTGATGTGGCCGAACTGGTTGGAATAAACCAACCCAGGTCCGTACGCATACCTATGTTTTTGAACAGGTGGATATTACCCAGCCCGGTGCCGATATAGGGTCTTACCTTCGACATGTAGATAGTATAATTGGGTGTAGTGCCTATCCCTTCCCTGTACACATTATTTGAAAAATAGTAAGCTATCCCGGTAGAGATATACCACTTACGGGCCAGCCAGTCGCTTTGGCCGTACAGGGGCTGCCAATCGGCAATGGCAAATACCGATGTGCGGTGAAACTGGGCATCGCGGC
>Ga0307515_10020769_pt1 | contig 11687 bp, 11 predicted proteins | sample 17_EM_MG_FD_194513 | JGI IMG/M metagenome (GOLD analysis project Ga0307515, IMG submission 194513) | Populus trichocarpa ectomycorrhiza microbial communities from riparian zone in the Pacific Northwest, United States - 17_EM | ecosystem: Host-associated > Plants > Roots > Unclassified | place... | reverse complement strand
AACCGTGAAGGTTTGTCCCCTGAGATGCGCGCTATAAATACAGGGAAGTTCCACTTTCACATGTCCGTGCACGATCGTGGGAAATGGGGGAATGGGGATGACCAAACAGAATACAACAACATACGTAATCGCCAAACAGAATACAACAACATACGTAGCCGTGTGATGAGGCACATCCCACCAACAGTCAAACATATAGGTCGTTATCTACGGGGGTGAACTAGCTATGGACATATCAAGTAATGGGCTCTGCGAGTCACGTAGCGATTTCGGTCCATGCACGTACGAACCACAATGCGACGATAATATATATATAGCCACGGAAGCCGTCTTTGAATCATTGGACCAGGAAATGCCACACGTGTATCACATTTGATAGGCCCTGATACACCTCACCTGCGACCAGAAGTAGCCGTCCTGGCCAGTCTGAACCCCAAAGAAACTCTCCCACATCTTCTGCCTCTAAATTATATTCATTCTAGATCATGGGCACAACTACAGATACAACGTCTCAAATGTCTATTATACTTCCATCAGATGATGGAACAGTGCCCGCACCCCCCTTGGCCTCAGTCAACGCGAATAACTGGGATTTTATGGGATTGATACGTACCCACATTCCCCCTCACTGCATTTATCATTGTTTAGGGTCGCCCTTAATTCAATCCCAATTATTGTACAAGTTTATTCTCCGTACCACTGGCACCGCAACTCCACGGGTGCATGAAATCCTAACTAACGAAATGTTTGACTGGTAGTCCTTCTTCATGCAACCACACGGATCTCTTGGAGTATGTGTGAGAAAATGGGTGCTCATCAGGCGCGTAGAGACGTATCTCCCGCAAAGGCCGATTGTTCTTAGCAGAAAATTCCATTATCGTAGTAATGAAAGCCTGCACACTTTCGGGGAGCCCCCCATAGTGCGTTGAACGAAACCAGACTCGACGCAGATGAGGCAATTGGTCGACGGCAGAGCCACTTGTGTCATCTACAGAGAGCCATGCGATGGATCGAAGATTAGGGAACAGTGACGGAATGAGAGAGGCAGGGAGTGTCTTAGAAGTGGTCACGTCCATCGGATCGTCGATAAACAGGCTGCGTAGTCCTCTGGAAACAGCGCGACTCAATTTACGGAGGGTTCCTTCATCTAGTTGCTGGGATGAAGTGAGATGTTTCATGCTTGAGTCTGGGGTGAGGAGATGAAGCAGGTCTCGTGGGCCGTGATAGGTTACCAGGCGATTGACCGAACTGGTCGCAGCAGACTCGGCAAATGGGGGCATGGATAGTGCCACACGGTTGCTAGTAGAACTGGCTGGGATGAATGGGATCTTCAGGACATTCAAAAGTTCGTGGCGAGGAATGAAATTGGTAATAATGTGATTAAGAAGTCCCGGGTTGGAGAATAGGAAATGTAGACGTCGCAAGTTTGGAAAGTAGTGTGGGGAGAGTAGGGAGTTGGCTACTGGACACTGTATGCGGAGCTCCTCCAAGTTGGAAATGATCTCGAACAGGTGTCGGAGTAATTCTATGGCATATGGCTCGCTGATGATAAGGACTTTTATCATCAAAGGAAGTTTACTGCTATTCTGCATTTGTCCTACGAAGAGAGCGAAGCGTTCGTTGGTCATTACGTTGATCGAGATACGGCGAAAGATGAGTGGTTGGGCAATTTCGCAGTATTTCGACGAGACGATGGTAAAGCAGTGAATTGTGCGTTGATCCGAGTGTTTCATGACCTTTTGCATCAGTTCAGTGGGCAGCCTTTCCATCATGTCGGTCATGGTACGGTCGAAGGAGCAGCAGAACTTGTTAAACATATAGGCCATTATCTACGGGGGTGAAATAGCTATGGACATATCAAGTAATAGGCTCTGCGAGTCGCGTAGCGATTTCAGTCCATGTACGAACCGCTATGCGGCTATCCCACGCGGGTTGAGCGGGAAGCCAACCCAGCCAGGGTCGCTCAGGTCGTGAGTTTTCTTTGGTTGGTTGGAGGGCAGAGAATACGTCATGCATCGTAGGCGTCCGCGGTGTGTTGGACATACTCCCGCATCGACTTTGCAATGGCGGTTTCGACCTGCTGGTCCTGCCGGTTGGGGTAGGTGGTACCAATCCGTCCAAGTCAACCCAGGCACGAAACTGAGTGGGAGGAGTGAGATTTGAGCATATATTTGACAAGTCACTGAATGATCACCAAGCGTGTAATGCTACCACCTAGACCATGCTTCCTCCCATCAGGCCATGAGTTCTGCCGGCCGCCGCGTCACAAGCCTGTGGTTCATAGACGGAATGATCTATGCGTATTTTTATTTAAATTCGAGGAGCTAATTAGTCTCACAAAGCCCGGCATACCGCTCCGTACCCCTTTCATCATATCACATTAACTCAAACACGCTAGCTTTTAGTGGTATATTTCGTTGGGAGGTTGACGCTAGGTTGATAACAGAGGTGACATCTTATCAGTCGGAAACTCTATTCGCGCTTGAAAACCAATTTGGCGATGGAGTTGTGTTATTGACGGACATTTTGCACTGCAAAACGTCACAATTCTTTCTCGTCCATCTGCGGCGGTGTGGCCAGGCTCAGCTAGGTCCCCATATACCTTTGCGAAGCGGTGAGACCCCATCCTCTTCAACTCTCATCCCCTAAAACTTTTCTTCGGTTCCGAAGTTTATTGGGATGGCCGATCCACCTGACGATATGGCCCCGCAGGCTTATGACGTATGTGCAAGTCGCTGAGTCAAGGTCACATGTGTGAAAGGCTAATGCCTAATCACACAGTTCTGTTCAGAAGTACTAGACTGCATGCTAGCATCGGTGGTATTCCTCTTTTATGACATTGTTACCGCACTCGATATCGAGATTGTGAGAGTATGGAGAGGGAAATTCAATCCCTTCACTGTCCTGTGCACTCTAGTGAGTTATTTATGTGTTAGTCTTAACATCGCGAGCGAACTCGAACAGAACCGCTGGTTGATATCATATGGGCGTTCACCGCGAGTGCCTTGAAACCCTGAATCCGGAGCGATGTTAGCCGCTCAACAACCTGGGCGCATCGGACGAGTGAATCAATTGTTCACCTTGAGATTTCGTCTTTATATTCAGGAGGCTGCAGGTGGAGACAAAGCACTCAATGTTAAACACCAACCCAATATTCTTACCTGTCGATGCTTGATCACCACCTGAACCTATGACCACTTGAACCGCACGTTGATGCTGCCACTCAGTCAGTAACGGTCCCACCACATCCACACCGACAGCGACGGTAACAAGGCCGTCTCGCAGTTGTTCGCCTGAGGACTTCATCTCCTTGGGATATAAATCGACGTGATATACTTGGCAAGCCGTGCTGGTTCGACTAAGAAGCTAACCTTTCCATTGCCCAACGGCATGCCCACCCTTGCGACTTGGAGAGGCAGGATCTTGTTGTGGGTAGCTCGTTCTGGACAATTACAGCATTCATGCTAAAGTACTCCCTCCTCATCTCTAGTCCATCGTGTCTTATCGGAAATCCACACAGCCAACCCAGTTTCCAACATCATCGAGTACAGCCCGGACTGGAGTCAGCCGACCTCCCTGACACGTATTAAAACCACTTCTTAATCATTGCTACTCCCGCACGAGGTTCTTCTGTGAACCATGTTCTCTCGCATGAAGGAAGGGGACGACTCACGGGCGACCCGCCATCCACTATCTTCGCCTCTACAACACCTAACTGCTGTCCTCTTATACGAGACCATGGGATTCACCCGTGATATACTCAAGTCTGATATCATGGCGCACCCGAACAGGCGCCGTGTCGTGAGCACAGGCTGTTGCTATTACTTATTCCCTCGGAGCATCGTAAGTAGGTATATGTCCTCTCCGTGTGCATACTATTCCCTATGTTTACACTCTACCGCTCTTCGCTAATTGCTGCCGCCTATCTAGAACAAGTATGGTCCTCGTCCCACATTCGATCCATATATGGCCACACTTTGTGGTATCGTGAACAGCGAACTACTGTCCTATCGACTCAAATGCTCTACCCCACCACGTACCAGACCCACCACTTTGGGACCCAATCGAACACACATGGCAATCGATCAACCTCTGCACTAGATACACCCACTCGCTACACCCCACGCATTATGTCGTATGCCCATTCTGTGCTCTAATTTCCACGCATGAGTTCCACGTTGGGTGCAAATCAGTGACCACTCGACACCCATCTAAGCTTCGGATGGTACGGAAATGGAGATCTAGTTTGCGTTCCACTGATCCCGCTCTCGCTCCTCTGTTCAGCATAGAACGGATCCGAATCACGATATCGAATAGGCGAACGTGTCGAGACCGATGAGGCATCTCAAGCAGCTTATTCCATCAATGGTTGATTTGGAAGTGGTTGGATGAGCCAGAGACGACGATCCTCATTGTGTACGTGGTGCGATCCTTCTTCATCTCAGCACTTCCGTCGCGCAGCTGCCCGACACATCGCACGCACAAACTGGAAACTGTACAAACGACTATTCGAACAATGTTTTCTTCTCCCGTGGAGAGGTGAATGGTCAATTACTGGCTCAACATCGCCTATCTTCCCCGCTGCTCGGAGTCTCAACAATTCTCGAAAATTTAGTGTTACCCACTATCGTCATGGCTATGATGTCCACCGCATTTGCGCCTTCGTGGCGAGGGACATGGATGCGAATCACCAAGGCGCAGGTGGCGACCATGTGGTGGATACACAGTCGGGGGGCACAGATGCCCGCTGGCTGTTCAAGTCGCGCTTACCACAAGAGCGATCGGAAGTAGGGAGAGCGGCCAGAACGCGTTCGACTCAACGGACAAGCACCGTAATCTCTCTATTTTCCAGTGGCGCTTATTATTTTTCTTTGGCCGAATGAGCAGAAAATTCGACACTTACGATCCACATTGTGCGATTTTCTTTCTTCCTTACCGGAGGGACTAAGTCCTAATGAGGCTATATTTCTAGTGCAGACCCCCACAACCAATGAAGGAGCTCTATTGTGTGACTTCCTACCAAGCCACACGACGCGTTGCACATCGACTATTCGAATGAAATTCCTCTCTTCTCCGTCGTCATTTTCCAGCTGGAGAGAAGCAAAGGACATACCGACTACTCGGACCAGCGGTGCTCTCTTGTCTAGGTGATGTGAGTAGATCTACTCTCTAGATTGGGTGCGTGTTATCTTTACCCTCTTTCGTCCGCCTGGCTAACTAGTATTCGCAGTTCGCTCTCCTGTCACGACCTGAAGGTCATCTCTCAGCAACGCACGGGTGCTGACTGGCATACTACAACATGACATTTTGTGGTTTATTCAGTATCCCTAGTTCCCCCCTCGCGGTGAACCTCCTATCCTCCAGCCGTGACCGTCTTCCATAGTTTCGACCAATTGCACACTATGCCTCAACGCACTCGTCTCTCGCTACCATAAATCTCGTCCACTGTACATCACTAGTCGTTGCCAGCACTCCATTCAGCTGGACAACCAGCCCGCTATGCCACTGCGCACTCCCAACAAGACCATTCTCCCACTGATCAACCGACAGTAATAACCTCGACAGCGACCTACTTGCTCACTCTTACACTCGCCTACGATGATCAGGTCGAACCTCTCCCCGCCCCCGACATTCTCGGCGACCTTTTACTCTTCCTCCGCGCCAGCAGTCTCGCCCTCATCTTCAATTCGCTCCTCGTCCTACCCGTAGAAAGCAATTCGAATGATAGCACGGTACTCGGTGAGCAGCAGTCGCAACTCACCAGCTACCAATGCCGGAAAGTCGGGTTAAGTGAGAAGGAGCGCGAATGGCCCATGGGTTCTCAATTGAGCTACGGTGGCGATTCTCCTGTCCAGAGGAATTCTACGGGTCCCCCAGCTGCGGTCACCGTTACTGCCCAGCCAAGTCACCACCAGCACCCAGTGTTTCCAAAAAGGTTATTTGGTGCGCATCTTCGCGCTTGGTCCTATTCCTCATCTTGTCTATGTGCCCCTCGACCGTCCATCTCGCTGGTACTCGACTTCACAGCCCAGCCACGCTCGCCTACGGGTCCATCGCCCACACACGCTTCATCGGCCGCCCATGCTATCTATCGCAAAGCTGATCGTGCACCGACATGTGTGTATCGCCTTCTTTCGTCTCCCATTTGTCAACTTGGCTCACATATCCATCAAGCCTTCTCGTTGCTGTTCTTCCCGATGACGCTCTCTGAATCTACTCTACCTTCACCATCGTCCCTGCCGCACCCACGTCGACACGTATTCGTCGCCGGTATCGCTGTGTCAACCTCCCGCCATCTTGTTTCCTCTTCCTCCAAACACCACCCGTGGTCCATTATTTTATGCCTACGACAGACAACGGGGTCAAGCTACTTCACCGAGTACGTCGAGTACGTGCACGACGCCAGCGCTCGTAACGCAACAGCAACCCCAACCCAACCCACACTCACCAGCAACATTACGAACACTGCTACGACTATGACCCCATCAGGTATCGCTTGACCGTTATCATGGCCTTGTGTCTCGTACGTCATCGTGAGCCACTGACTCTACAACCACCTCGAATTGACACCCTACGCCCGCTCGATATTTGTCGGTTCCCAGAAGTATGGCAATGAAGTGAGGGAGGACGCTATGGTGTGAATGCAGGGGATGTCCGTACCACCCACCGCGAATCCATTACCTAGCCGATTCACGTCCTGCGTACTGTCGGTCCCTCATCCGTCCGTTCGCCTGTATATATACTTTATTGCGTACGAAGGAGCGATTCATCCTCTCGTGTTTCCTGGCTTTGCTCATCGTTGACGGGTGCTCAGAATGTCCTCTCGGAACACTCAGTCTGCTTACCTGTGATTATGCGGCTGGGCTCGTCTTATGCTCGTTACATGTCCTATGTCAATGTGTCATTTTTTTGCTCCTCTTCCTGTCGCTCATGGACGCCTTTCCACCCTTGATGATGATCAGTCCCGAGTGCTGTAATTTGCCACCCGTCCAGCGCTCACCTTCATTTTCTATGTCATCTAGTTGGCTTCCCGGCCTTTTGTTATCCTTGATAGATGTAACGCTCCAAGTTTTATTATGGCCCATGGTTGAGGTCATCCTCGAACCAGAGGATTTGAAGGGTCGATCTGTTCATGAATTGGCCGCAGATAGTTGGAACCTTATTACCTATCATAGGGTGTGCTGAAAGTCCTCTTAAAAGTCAAATAAATGAAAGTACCGAACAATATGATTGAACATTAAATGTATGTTACAGCTGAGCGGTAAAGTGTGCTTCTGATCTACCATTTGTACAGGGCTATTCACATGGATGCATTGATCAAGACATCTGTGTCGAATTTGACTATGAACGATTTCCACCATTTCTGATAACGCGGCCGGTTGCCAACTGTCTTGTTGATGAAGTCATATGACTCTGAGAAGGTATTACACCGGATCACCACTTTCACACTCCTGATATCTCGCCATACTCCGTGCTCCGATGCCCCACAAAAGACAAAATCAATCAAGGAATCTATCCCCAAACCATGGGGAACAGAAATATTAAGGTTTTGCAAACAGGAAAGATTGGATAAGAAACCTTGGAATGAATTGGGCGTTGCCAAATCAAGGGCCTGCAAGGAGGGTTGGGATTGGGACAAGCGAAGGATTTGGACATTTGGACAGGACAGGAAGTGGTGATAGTCCATTGAACAGTCCACCAAATCCAACGTTGTGCAGGCAGGCAGGTCCATCTGCAGCCCCTCATGCCTAGAATGGTCCCTGGGTTCGTCTGGCGGAAGAGTAACCGTGAACTCTCTCAGGGCCTTGAAGGTCCTCCCGAGCATCCAGGAAGATGTCGAACTATACAGCTCAAGCCACTGGAGAGTATGAGTCAATGGCAAGTCAAGGTTCAAGGAATTTTCAGGAATTTTCAGGAATCCGTGCCAAATTCGCAGCCTCTCGATTTGTTCCAGGTATGGCAAAACAAAGATTTCATCATTAGGTTTGCAGGTGATATCAAGATGCCGGAGCTGCCTAAAGAGGGCAGTGGAATAAAGTGCGAGTAATGGAGTATCGAGATTCTGAATGTACAGACGTCGTGTGACTGTTGCCTCGACAATCGTTGCGTCAATTTCTTTACTTGATATTCCAAGATGTTTATCTAGATAGCCGGTGGAAGTGTAATCAACCGCGATGTCATCCATGCTCCCTCTCCCCTCCCATACATTCAAATGCTCCAAAGGAGGCGTGAGATATGCCCTAGTCCATCCAATAGCTCTAAGTAATGGGAGATTGTCAAGACGCTCAGACTGAGAAAAACCTTTGGGGCACTGTATGTCCAGGAGTTTCAGGTGCGGGAGGAGATCGGCATGCCAGGTTTCATAGTAGCACCAGGTCTCCCACCCTCCAGAATTATAATCCCTCGATAAGAACCACTTAGGCCATTCATTTCTAGTTGGTTTCGCGGCCAGTGACCCGAGAAAGGTTTGGAAGGACGGTGAGGGATGGGCAATGGATAAAGCCAACACTTGTAGAGGGATCAAATACTTCACTACCCTCATTAAGACTTGTTCACTGCACTGAAATGTGAGGTGTAGTGTAGTAAGGTTGGAAATCCTTCCATTTACTCTGCATAGATAGCGTAGATGTTGATAGACCCTCTGCTCATTACAGTCATGAGATTTGAGGTCCATTGCTCTCATTTCAGGAACACGGAAATATTGAGCTGTGGTCATTGGATAACCATGATAGGTCAATTTCTTGCAGAATGGCAACTGCACCTCATGCTGCTGAATTTGCTCCCAATGATGAGGAAGAAGGATCGCACACTCCTCAAGGCACGGAAATTCTCTCCCAGCCATCCATTGGATTGAACAGGCTCTGAGATGCAGCTTCCGGAGAGTACAGAGAAGAGGCAGATTGGTATTGGGCTTATAGAATGGGAGACGAAGACGATAAACCTCAAAAATCTGAAGCTGGGTAAAAGTAGGAAGAAGCTCAAATGGCTCATCCATACCTTCGCCACTGACAATAAGCACCGTGAGATTCTGCAAAACAGGAAACCAATGGGGTTGGAGAAAGTGGGGGCCGACAAATGAAGGATGGAGTCTCAGCTCACAAAGTGGAGCTTCAGTTGGAACAAGATTGAGAAAATGAGAAAATGAGGGAGAGTTCACACATCCAGCTGCTATGTGTAAGACCTTCAACTCATTCATTTGGCTTGCGACTTGAAAGCCAAGCTGACTAGCCACATTCTCAGGAGGAAAGGAGGAAATTGTAAGCTCATGCCACTGGCGAGCGCCTGTAAGAGCCTCCTGGAGTGCTGCAAACGGCACAGTATTGGATGACAGCTGAACATCTCCCTGGGTGTCAATAACAATCTTCTTCGGATATGCTCTCTGCAACCAAATAGCAGCCTGTTCCCTCTCGGTCCAGGTTCCAACCCTCAAGGTGGACCATGAACTGGACAATGTGATGATAACAGACCTCCAGTAGCGACACACAGAAGCCAATTGATCAGATTGCATTTGATTCGATTCAATGCTATATAGAAAGATCTCTCGCATAAGCTCCATAGGAAGGTGGGCATTAATGGTTTTGCCATAAGGCGGGACCAGGAGCATATGTCGCCCGACACCTCGGGCAATGGTCGGGCGCGGACAGTAGGTATCAATGTCTTCGTCATAGGGCGAGACCAGATGTGTACGTCTCCTGGCACGTCGAGCAGCGGTCGAGCGCCGGCAGTTATGGTTAATGGCGGACATATCCTAAACGTAGACAGGTTAATTTTTGAGTGAGATGATGGCGAGGACCCGGCCGGTTTGAATGGGCCGCACGCACCAAATGGCAATTGAGTGACTCAACTGCGACGTGCAGCGTTTCAAGAGCGAAATAGTCAATGGCTTAGGGAACAGACCAGTGTGGTGGTGGTGAGACAAGCAGCGCGGGCGTAGTTGACGAGTATGGGAACTGCTGGTGCTGCTGTCATGTCACGCGGTTGCCTCGTGGACACAGGAGCCAAGACGGTCCAGATTCTGGTTCGATGAACCCAGAATCAACACAAACGAATGCTACACGACATCCCCCAGCGCGCCCACCGGTCAAATGCATGCATGCATCTTCGGCCTGATCGGTGTCTCGCTCGCTCGGCGGACTGTTCAGGCCAGTCTGAATATGGGGATACGTGATAGTGTTCTACTTGTATATTCTACAAATGAATTGTGTACAGCTACCCCCAGCGATGAGATGCGTGGAGGACAGTCTCCCCAGCCTCATTATTCTTTAGGGCGGTCATCGATCATCGATAACAGAAGGTGATACACTTGAAATAATTCGGAATTGGCACCGTTCTACTGCCTTGTAGCAAGCGGAAAGACATGGCGACCGGCTTCCGAGGGCAGCGGGATCGATATCCCCTACGTTTTGGGTGGTTACGAGCATGTGACCCACTGTCGCCGTTCTCAGTCCAGCATCGAATGTGGAGGTCGGACCAGCTATTTGAGTTGACCATTTGGCATTGCCTTACTGTCTAATGCGCAGAAGGGCGTCATCTCGCTGTGCCTCTGTGTGCTTCATCGGATATGTTGTTGTCTGCATTCACCTTCATTCCCCGCAACCAGCCGGAGCCCGTCGGTGTGTTCCCAATCGTTGCAGGTGGAGACAAAGCATTTGCCTTTCCCAATACCAGCGGTGGCGCCTTGATCACCTACTACGACCACTTGAGCTGCACTTCATTGCTTCCACTGTACCAGCAAGGGATCCATGCCGGCAGCGACGCCCACAAAGTCATCTCACAGGCGTTCAACTAAGGCTTCATCTCTTGCCTCGCATGCCGGGGTTCGGCCAAGACACTAGCTTCAAGGTACGCTGTAAACCGACTAACACCGCGTTTACGAGGCAACAAGCGTCTCGTACCTCTCGCAAAAGCCCGTAACCAACCAGAACGTCACCAAGCTCTCCGCAATCCAGCTTCACATCACCTCCAAAGCGGCTCTATCCTCTCGCATTCAACTCCTCAACGCTATTGCTCAACTACGCGCTCTCAGTGCACAAACAAAAGGAGGGGGAGGGTACGAACCAGTGCAGCCGAGGGCGCGTGCCCGATCGAATATCCCAACTTAGCATATCCGACGTGGGATGGCAATGGGCGCGAGAGTCACACCGAAGGGTCTACGATGTACGACTTTCTCAACTCATTCGTCGAATTTGTCCTCCCGCGAGTACGCGAATTCCCGGGGTTGGTCACGCCCGCCCCCACTGCGAGTGAGAAGAGTCCAAGTATGACGAGTGGAGTCGTCAGTTGTGGGTTTGAGCCGGCCATGTTGGAGCTGTTCCCCCAAATCGAAGTCAATCAGGATTTATATTCGAAGATGCATGGGTTTTATGTGCATTTTGTGACTACTGCGAGAGGGAGGAATCCTCAAAATCATGCTCGAGCATCTATGTCTGGGTTCCAGATACCGTTTATTCGAAAGTAATGGGAGGGCTAGGAGGGCTTTGCGACTTCAAACGTTATCCCACTGGGATTAGTACCCACGTTCTCCCTCACTGAATTTATCATTGTTCAGGGTCGTCCTTGGTTCAATCCCAATTATTGTACAAGTTTATTCTCCGTATTACTGGCACCGCAACCCCGCGGGTGCATGAGATCCTAACTAACGAAAGGTGTGACTGGGAGTCCGGTTTCATGCGACCACACGGATGTCT
>Ga0307515_10020768_pt1 | contig 11688 bp, 10 predicted proteins | sample 17_EM_MG_FD_194513 | JGI IMG/M metagenome (GOLD analysis project Ga0307515, IMG submission 194513) | Populus trichocarpa ectomycorrhiza microbial communities from riparian zone in the Pacific Northwest, United States - 17_EM | ecosystem: Host-associated > Plants > Roots > Unclassified | place... | reverse complement strand
AAATCTTACCATCATAAATTTCAATTGAGAATAAAAGAAAAGAGAGAAAGGGAGGAGTGGTGAATGAGCGAGGTGTGAAGTAATATATATATATATATATATATATATATATATATATATATATAAAAGGAGGAGGGATAACACATGCTAGGAAAAAAAAGGATGGATATACAATATTAAAATCCAAAACAAATAAGCTTAACAAAAAACAAATCAAGGGTAAAAAGGTATTTATACTATTAAGATCTATAATACACATGAGTCTGTCTCCACAATGAATATCTTACCTCTTTTAGTTTTTTTAATTAAAAAAGGAACATTGTGTGCTCTCAAAAGTATTCATAACATTGAATAGCTCCCCTATAAGTTAACAAAGTTTTAATCCCAATTATACCACCTAATTTGATGAAATTTTTTTAATGAATTGAAGTGAATATAATTCTAAATTATATGGCTATTATGGGTTTGTGTTAGTGGAGATCTTGCTAATCTATTTCATTAAGTTTTCTTATCATATTAGTTGACCATGTACTTGCTCAAATTGTTTGTGCTTTGGTTTTGGATTTTATATTTCTGTAAATCTTCCTCTCATATTATTTCATGATTTGTTTTTGCATTGCATTTGGTTGATTTAAAAAGATATTTTTAAATTTTTTAAATCCAACTCTTTCTCAACCTCATAGAAAAGTAATATATGCCAATATTTGTGTTATTTCATAATTAGTTACAATAGTTGGTTAGATCTATTTTGAAGTTTTTTTATCTTCATCAACAATACAAATACTTATTTGTTATTAAAATTGGTTGCGTTTAGCACCAATTCTTATCGATATTAAAGTCTTTATAAATGATATAAAATTTTTTGGAAAGATTAACTCAAGTAATTTGTTTTATGAACTTAAAATTATTTATTTTATATTCTAGTTTTCTAACATATGTTTAATCTAACAATTTATAATTTTATTGAATTTGTTGAAAGTTGTAACTAATTGTAGTTTGGTGCAATGTCATAATACAATTGTTTCATGTAACTAGCTAACTTTACCTTGCTACCAAATTGTTTTTTTTTCATGTATTGCACATGTTTTTTGTTTTTTGTTTTTTTAGACATTTGTATCTTACAGGAATGTTTTTTTCTAGCTAAAAACTCTCTATGATTTTATTGATAACCTCTAATATCTAGTTTTTGTTTTTATAGCATTGACCTTGGATGTTGTGTGGATCTTTTAGGATATTGGTTGGTTCTTTTTGGGATCTTTTTACCACTGTTGTTGCTAGATCTTTTGATTGGTTTTCTTTTCTTTTCTTAGATTTAAAAAATACAGAGATGAATATTGTTGTGCTTGGCATGGTTAGTTAATCACATGGCTTGATTATGGATATTTTTTGCTAGACAATATTTGTTCTTTATATATATAAAAAAAAGAGAGATTAAACCCAAAAAGAAAATACAAAGTAGAATACCATATGAGCAGAAATAATGAAAGTAGCAGGGAGAATGAAAGTAGTAATTTGAATGTTTATTTTGAATTTACAAAAGACATAACAAAAGAATGAAAGTTGCATGAAGTAAAAGTGTTCTATTAATTGTTAAAAAAAGCCTAAAAATCGAAGCTCAATTTTAGTATAGAACTAATGGTTTCAAATGATTATAAGCCAGTCCATCAAGTAATTTAAAGAAGCCTAAGCCCATTAAAAAAAAAGCATAAAAACCCAATTAAAAAGCTTGTTGGTTGCCTAGTTTATAAGGGAAAAAAACCAAAAAAGACCTCAACCAAATCAATCAGGTTCATCATGCATCAATTTTTAATTGGGCTCGGTACATAATTTACAAAATTAAAAAAAAAATGTTCGATTTTTTTTTTACCCCAAGCAGAATCAACAACGATTTTGAACCCTATAATGCTATATTAAACATCTACTTCTTGGAAAACAAAAAAAAAGACATAATAAACTTTTATTGAAGGGGTAGAGAATATGACCCTATTTGTTTTTGCGTTTCAAAAGTGTTTTTGAGAAAATTTGAATTTTTTTATTTTTTCTTTGCTTCAAATTAATATTTTTTTTGGTGTTTTCAGATCATTTTGATGCGTTGATGTCAAAAATAATTTTTTAAAAGTAAAAAAGTATTATTTTAATACATTTCTGAGTAAAAAATATTTTAAAAAACAACCACAATCACATACCTAAAAACCTCAAAGTAGAGGAGCTTGAAACAGATTTAGGTAGCAGGAATGAAAGGAAAGCAAAAAACAGTAAAGGGTACCTCATAAAACCTCAAGAAATAATAGCAATAAAAAAATAACATAAAAGGCAAGAAAAAAATGAGAACCAATAAAAGACTTCGACCACCATCTAACCCAAGAAAGTTTTAAAAAAAAGGATTGAAAGTAAGGTGAGGGTACATAAACTCAGTAGTGATGAAATAAACATGTACAAAATGATTGCAATCACGTCGTGGAACAAAAAAATAACAATGACATTAGGTAAAAGTCTAATAAAGACCTCAAGAAATAAAAATAAAATAAAAAATGATTAACACATAAATGGAAAAAAAAAACTAAAAAGAGCAATACAGCTAGTTAGGACCGAAAAACAACCTGAATAATGAATAAAAGTAAAGCAAAAACCTCAACAACAATGAATGAAAAGGAATGAGAGAAGAAAAAAACATGGAATAAAAAAGAAGTGAGAAGAATATATATATATATATATATATATATATATATATATATATATATTTGTTAAGAAAAAAAGAGAAAATAGTTAAAAATGGGTCCTTAAAAACAAATTCCAATATTTCCTTAGCATGGGTCCATAATAAAGCACAATATTAGATGCATATGGAAAAAAAAACAATCTAATAAAGCACAACTGAACCCAAACTATTTAAATTCAAAATGAAGAAAATCAAGCAAACCAATTCTATTGACACAGTCAATTGTTTTCTTTTTTAAGTCATGGAAGCTACAGTAAAGCATCCAGGGACACTTTCCTGGCTATTCATTCAACAAATATAAACTCTAAAAATTAGTCATGACAATAACATATCCCTATCCATTTTCTTCGTCTTTTTGTCATTGCAATTAGGGTTTGGTACAGGTCTGTTACACATAGCTTAACCACAAGATCAAGACAGGTTAACTAAAAGTAGTCATGATGTGATAGATTAACTAAAAGTAGTCAAGTCGTGATGACGGATCTCGAGCACCAAACCAATACACCTCTCCTATTAGAGTAAGGTCTTGGTTATTTTTGCATTTTAAAAAAAAATTTGAAATTTTTTTTAAAAAAATTAAATCAATATTTTTTAGTGTTTTTAGATAATTTTGATGCGCTGATGTCAAAAATAATTTTTTAAAAAAAAAACATTATTTTGATATAAATTCCTAGGTAAGAACATGTGGGATATTTCATTATTTATTTATGAATAGAAAAATCTCATTCCGACAACCTTGAGAACTAGATGATGAAGTATTTCTTATGATATTTCTTTCAATAACTCATGACCTTGCCTAATTCCTTGAGTTTCTTAGTTTGATTTTTGAAGCAAGTATTCAAGAGAATCCATTATTTCATAAAGATACAAAAGATGTCACCTCAAGTGTAATGTTGATTGATGTACAAATTTATCTTCGATATAATAGTAAATTTCAATGTCAAATAAATCATATTTAATAATAATCATCGATTAAAAAATATAATCATTTTTCATTAAAATCCATTATTATTCCATGCCATTTGATATATCAACACAACAATGAAAGTTTATATCAATATGTTATTCTTTGAAAATAAAAATTATATTGTTATAAACATAAACACAAGTTCTATTTTTAAGTCTTTCTAAACTATGGAACATTAAAAAAAAATTGTTTTTCAAAGTCTCGACCATAAAAATAAGGGTTTTATTTATTTCTTTTGTTATCTTCAATTTAAGACAAACAATATCTTTGTTTTCTATTTTTGAAATCTTATATATATATATATATATATATATATATAGTTGCTCACTCGGTAGCGAGTTTGGCCTGTCAAGGCTAGTAGCGCCTAATCTTTTTTGTTTTGTTTTTTTTTCAATTTTTATTATTTTTTAAAATAATATCCTTTTTCTTTTTTATATCCTTTTCACTTTGCATGAATTTTTTTATTTTAATTAATGCACTCTCTCTTATGTTTTAAATTGTATAGTTCACCAAAATAGTAGTTATTTTTTTTAATTATTTTGTAATTTTATAATGTTTCAAAGAGATTATTGTATTTTATGTTTAATTTTTTTCCTTTTATATTTTATATAAATAAACTACTTTTGCATGATATATTTATAAAAATAAGAATCATAAGTTCATGGTAAGAAAAAATAGCCTATAAGATAAAAATAAAATAATATATATAAGTTAAAAAAGAAAAGTTGGGGTTAAATATATACATATTCATAAGTCTTTTGCTTCTAGGAGAAATATTAGCCTTTTATTTTAGTATTTAATTAGCATTGACAACTCTTTCTTAGTTTATCGGTTCATATATATTTTAATTTATTTTATTAATCTTAAACAACATCTTTATGTTTCTCAATAAAAAATCATGATACTGGAAAAGGCATCCATAACATTGGCACATTCTTTTATTTTTTTAGAAATTAACTTTAAATCATACATGCGACGTAGAGCGGGCTATAAAACTAGTGATATTACTATTTATCACTCCATTATCATATCCAAAGCATAGGTACATCAATGACTAAATTAATTTGAATAAAGTTAAGTGAATCACTCGTTGTCTTTGGACGATGCATGTAATCCACACTGGTAATCATTAGTGATTTTTTTTGGTATCGTTAAATTCATCTCTTCAAGATCTTTTTATTGGTACCATAGGTGTTGTTATTGGAGCTTCGATATGCCTTTAAGATCTCTTTCTTTCTTTCTTTTTCCTTTTCTTTTCTTTTTTCTCTCTCATCCTTGAAATTTTTACGAGCCTATTTTAACCATTTTCTTCAAATGCCATACTTTTATGTTTTTTAAGGATTAAGACAACTTTAACACCTAAAAGGCGATGAATTGGATGTATTACTAATATTAAGAAATAATGCAAATTTCTTCAAGTTAACATAATAACCAATAATATAATTAAAGTACTTAAAGTAAAGAGAGAAGGGAAGAGAATATGCAAACTTGTTTTTAACGTGGTTTGGATCCACACCTCAAGTACCAAATTGTACTTGAGTGTTGTATTTCTTCACTAGTCCAAGTTCAAGGGTACAATAGTCACTTGATGAATCCATTCCAAGCTTTTACACCACTTGAAGATATTTTCTTTTTAAGATTTTTTCCACTTGAAAATATGTTTTTTTAAAGATTTTTTCCTTAGTGAAATTACCTAACCAATACTAAGCATTTTTACCTAACTCTTACATGTTTAAAAGGATGATTTTGTTATCACAACTAATTCTTTTAATAAATTGAGTAATATAATTAAAAGGCTTAATATCTGAATATCTCATAAGATACCACTTATAGGATTTGAAGTGTTTAAATGTAGTGGGAATAAGATTAAACACTCATGTGATACAATATGAAGGTTTAATAGCACAAATTAGAGTATGATTAAGGATTGATGATTTTAAAATGTTTTTACTCTTAGAGTAGCTTGTATATCATATATGTTTGGAATCCCTTTCTAATTTTGTAATTATATATATATAGTTGTTACAGCCCTACTAACAGCTAAAACAATCAACCGGTTCATATAGTTCACCAATATAGTAGTTATTTTTTTTTTGTAATTTTATAATGTTTCAAATAGATTATTGTAGTTATGTTTAATTTTGTGATGTTTATATTCTTACCATTTTTGTCCATATCAAGTTTTATTGATGATCGTATGAGTGTGTCGGTTTCTTTAACACGTTCCATCCTAAATCTTTTTAAAAGATCCTTGATGTAAATGCTTTGATTCATGAATATGTCATCATTTGTTTGTTTGATTTGCAATCCAAGGATGAAGTCCAACTCTTCCATCATACTCATTTCAAAATTCATCTTGCATGCACTTTACAAAATCCTTATGAAGAGATTTAATAGTAGCACCGAATATGATATCATCAACATAGATTTGTATAATCAAGATATTTTTTTCCTTTTCTTTTTGTAAAAAGGGCGGTTTAAAATCATTTTCAATAAGACTTAAGTCTACCATACCATGCTCTACGTGCTTATTTTAAATCATATAAGGCCTTTTCGAGTTTGAAAACATGATCAAGAAAATCAAAATTTTCAAAAACTTGTGGTTGCTCAACATACATTTGGAAAAATGTGAAGTTAACATGACAAACGTAGGCTAAAAACATTCTTATTGATTCTAGTATAGTTATCGGTGCAAGGTTTCTTTATAATCAATACTTTTTTCTTGATTATAACATTTGATAATTAGTCTAGCTTTGTTTCTAACTATTGTGTCATGTATCAACTTTGTTCCTAAACACCCATTTTGTTCATTTTACAGATTGACTGCTAGATCTATGGACTTGTTCCCAAGCATCATTTCTTTCAAATTGGTTTAACTCATCTTGTGTAGCTAAAATTCCTTTTTCATCATTTTCGACTTCTAAAAATGATTTAGGTTCAATTTGAGAAATAAATGCAAAAATAACCACTTATTTTCTAAGAGATGTTCTAGTCTTAGTTCCTTCAAAATAATTACCAATAATTAACTTAGGAGGATGAGAGCTTACATACTTTAGCTCATTTAGAGGTACGAAGAAGTTACTTACCATCTCTTATTGTTTGCTTAAGTTTAGTTGGTCTTTATCCATTTTTTTCATTATTTGCCTCCATAAAGTTCTTATCATTAAGACTCAAGTATTGAACACTTTTATTTATGTTATTAAGAATCTTAAAAAATTTGTCATTATGAGTTTCCTCAAAAGAAATATACAGGTATTCTTCAAGACAAAGTGTTCTATTATTGTAAACGATATATGCTTTGCTAGAGGAGGAATAGCCAAGAAAAATTCTAACATTTGATTTTGAATTAAATTTATCTAAATTATCTTTGTTGTTAAGAATAAAAAATTTTAAATGAAAAACTTTGAAATAAGAGATGTTGGGTTTCCTTTCTCTCTAAAGCTCATAAGGTGTGTTTTTTTTTTAACTCTATTCTCAAGGTAACACGGTTTAAAACATAGCAATAAGTGTTTACGACTTTGCCCAAAAATATTTAGGTGTGTTAAATTCATTTAATATAGCTCTTGTCATTTCTTGAAGAGATCAATTTTTCCTTTCCATAACCTTATTTTATTGGAGAGTTCTATGTGTTGAAAAGTTATAGTGGTATCCTTTTTATTCATCACCATGATCACTCCTTATATTTACTATGGAAAAACCTTTTTCATTTTCAACTTTTTTTCAAAAATATACAAATTCATAAATAATTTCATCTTTGATTTTAAAAACCAAACTCATGTATATCTTGTAAAGTCATAAACAATTACAAAACATATTTATTTTCACTTATACTTCTAGTTCTAGTTAGTCCAAAAAGATTTATGCATAGTAATTTTAAAGGTCTTTCAGTTGAAATGTAGTTTTTCTCTTAAACAAAGGTATCACTTGTTTATCTATTTAGCAAGCATCACATAATTTTTTCTTTTTAAAATCTATATGTGGAAAACCTTTGACTAGTTCATTTTTAATTAGTTTAGAAAGGATGTCCATGCTAATGTGACTTAGTTTTCTATGCCAAAGAAAATTATCTTTAATATTAGTAATAAGACAACTTTTAATTCTCATATATGCATTAGTTTTAATCTTGTTGACATTTCCTTTTCTATTTTCTACATAAATTACTTTATTATTTTCAAGAATCAAATAACATACATGATCAAACACAATCTTATAGCCTGTATCACATAATTGACTAATGCTAAGAAAATTATGTTTTAAGCTATTAACGAGAAAGACTTTTTCAATTGAAGGAGAAGATTTACCTTCAAATTGCAAACTCTAATGATCTTTCCTTTTGAGTTGTCTCCAAAAATGACATTTTCTCTATTGGTTTTGGTAATACTTGAGAATAAAGAGTCATCTCCAATAATGAGTCTTGAGCAAGCACCATCTAAAAATCATTCTATAAACTCTCTTGATTCCTATACTTAAAAATAAAGATGAGGTTCTTAATACCCATACCTTTTTAGGTCCTTTATTGTTAAGGATGGTTCCTTTTAAAACCCAAGCCACATTATAAACTTTATCCTTCTTAATAAAACATGTATAAATCAAATGATCTATAGCTCTACAATAATTGCATTTATGCTTAATGTAACATTCTCAAACTCTAACTACTACAAAAATTATTATCAATCCCAAATCTATTGATAAACCAAAATTATTTTTAAAAAAACTTTATTCTATTTCTTATAAGTTTTTACCGAGAATTCAGCAGAGTCACTCATGTTTTTAAACATATCAAGTTATCGACATTACTCCAATCTTCTTAATTAATTACTATTCACAATCTTGAACCAACCATCCTCAATCATATATCATCTTAATTTAGTTTCTTAATATTTCAACAACATTTAGGTATTTTTTATTATTGGGAAATTAATTTACATCACAAATGATAAAATAAAAGAATATGTAACATATAAAGATAAACATACATTACATCCATATATGATTTTTATTTTCCATCAATTCATATTAATTAACATATTATGCATAACATTAAACCCATGATACCATCCTATTTTAGAGATTTACATTACACACACACACACACACTAAGTATATAATTAATTACATTATTATACTTATAAGCCATAAAATTATTTCATTAATATCTAGTGCTTCAACCTCGCTTGTGAAGAACATGTAATCTCGCTTGTGAAGAACCTGTAATCACACCATTAATTAAATAAAAACATATTATACTTATTAATAACCCAATAAATTTGCTAACTAACATTTTCACATTATTTTCTTTCAATGTAATTTGATACCTTTAACCCATTTCTTTTGAATCTATAATCTAGTCATCCCTTTAAGGCCGCCAATCAAATCTGGCAAACTCATTTGGTTGCCAACATTGCGGTCATCCCCTCATAAATACCAATTAAATCCAGCAAACCTATTTGATTGCTAATATTTTGGCCTTCCCCTCACAACCACCAATTAAATCCAGCAAACTCATTTGGTTGCCAACATTTCAACCATCCTCTCACGGATGCCAATAACATCATGATTTCATAACATTATTTCTTTTGTAATTTATAAATTTCAACAATCAATACACATCAAACAAATCAACGTATCAATAATGACACATATTAAAAGCTTTTAAATTCAAATAGGATGACGAACACTTATTTGCTACTCGTTATAGTCCGACTCCTCCTATATGAGCTCCTACTCTAACAACTTCTCTTGGATTCAACATGATTTTTTTTCATATTATTAGTCCATTAATAATTCTTGTGTGCCTAATTCTGGGCACACATAAAAGAAAATCTTCAATCTAATCCAACACATAAAACTCATTTAATTTCCAAATTCATTTTATTATTTTCTCATGTTAATTTTATTCTCCCATAATTTATTCCATTCGTACATGTTTTAAAGTGTGCATTAAATCACCCTTAATAAACTATTATTAAAAATACAAATTTCCAAAAATTTATACACTCAATCATCAAAGAAACACAATTCTTTCATAATTTTTCTTACATTCCCAATCATCATCAACACCACCAAACACATTAAATATATACCATTTACAACAGCTAAGCACTTTATCATTAAAATCTTTTATTAACCAATCCAAAAAAACATCTTTTTCTAAGAAAAATTTCTCCCGTGCTCTATACCCTATTTGGCTGAAACTAAAGATCAGAAAGAAGTCAAGATTTTCTTTAAATTCTCATTTGATCCATTGTTTATATATGATCATTTACACACTCCAAAGATTAAATCATTATTTTCAACATTACCAACCCTTAATTTATAACTACACAACACTAATACAAACTATACAATTTAAATCCTATGCAAATACACAATTTAATCATTGCAATAATATATATTATCTCTAAGTTCGAAGTTTCCAAGACACAAAATGGTAGAAAAACTCAATTTCTTCACTTCTTTCTTCCTCTCCCTCTATGTTTCCAAACTTTCCTTACAAGCTTCAATCCTTAAAAAATCACTTACTCTCACTTGATTTCCTCTCAATCAGGTGCTTAGTGTGTTTAATTCTTAAACCCTCTTAGATTTTCTCTTAATTTCTAGGTTTTTTTTTCCTAAGACTTTCTAAGTTTTTCTCAAGAGTTCCTTCTTTCCTTTCTTTTTTTTCTAATGGTCGGCCACACACACACACACACACAAAACAAATTAAATAATTCTCATTTTTTCCTTCCTTCATACCCTTTTGTTTTTCCAGGTAAATCTTTCCTAGCTTCCAACGTTTGTTTATACCAAATTAAAGCTAGATTATTTCAAACTTCTTTAAATTACATGTCAGTACTTTCCTTTCCTCTTTCATCATTTCCATTTAGTTTTTATTCGCATTTCTATACTTTTTATTTTTCGATCATTTTTTATATTTTATTTTAAAATTGCCACATAAGCATTTTACTTTAAATTCTCAAAATCCATTATCATCCCCTAACTGTAACTATTCAATTTACTTGTTTAACATAATTCCTACTTTATTATCCTTGTATATTTTATTGGGGGGTTTACAGTTAGGGTCATAAGATTGTATAGCTTTAACAAAATACTTTTGCAAATACTTTTGGTTTTTTTTAGGTTGGTAACCTAAACCTCTTTTGTTAAATACACATCTTTAGCTTGAAAGCATAGTTTCTATAATTTTATAGCCTTACATGAATTTAGCTAAGGTAAGGTTATGTTCAGCTTGTCTACCTTTTTCTTTTAAGGATTTGTTTTCACTCTCAAGTTTATTCATCTTATCACTATCATTAATCATAATATAAGCTTTCTTTTTCAACAAGTAAGCATGCATAGTTTTTTTTTTCAATGTGCTATATTTTGAACCTAATTTCTTAAATTCATCATATAAAGATTCAAGTGCATCATGTAATTAATCATACGTAGGGCCAAATTCATCATCCAAAGATTATACCTTATTTTTGCTTTCAATTGCAATAAAGCATTTGTTTGGTACATGTTTTTCTTCATCGCTTGAGCTTACGTCTGAATCATCACTCAAAGTAACCTTTATTGTTTTTTTGTGATGGCGACTCTTATTTTGAAAAAAAATAGACAATCTACTTTGATGTGTCTTGTTTTGTTATATTTGTAGCATCCTAGGACTTTCTTGCTCAATTCTTCCTTGTTTACATCTTTCTTGAAGTTTGAGGATCTTTTATTCCCTTGCTTTTTCCGTAAGAAATTTTAGAATTGCTTTGTAATTAAGGCAATATCCTCTTTAATGTCTTCATGATCTTCATCATCATCATCATTATCTTCAATGTGATAAACGATTTTGAATGCCAAATTCTTCTTTGGCCTTTTTTCTTGTTATTGTTTCTCCATAGTAATCTCATGAGTCATCAAAGAACCAACGAGCTCCTCAAATGAAAGTTTTGTGAGATCCTTGGCTTCTCAAATTGCCATTACCTTTGCTTCCCAGGTCTTTGGTAGGGACCTAAAACTTTTGCTCACAATT
>Ga0307515_10020767_pt1 | contig 11688 bp, 15 predicted proteins | sample 17_EM_MG_FD_194513 | JGI IMG/M metagenome (GOLD analysis project Ga0307515, IMG submission 194513) | Populus trichocarpa ectomycorrhiza microbial communities from riparian zone in the Pacific Northwest, United States - 17_EM | ecosystem: Host-associated > Plants > Roots > Unclassified | place... | reverse complement strand
TGGTCGAAGAATGGTGTGGCTGGCCCCAGCCGTGTTTGGTTTGGTGATCTGGATGGTTACACGAGGAAAAGTTGCCTAGCACTCGATGGCACTCACCACATCTTACTGGACATTATTACTGTATCACCTTACACGCCATGTATTCTTTATTGACATCTCACGACCAATGATTTGCCCGTCGAAGCTTTGGTGTGGGGAAAGGCTATCGCAACCACACATAATTAGAGGACAGGGAACAAACGCGTTGAAAATCCCAGTTCACTACAAATTTTGATCTTACATGATTGCACGACACCTTCGTCTGGTTATTGTTCGGTGGATCGGGTACAAACATCATCAGACCGTTGAACCGCGACTACCACAACCCATCTCGTCTCTGGGCTCCTAATTTGGGGTCCCGACGGCTATGGCCACTCTCAAGGTCAGCGGACGCGTTCATCTACTCAGTGAACTTGTTTCCTGAGCGCTCACGGGGCTGCACCGCAGACATTTGACCATTTACTGCATGACATCGTCCGTGGAAAACGAATCAGTCAGTCAAAAATGGACCAGATATCCGAGATGACAATGCAACTTGTCCAAGTACTATTTTCTTCCTCTCATGTTTCGAATTTGTCCACTAACGGCCATTTCCCTCTGCAGAATGATACGAACCTCGTCGCTGGACTATACAAAGCCCATATGGCTGCCAAAGATTCTTCTCAAAAAATCAATAGTCTCTATGTATTCGACAATATTGCACGAGCGGCGAGGAGTGCCGCAAAGAAGAAAAACCACTCTATCAAGGAACTCGCACCAGATAAACCTGGCAACGCTGGTTCTCTACTCTTCAAGATGCAAGGCATACTTGATAGCATCATCCAGGATATGGTTTCATTAGCCGCTCAGGAGCCAATGGTACGTGCAACCTGCCACTACCCAAGAGAGGTCTCTAATGTTTCTTTCTTCGTCCAGGAGAAGACCATCAAGGTCATTCGGATATGGGTCAAGGCCAAAACATTCCCTTCCGCTGTACTTTCTCCATTAGAACAATCAGTCGAGTCCGCGCTCCAAGGTGCTTGGTCGTTTTCGATTTGTCTTTCCAAGTACTCCATACCGGAAATGCAATGCTACGCGTTTTCTCCTCACCCTGTTCCCTCCTGTTGAGATAAGTGGAAACTGAGGGATATTCTTTTTGCCTTGTTACTGTCAGGTCTCAAAGAACTAGGGCCAAGAGAATCTACTGAGCCGTCCGCTTCGACATCAGATAGTGATCAATCCAAATTTTCGGCAAACTTGTTGGCCCTTCTCGGAGCTGCTACTGCTACACAAATCAACCCTCGATCCGGCTCCCAGTAAGTAACAAAGTTGGTATTTAAAGAGGCCAAGCTAAGCATACACCATCAGGACTCCTACTGTACCCGGAATGTCATCCAGCGATGCTCAGAATGCTAGCATTGCCCTCTTACAACAACTGGCTGCTCATAACCAAGCAATCGGAGCTGGGCCTCCTTCCTCTGTATCATTTGATCCGCATCGGCAGAATTACGATTCGTATGCTACTGGCCCCCCATATAACATGGCTGGTTCGTCCCACGACCAAGGCTCGAGACGGACATACTACGGTGGTGATGATCGAAGCCGATTCTCTCCTCCGGGGAGGGACAATAACGGCAAAAGTGACTGGAGAGACAGTCGAAGGCCGAGTTCACGTTCCCAAAGTCCACCGCCAAGGGTCATAAACACGCTAAACACGCGTGATCCACGTTTGGCGGGCACAACAAACAACACTGGTGCTTCGTCCTCAGTACATAAAGATCACAACTCGGCTGTATCGAACCCCGTCTCAACGAATATGGGAAACGGAAGCTCGGAAGGGATAGGGCTGGTGGGAGGATACGAGCAAGGGGCAAAAATGGTATCTTCGGCGACGGCGACCGTTCAATCCGCACGTGAAATGTGTACCACTAGCACAGGCGTTGCTGGGAGTGGCAGTGGTGGCGGCGCTGGTGGCGGCGGAGGTGGAGGTGGTGGTTTGGAAAGCTACGACTTGAGTAACTTTGACACAACCTCTCCCGAGGCATGGAAAAGACTCTCAGAGGCATTCATCGTCACACACGCTCGTGCACCGACGCAGGAAGAACTTATGAGCTTTGTCGCTTCCAAGACGATAACCAGCGCACAACCCATTCCCATCCCCATTATCCCCATCACCCCCATTCCTATCCCCTCATTGGTCACGACGCAGCAACACCCATATCAGCACCAGCACCAGCACCAGCGAATGGCTTTTACATCCGATCCGCCGAGACAGATCATCGCGTGGGAGACGAGAGAAATGGACGAGCTCAAGCGCGGACCGTCGCTTCGCCATTTGGGACATGGTAGCTATGACAGCCTTGGATTGGGACATGTTGGATACGGACCGGAGAGGACAGACCATACAGACGCGGTTGTGCTCTGCGGATCTCTCGAAACTGGCGCTTAGCCGTTGAAGGAATACGGCAGAGCAGACGTTGTCGGGATCGATCTTACGCTTGTACTTTTAATTGGTTCATGTATACTACCCCCCCTCGGCCTTGTATCCCCTCCTTTTTGCTCCCACTCAATCAGCGCTTTTATGAGGAGCTTTACTGTCGAGGACGGGCAGGGACGAGAACCCTACACGAGAGGATTGTACACCTGTATATAACTGAAAACGTGGGCGGAGGCTGAAGCTTGCCTACTGCCCCTGCGTAGGGTAGTAAAGGATAACTCATCTGATGTGAAATGCGCAACCAGGATAAAACACGTGCTATTTCTCCAACAACCTGTAACAGGATTGTTCGCCCTAAAAACAATCAAAAATTATGTGACATTAAGAGACTAAGCGAATAACGGTAATGGTGATGGTGAGTCCACCATGGCGACTATGAGGGGAGACGAAAGAAGATCGCAGCGTAAGTGGTGTCATGCATTTATCCGAACGGGAGGCGTGATAAAGTTCGCGCGATTAGGATGAATAAGGACTGAACCGAACTGACGCCCCAGACGGAGCAGTTTTAGAGGAGCATAGAGCCGCAAAGAATGGCAGTAGCGAGGATGCCGACGCCCGTGGTATGCTTGTACGAAACTGCGCCGCCGTTTTGAGTTCGCGACGTCGTGGCGGTGGCCGAATTGAGAGCGGCCGACTTTGTGTCGCTGCTAACGTTGTTGTTGTTGTTGCCGTCGTTGGTGCTGACCGTCCTAGGGAGAGTGAATGTAGGAGTGGCCGCACCACTGGGAGGAGCGGTACTAATATTGGGAGCGGTGCTCGTCGCATTGGCGGACGAAGATGCGACGTTCGTGCCGTAAGCCGGGGGGGTATTCACGAGGGACTGGTCCTCGAGCTTGCCAATACCGTAGCGGATAATTTCGCCTGAGGCGCCGGTTTCTTGCAGCTCGGGAGGAACAGTTTTTCCAGTGGCGTCGGCGATGGTGAAGCGGGTGGTCCAGAGAACGCTGGTTGAGGAAGGGGAGGTGAATTGGTAGAAGTAGATTTGACTGTTAGGGTCGACGGCGGGACAGGGGTACGAGTACGTGTTGTTCGTGGTGCTGGTGCCATCGACCGTGCCAACCGCTGTGAAGTGAAGTACGGGATGAGTGAGTGAGGTGCAAATCATCGCCCCCGTCACCGGCGTCGGTCACGGTCACGAGCAACGGGCGCCCAATGGCCGAGATGCCGAGGTGACAAGCGCGGGCAGATGATGAGGGTAAAAAAAGAAGAAAATTACTGACTGCGAAGGTGTACCATTTGTTTATTAGAACCGGTCATGAGCTGAATGTTCATGACCTTCCAGACGCCGGTAGGGTCAGGGGTCCATAGGATAGTACATGGGCGGCCTTCGTTGAAGACAGAGGCTCCTGAGGGCTCAAGAGGGGAAGGGTCCGCACGAACCGACGCGAGCTGGAGCTGGAGCAAGGAAAGGAAAGCAAAGTGGGTAAGCACGGTAAGCATGGTAAGCATGGTAAGGGTGAGGACTGACGGCGAAGGCGAAGAGGGCGGTAAGAGTGAGCATGTGTGTATGTATGTATGTGTATGTATGTGTGTGTATATATGTGTGTGTATACTTGTATACTCGTATATTACTCGAGGAGGTGGTTGGGAGTTGGGAGGAGTAACGACTGTGCAAACGAGCGGTGGTGGCCGCGAAAGATGAAGATGCGGAAGCGCGGAAGGCGTTGGCGCCAAACACGTCCAAAACTTGTTCCTTTCCCTACCCTTCCTTCCGTTGACCCTGGGAATTTGCCCTTGGCAGTTGGCAACAACACATGGTTTGCAAAAAGTGCGAAAAGGTACGTATATCGATATCCGTCGCCCGCCCCAAACAACACAGCACAGTGCCGCTCACGTACCGTCCTCCTGAGTAGAAACTGTCCAAGCTCGCGGCGCCTTCACCTTTTGAACTGACAAGTACAGTGGAGGGTAAGCGCAAGATTGGCGAGAACAAGCTCTTGTCCAAGACTCCCGGCGCCCGTCTTGGTCATGGACTTGGGATAAATGCAAGTGGTAGCGGTAGTGGCAGTGGAAGTGGCAGTGGAAGTGGCAGTGGAACGCGATACTCGCCGTATGCGCGTGCGCTCCCGAACAAGTGCAAAGACTGCAAATCGAGTGTCACACAGAATGGTGCCAAATACTGTCACAGTGAGTACAAGTCCGAGTCCGAGTCCACGAATTCGAATTGATGATCTTGAATGTTACCTCGGCTGGTATTTAGGCTGCGCGTACAAGAAGGGAATATGCAGTATATGTAGCAAGCAAATAGTCGATACAAAAATGTACACAATGTCCACAAAATGAGAATGAGGCCAGTATGCATCGTGCAGTGCAGTGCAGTGCAGTACAGTACAGTACAGTACAGTACGAGTAGATGTAGAAGTAGCAGTCGCTGTATCCGTAATCATGAGTCCCGCATATACACTAAGAAGGATATGTCCGGTCTGTCCCGTGTTCTGTGTCTCATGTCCCGTCTCGTCGTCGTCGTCTCGTCCCGCGCCATCCCTATTCCTACTTGACCTCGTCCACTATCCTCCACCCCGGGGCGACATTTCACGCACCGCACTTGACCACGCACGCACGCACCTGCACGCTGCACACACTGCACGCTGCACACTGCACACTGCACAGCAAGCCATCAAATTGCAAGTGGCCGAGTGCTGGCGATGGCCCAGCCTATTTACGATGACCTCGGCCCTCTCGAGCAATACCTGCGGAGTATGTGTTGGATATCCTTCCCTTGTCGTCCGTTCGAGCTTACTCTACCCAGTCTCTGGCGACCTCGACATCATGCCTGGCTCCCTAGCAGAATTTGCGCTCGAGCATGAATTTGACGACCACCATTATTTCCAAAATACCTGGATACGCGACATCATTGCCAGCATCGTCAACGTCAGTCTTCCGTCCTTGTCCATTCCGTCCTTGACCTAACAGCTAATTCTGCAGATTGTCAACGAGAATTTCCATTTTCATTTTCATTTTCGCTCCGAGGCGCCACAGTCGCCGCCGCAGCAGCAGCACGAGTTTGCAGAGCGTTTCAAATACGTTGTCATTTCCTCGTCCCTCCTTGCATCCTCGCTGCCGCTGCCCCACCAGCAGCAAGTTGTCCCTGCCCACTCGCGAACCCCGTCACCTCATGACCCCTCCGTATCTCAAATCAATATCCCCATACGACACAATTCACAGTCACCCTCTAGACATACGGCACACTCACGCCTGTCCCCCGCACTCTTTCTTGTCCCGTTCTTTCTAGTGCTCCTCTCCGTCTCCGCCGGCCACTACATTACAGCACTCGTAATCATCGCTGCAGCGATGCAATATGCTCTCACACTCTTTCCCAGCCAACCAGATAAATCTTCCCAGACCATCCTTACTTTAGATACATTAAACACCCTTGTCGACGCTGACGCTGCCTGGAATACCGCAGTCAGTGAGGCAATGTCGATTATGGACAGAGGAGGGTACGTTTCACCCAACCATCTTTCCTGATAGTCTTCGACTAATCCCTGTCCTTCATAGGCATAGTCCGATGTCACCTTCATCCCCTCTACTTCTTTCTCTGCAATCGTGCCTACAAACAACGGCTACGCAATGTGATAACATCCGACAACTCTTCTCGCCTCTTACTGCTCCTGCTGAATTGATCCAGCTCTCTGAGATGTATGCGCCTTCGTCCCCAGCCTTGTCCACACACAGCCCAATCAATACCCTGGCACACGGCAGGACATCTTCTAGCCTGCAAAGTCCTCGTTCAACCTCCGTACTTGATAAACGGTCCACATGGAGTGGCGTTCTCTCTTCACGGCCCCGCATGGGCCTTGCCACCCGTCTCGGATCGCCACAAGCCCGCGATGAATTTATGGGTGTAAACTCTATTCCTTCATCTCACCTCCCCTCCTCCGGTCCAGCACCACTGGCGACCGAGGCAGGTGGATCTCCGTTCTTCTGCGAAGACTCTGATGGTGATCCTCCATTTGGGGTCATGGCCTTGCAGCTCCAGCGTGCGTACCGCACCCCCAATCGACAATCCCTCGAAGTTCCAAAAAGCAACAGCACGTTGCTTCGTACCTCCCCCACAGCCTCATGGTTCACAACTCTGCAAAAATCACGGCATCCATCCTCCATGACCGCGCTACAGTACTCTCTACAGGCAGCACTCTCTAGCAAGCGGTTTTCTTGCTGTAATTTGCTCGCACTGCGCTTTGAGGATGACGAGGACGATGCGTACTGGGAAGACGTGCACGCGGTCATTGCTCTACTCATCTCTACGCTCGAGGATGAGACGGCCCGTCTTGTTGAAGCCCTTGAATCATCTCATATGAGTCGTCAATGTGAAGAGCTACCCACCACTCTATCAACGCCAATCAACCCAACAGGTTCTCCCTCCCATCGGAGCCGTGCCCAGCACCGACTGCAAGGGCCGATATCGTTTGCACCGCTGCCTTCTGGCCTCGCCAAGTTCATCTCTCAAGCGGAAGCAATGGAATCGGCCCTGGACCAGGCCAGCGACGCATTGCGTGCATGCACAAGCAGCGTTCGCAAACTCGCAGGAATCCCGCTGGATGCAGACGAAAAGCTGAATAGTGCTGCTAGTGCTGCTTTGCAAGCGTATGAAACATTGCGACGCGATCTCGGACGCGCACTCCGCGACTGTGAGCGAGCACGGGATCCATTGCTAGGCCTGATACCGAAGGCATGCGACGCTGGGTCTGACTCGGACGAACCCGCAGTGCCTCCGCTGGCTCAAGATCAATCGAGTGCCGCCGATTCCGACTCTGGCTCCGGTAGGGGTGATCCCGACAGCCCAGATGCCCTGGTGTACGTCTCGAGAGGACCCGCAGTGACGGATGATGTAACAAGGCACCTATTAACTGCGTCGCACCTTCCGCCGCCTGGTGAGGAGCAACTATTTGAGGCGGAGTCGGCACCCTCTACACGCGACCTCAGAGAGCGACCCTCATTAAGCCGTGCAGAACGTATCGCACTGGCGAAAGCCAAGCGAAAGAATGTACAACACTCTCCTGTGACACCTGTCTTACGGCCTGGCGGCGAGATCGTCGAGGAACTTAAGCAGGTGATCAGTAGAGTCAATAATCGAAAAAAATTATCACTTCTCGTTACTGCGGACACCCGCGACGGTTTCCATGGAGAACCACAGACCGTCGGATGCATTCCACTGATCGACCGACTCGCTACTGACCACGATACCGAGTTATCTAACTGCTTCTATTCAGATTTAGACGCCTGAGTTGGTAGTTTCTTCAGATAACATTATTGGTTTACAATCCTTGCCTTTACCAAGAGGAATAGGGTTTCTATATGCTGCTCCCGCTTCTCTTTTTACTTTTAATTTTTTTCATCTATTTTTGGCACATTCTGTGTGTCATTCTGTAGTAACAAAATCGTGAATGTAACCGTGGGATTTGTCGGCGTTGGTCCTCGTCCTCGTCAACAACGTACAATGCTTCGCCTGGTGCTCTTGGCTACCGCAGGCTCTCTGTTTCATACGACAGTGGCCTCGCCATCGTCACAAAGTTTCTTCCAAGCCACCACTCCTTCGCCTGCCGTCGTCGAAAATGGTGAATACAGGCCCGCCCCACCCTGCATGACCCCTTTTGGTCGCTCTCACACTCGACGCAGCTTCTACCGCACAATTTCGCCAATTCCATATCGGCCAACCGCTCGCCCTGCCCAAGACCGTAAAACAATGCGTCGTCGAAATTCTCTATCGCAACTTTGCAAACAGTTATTACCACCCTGAGATTGTAGATTATGTGTGAGCACCCTTTGGGGGTATTTTGGGATTCGTGGACTCATTCCGTTTCGTCCTTCCCTCAGACCGCCTACCGCTTGTGGTGCTGTTGGGAGCTGGGCTGGGATCGCTCTCAACTGGACTGCTACTTCAAACGGAGTGCGTTATCCTCTTCCATAGTTGCGTTCATTGCCTAAACCTTTTGCAGACTCAATACGACAGATTGTCTGGTAGGTGCTCCAAGGACCCCCGTTTGTGATGACTAGAACCGGTTTGGTATAGCTAGGATCTATTCCTACATACATGAGCCGTCTTCGGTTTGAGACATGACCTTGTCGCCATAACACTCAATCAGCTCGGTCTACTTTTAGAAAGGATCTACGCTATCCCTTAATAATGGCTCTTCACCCCTTGTCCGCTCATCTTCCAACACTAAGTACTGATCAATCTATAGGTGTAACTTTCCACAACGTTGAGAGTAGGTGCATTTCTTGAACGATATCCTATTTGCTCACTGATCTAAAGTCTGGCGCACCTCGACCTCTGAGCCTACCTTCGGTGGAATTATCTGGACAGTCCTCAAAGATGTGACGAAGTATCTCCCACTCTTTGCAAAGCCTGGAAGCTTCATCTTGGACCTAAACAATCTCGTGGACCCCGAGCTTGGCCTTACTGGAGAATACAATGGCAAGTCCCTGTCAAAACCCATAGTCACTTTGAACGAACCGCCAGAAAAGTCCGCTTGAGCGCCATTTTCTATGCATCAGACGGTTTCCTGCACCCAAAGGCACCCTCGGCAGATTTTATCGTCCCCCTCAGCACTCTACGGAATGATGATTCGAATATGTTCAGCGTACCACCTGGAGGAAATACTACCATTGCGTTCCCAAGGAATACGATTTCGGCTTTCCTCGAGATTCAAGCCAGTGGGAATTATCAAGAAGAGTTCTGGTATAACAACTTGCCGAACAAGTACCTCTCAGATTTACCCAGTGGAACAACGTATATCCTCTTTTCTTTTATATGATTGTCTTTCCTTCAACTCACATGCACTACAGATATGGAAATGGTGCTTTCCGAGAGGTACGAGTGTTAGTAGATGGTCAACTGGCTGGAGCCGCCTTCCCTTTTGCAACGCTCTTCACTGGTGTGCACCCACCTTTCCTAAGAAGGACCATATCCTTGATACAGTATATCGCATAGGTGCTTGGATCCCCACTATCTGGAGACCTGTGGTTGCAATCAATGCTTATGACTTGCCAACATACAACATTGACTTGACACCCTTCGTGCCACTCCTCGCTGATGGCAACAACCACACCATTACTCTGGACATATCCTCTGATGAACCTGATCACTGTGGGTCATGGTTCACTGCTGACTCTAGGCTTGGCCGACTAATTTGGTGCAGTTGTTGGACCTAACTGGTATCTTTCGGGCAATGTCCAGGTTTCCACGAGCAAGTCTTCAAATCCTACGACTGGCAAGATTACTTCTTACCAGGCCCCCATGTGGGCATCCACCACTCATTCTGCTGCACCTGGGCCCATCGATGGTGACTGGAACTTCACCGTGGCAGCCACTCACAACCTCAGAATTGAAGCCGATATCGTCAGTGGTGATGGTGAGGTGAATCATGTTGTGTGGACGCAAGACCTCCGATTCTCAAACATACAATCATACCTGGACAACACTGCCCATTGGGTTTGTACCTGAGTGGCTCGTATGGTTGTCATTAATGGTTCGTCTTATAGATCCTCACGCAATCGGCTAGAGGCTTCAGCGTCTCAACGCATAATTTAGTTCCTGTTGTCACAGATCAAATTGACTTTCCCCTCTCAATAGACTTTGCTCGAGTAGCAGATGAAACTGGATCAGGTTGTGAGTCTGTATGGTGTATAGTCTCTACACTTAGGCTGACAGCTCTTAGGGACCACAACCTTTGACCATGCTTACAATCGAGCATACCTCCCCAACCCTTTCCAGTTCTTCACCAAGATTGATTCATGGCAACATGCCAGTAAGTTGTCAGGCTGGCTGTACTTTCTTATACACACCCTTACTCAACTTGACAGATGGTACCTACATCCAGATCCCAAACCATCACTATGTAAAACATGCCAATGGCTCAACTGAGAATACCTTCACCTACTCAGACAGCAAGCTCAACACATACTCCAGGAATGTTAGCACACTGAACTCAACTGTTACAAAAGATGTAGAGGGTGGGTCATTAGCATGGGACTGGTGGACACTCGCTAGAGGAGGCAATGAGGATGCACAGGTCATGGGACAAGTTTTGGATGGTGTTGAGAGACTGCCAAGAGGACAGGGTAGAGGTTGCTAGTTTTACTATGGGCCATCCATCTCAACTACCACAATGTAGTTCAGTTCAAGGATGAAACTGCTGATATAAATTTATGGCTGTCAAATGACCTATGCACCATGAGCATTGCAATAGAACTGGGTCAAGGTTGAAGGTCCAATGGATTATGATAAAAACTGACAGACCCAATGACACCTGTTAAAGTTCTTGTTCCATTTGCTGATGGAGAAGGGTTCTCTGGTGCTCATCCACATGCACCAGCAGGAGGTGCAGTCTGTGCCATGTGGCGGGTGGCCGTCATCTTGATCAAGAGGAAGAGGGAGAGGAGGTTGCAATGGAATTGGTCAGTCCACAAGTTTCTGACAGAAACTGCAAATTCCAGAGGGTTGGCAGAAGGGGGGTCTTGTCAATGTGCACTGGCAGGAATCAGTTTTTAAAACTCAATGTATGCAAACAGCAGGAACCATGACAGATGTGCATGGCAGCAAATGGTGGGCCTTTATTAACCACACAGTGGCAGGCTAGCAATAAGCTAGACAGTGGTGTACCACCCACTGGACAGTACCATCTAGTGAGCCATGGGTGACAGGAGGGAGTTTATGAGAAGTAAACATCATTATTTTATGTACAGTGAGCAAAAAACTGATTCACAGAAGGTCAGATTTTGCTTGTGAGTCAAATTATGGCCCAGAGAACAAAGATAAATCCATGGGAAATTCTGAACACAAAGGTAGATATCATTTCCTTTGTTGTACCAAAGTTCAGAACTTTAGTCTCAGCCAACCATTTAATATACAGTTTACAATCAAGCAGACTCAATGAATCAGTTTTTTTGCTGGTACTTGGTTTGGGCCCCTTTGGCCCTTATCACTGCCCCTATCCTTCTGGGCTTGCTCTCAACCACATTTCCACAAACCTCACTTGGTGTTCTACCCCATTCTACCTGCACTTGCCCAAAAAGCTCACCCACACCAGCAGGAGGTGCCTATAGACATTGGGCTGCCACTTTGAGGTGTTGCCACCCATATTCAAAAGGGCTGAGGCTGGGTGACTGCAGGCCACTTCAAGACAATGACCTTATTTTGTTGGAACCATTTTGAAGCCTTCTTGAAGGTG
>Ga0307515_10020766_pt1 | contig 11690 bp, 8 predicted proteins | sample 17_EM_MG_FD_194513 | JGI IMG/M metagenome (GOLD analysis project Ga0307515, IMG submission 194513) | Populus trichocarpa ectomycorrhiza microbial communities from riparian zone in the Pacific Northwest, United States - 17_EM | ecosystem: Host-associated > Plants > Roots > Unclassified | place... | reverse complement strand
GTCCAATTTCTTGAAACTGAAACACATCATCAAACGATAAAACTTGGAATCCAGTTACACGTAAAACTCACTTTGTGCAACTTTTTCAACCCAAAAACAAATAGAAAAGATGAAGGGGAAAAAAAAAGAAATCTAGAGATCATTTTACATGCAAAGACCAAAGTCATATTCGGTACAAAAAAGAAGGCATGCTAAGCTTGATTTGGCATGGAAACAAAGACTCCATGATGACCATAAGGCACTCTCTGGGGCAGAGTTAATATTGCAATTGGATCACTTTCAAACTTCTTTGCATCTATTATATAAACCTACAAGGAAAAAGGCGTTAAAGAGAATTTGAGAACTTGTGTCAAGAAATGTAAACCCAACTTAAACCACTGGTTTTGGAGAAAAGTCATCGACTTACTTGAGACACATTACGTTCTTCATTGTGTACAAAAGTAATAATCAAACCATCATCTTCTTCAACGCCTCCCTGTTTAGGCACAAAGGTGCTTCCTGTGCAGAATGTGTTCTCTGGAAACTTATGATACTCTGCCTTTACCGGTTGTTCATTGCTTCCCTCCTGCCATGTAAATTCAAGCAGCAACCATGTATACATTTCCATGCTTGGAAATCCAAATTGAATAGCATAGAGTGATGGAAACAAAAGGGATATGCATAAATGAATTTACCTTTGAGAAGGCTGACATTTCTTCATTAAAGTGTAATTTGGCTACAGATCCATATTTACAGATTCCTGACGCATGGAAAAATGTCAATCTCAATTTTGTAAAATGTAAAAGAAATGTATGCATCGAGGATGGATTTTTTGTTACCAGAAATAGAGCTTGCCAAGGAATCGATGACTTGTGTGTACCCATACTTGTGTTTTAAACCAGTGACATCTTCATTGATGAAAGGAAAATCCATGGAGCAGTCAGCACCTGTTAGATATTTCTCCTTAACCTCCCCAGTTACCACGTTTAGTCTCCATTCATGTACGCGGTGCAAGAGATATCCATTTTCTGTTAAACCATCAGCATCATCTGACTTAAATCCTTTCGAGAACCACTCGAACTTGTCCTGACCCCAATCTGGACCCGGTATGATGGATGTAACAGCCTTACATCCCCGCACAACAACCTGTCCATGATCGGTGAAAGATTTAATTCAGGAATGAACATTCAGCAATAAATTTATTATCAATCAGAAGTGTTAAAGAACCAACTCAACCCAAAAGCTTAAACTGTTAGGTGAGTTCCCAAGATATGATTTATATTATTCTCTAACACACCCCTTCAAGTGAAAGCCTTTTGGGCTTGAAACTTGCACAGGCTCATATTACCTTGTGCTTAATTTTTATCAAATAAATGGAGATAGTAAGATTCGAACTCGTGACCGCTTGGTCATCAAGGCTCTGATACCAAGTCAAAGAACCAACTCAATCCAAAAGCTTAAGCTGTTAGGTGAAGTTCCAAGATATGATTTATATTATTCTCTAACAAGAAGTAACTAAACCAATTAATATCAACCAAAAACTAGAGACTGTTAGAGCTTTTTGCTGATCAACATTAACAGTACTTCAAAAATTGAGGGCAACATTCTTTCTTTGTTATACTTGTCACCAATTACTCAATTTTCTCACCTCATTACTGTCCTCAAAACAATTGACAATATGAAATGTGCAGTTTGGTTCTACTTCAAACCACTTGACTGACTCTGCACTCCCGTAACGAGGCATCACTCCAATCCTCGCAGTCTCTTTCTCCTCATACTTCATCAATCTGCATGTGAACATGGATACCTCTTTCTATAAGCAAGTGATTGTGTAATTGGCATTGCTTTAAAGAAATCCAATCGATAAATCTATACTTACTGTCCACCCTTGATGACTCTTGTTATGTCAACTATCAGAGGATGATCAATGATCACGTTGTAGCTGATACACAAAAAATAATGAACAATAATGAAACGGTTCTAATATATTTGTTTCGGATTGACCATATGCTGGGTTTGTCTTAAATTCCGGTACAAGTGAGAAACAAATACATTCATGTGCTTGTAACTTAACTAGCAAAAGAAGCATAACTAAAATAGCTTATTGGATAAACAAAAAGCCTTGGATCATATAAAAGTTTAAGGTTCTTATATTTCAGATTAAAGGCAAAAAATGAGTGCTTATTTGTCTAGTGACTAGAGAGAAGAGAGAATTTTAAAGTGATTTCCTTCTACGTGTGAGGTAACTTTGTAAAGAATAATAATAATAAAAAATTCTTCTATCTTGTATCATGCTAAAACATATAGATTGAATGAAAGTGAGATTAGGTTATTTAAGAATTTAGGTTAAAAGAACGATTTTGTATCACTCCCTTAATCTCTAGCTTTCTCATAGTAAATTATTCTTTATATGTTTTGTTAGATAAAATCCTAGTTAATAAAAAAATCCTAGTTAATATAGGAATTCTTAATAATAATAAAAAAGATTTGAGCTAAACTAGTTTATTAGAATCTTTATTTAATTATATAGTTAGATTAAGATAGTTAGAGGTGTCGTGCTCTCCTCGCGTGGGCACGGCGTTGCGGTGTCACTTTCCGGGCGGTCCTGGAATAGTTTTTGGTTGGATAAAGAAGTCGCCAACGGATATTATGGTTACTAGAAACTCAAACTGGTCTTTTAAATATTCTAGGCAAGTGACTGATTGCATAAAAAAATGCTTTAGCACCCATAATACACCTTACTTGAGGTAAGCTACATTGTTTTTTTTTTGTTTGATTGTTATGGTCTGATGATGTTTCTATTCCTATTATGACGGATTTGCTACGATGAACAAATTCACGTTTTCTAAGTCAAGAACTTGGTCTAGAATAGTGAAATGTCCTGAATTATCATAGAGGCTTTTTTTCATGACAAACTTGGAATTTTTAGCTATCACGTCATTCCAAATAATATTTCTAATAAAATTCTTTGCAGTTTTTTTATCCTTATATTATGAGTGAATGGGTTGTATTATTCCCAATAATATTTTGGATATTAACCTCATACAGGTTTTTAATTCTTATATTAAAGTGAGTAATAATAAATTATTATCCCTAATAATATTTTGGATATTAATATCTTTTAGGTTTTTTATCTTTATATTAGAAGTGAATAATATATTCTTCTTTCCAAAAATAATTTTTTAATATTTTTTAAATATAGGCTAAAATCCTTTGGAATTTTATAAACTTGTTGTAAAATCCATGCAATTTAAAAAAAAAACATGCCAAAGTATTTTAGATTTTTTTAAAAAAAACAATGCTCAAATAATTTGAAGGATTTTTGGCCATATGTAAGAAAAAAATAAAGTATATTTTTTAAATTTTTTAATCATTTTTTAAGTTTTATTTGACAAAAACTCATTTTTCTTTGTAATAAAACTGTCAAAACATGCCTACAGAGGTGTTTTTCAAACACATCCTTAAAGCAAAAAACCCTTTAGCAAAAAGAGTGCAAGTCAAACAACCTCTTAACCCTTTGACCTGTTTTTTACCCCGACTAGGTTGACCTGACCAAGTTTACCCAACTGGGTTGACTTGAAATCTTTTGGTTTGACTATAAACCAAACCAAAGACCTTGGTTTGACTCGAAAACAAAATGAAAGCCAAAAAATAGATTAAGCACCAAAAAAGTACAAAATAACATGAAAAAACCAATCAAACACAAAAAAATAAAGAACACGAAGAACATTCAAACCCAAATTCTAGCAACATGAATTCTAATCCAGACCATATTTCATGAAATGAAATAAAAGGCACAAAAAGGATGTAAATCAATCACTAAACAATAATCAAGCATAAAACATTGATGATTATCAATCAATAATCATGATTTAGTCAAAATAGGTTTCAGTTTAAAACCAAAACCCTAGATCATTATCTAATGATGTCATGTGAAGGTCAAGATACAAAGAAATGGACCAAAACTGGTCCAAATCATGGCGCTAAGGCAATGCTCTTGCCAATAAAATGAAAAAAACTGCCTAGTAACTCAGAAATAGCCTAGAAACCCAGCACACTATCAAGCCTCCAAAATTGGTATTTTTTTATTTCTAAAACATGCTTCCTTCTTTCTACCAAGTCACATTACTATAAACAAATATATTTGAATAAAAAAAACTAACAAATAACATTAAAACATCAAAATCATGCAAGAGATTCAAAACTTCAAAACTGTCAAAGCTAAACAACCTACATGTTTATGCAATTTGGATTCAAATTGGTTATAAACCTTTAATAGATCCCAAACAAAACCTAGAAACCAAAAACATGTATCAGCCAACACAGAAAACATCACAAACCTTATTGCTATATTTGGCAGATTTCAAAACCAATTCATTTCATCAAAACTTATCCAATAAACATCACCTAAGTATTCAAGAACATCAACAAACAACTCAAAGCAAGATTTAAACAATAAAAACAACATTTTTACGTATTAATAAAAATCAAAACTATAGAACATCGTAACACTAAAGCAAGTTCAAAAACATCATTAAACATGTAAAACAAGCTAGATGTGTGCCTCATAGACATCACCTATTAGGTTAGTGATGGATTATACCTTCCCAAAACTTAGAATAGTTATTGCCTTTCTTCCTTCAAAAATCCAATCTTTTGCTCAATCTTTAACTTATCCTTTTAGCTCTTAGATGCCAAGCAATAAACTTGATTATTAATTAACTCCAAGAATAAGCTTTTTCTCTTCTTTTCCTTGCCTTTTTTTTCCTCTCCTTCTTTGATTTTCAAGGGGGTATTTATAGGGTTTCAAACTATGATTTTTATGGATTTAATCAAAGATTGATCCTCATTCATCAAAGCTTGACCCTCTAATCAAAATGAGATGTTATAAGCCTTTAATAAGATACCTCTAATAAGTTTTTAAGTGTGAAAACACAAAGAAATTGAGTGGTTTTACACAAAAGGGTATCTCAGTCAAGGCTAACTGAGTTGACCAATTTCTTGGCTTCGCTAGAGCAACTTCGATATAAACGTCATCAGAGACCACCTGAACTTGGTAGAGGAGAAGCATACCTTTTGCTTGGATCTATCCTTACTCAATTTAGAGGTGTAACCCCACCTTCATTCATTTAAAAGTGTCAACTCAATCAGCCTATAATCTAAAAATGCAGTGATGGCTGATCGGGGACAAGATGCTGTTGAGTTCATTGAAGAAAATAAGATGTAAATGTTTGATGAGAGTAGCTGATATTTGTTAAGGGAGTGTTTCTCAGTTGAATGGTGGTGGTTACAACCCTAAAGGTGATCAATGACGCCACATTCATTCGCTTATAGGTGCCTACTCGATCAGCCAAAACTATCAAAGAAAAAGCTAAACAATGCCCAAACAACACGTCGTCTAGGTTAAACCCTAAAAATCAAGATTTTTTTAATTTGGGATTTGTCAAACTTCAATTTAGTCTATGTTCTTCCAATTGCTTTTAATTGCACCCATAATTACCTCTCAAACTATTAATTTCATCCAATTTCACCCTTGCTAAACTCAATTATCAACCTTAAAGTTGACTATCTATTTCATTTTAGTTCTTGGTTATGAAATTATGCATTTTGACCCTCAATTGATCAATAAACTTCTAATTTATTCAATTTAGCCCCTATTTTGATTAATTTCAACCCTTGTATTCACTTGTCTTTTTTGGTTTGGTCCTTGGTTTTGGATTTCTTCAATCAGGTCCCTAATTGCCCATCAAACCTCAATATATATACAATTAACTCCTTAAAATTACAATTAAACCCCTAAACTTTAATTCCTTCCAATTAAAGCTTAAATTAACTTCAAAAATCAATTTTATTGCAATTAATCCCTCAATAAATTCAATTAAACCTTGAAAAAAACTAATTGAGTCCTTAAACATCTAATTTTGTATTTTCCTTGCCAATACGGCCTTTATTAGTCAAAAATATGTTGTCAAATTTTTCAATCATGTGTATTTTGATATTCTTCAACTAGTCTTTAGCAAATTCCTGGGTGTTATAATATATTCTTCTTAATGATATATTTTTTATACTTTCCTCAACATTTTTTTCAATTTTTTGTATTTTATCTTTTTTATAATTTTTTTGCATGTTTATATGGGGCACTAAAATGGGTAACAACAAGAGGTGTGATCTCATTATAAATATAAGGGCTAATGTATTCAAAATTTAAGCATGTTTATGTGTGTTGATAATAAAAGTGTTTGTTGATAAAAGTGAATAATCAATAAAGATTGAGAGGTTTATCTAAATACTTGTTTATTTTATTTTCAACAATTGGTATCAGAGCTTAGGTTTATTAGAAGAGGAAAACACAATAACCTTTTCTCTTTTCTTAGTTAAAAACATAGCAGTGTTTTCGGTAGTCGTAGCAGAACAACAGTAGCTAATTGAAACCAACAGTGTTACAAGGAACCAACAATGTTTATCGATCAACCAATAGCAACTACATTTCATCAGTAGATCAATTTGAAAATAAAGTAGAAATGATCTTTGTTCAACTTGTGAAACTATAATAGTTTTAGAACCTTCCTAGCGTAGTGTTTAGAGCAGCAATAGTGTTGAACTAAGTCCTCCCAGCAACTCACACAAGCAATAGCTAATCAAAGCAGTGAATAAGCCCTCAAAACTTGCAGCAAATTAGAAGAAATTGTAGCAAGAAAATTTTTCTTTCCAATAAATTATTGACAATTCATTATCCCTTTATTATGGAACCAAGATTATTTTTTGAAAAGAAAATTATCATGGCTTCCGATAATTTTGTTAAACCCGTCATTCCTCAATTTGTTGGATATTATGATCATTTAAGTATGTTTCTCAAGGAATAATTGAACCACCATCCGGATCAACAATATTAGATGTGCAAAGAATAAAAATATAAGCGCAATGATTGAAAGATTTCAAGACAAAAAATTATCATTTCAATTGATTGACCGATCAATCTTGGAAACCATTATTTGTAAGGAAACCTCTAAGGATATTTGGGATTCAATGAGAAAGAAGTACCAAGGCATAACTAGAGCAAATAGGCAGCAATTTCAAGCACTTCAATCAAAATTTAAATTACTTAAGATGAATATGGAAGAGTAGGTCACAAATTACTTTTCACAGACGATGGCAATCGTTAACAAGATGTAAATTCATGGTGATAAACGAAGGATATCACCATCATTAAGAAGATTCTATGATCATTGACACTAAAATTTAATTTTATTGTGTGTTCAATAAAGGAAGCTAAGGATATTGATGAACTTTTCATTGATGAATTGCAAAGTTCCTTGCTAATTCATGAGAAAAAGTTGAATTGACAAGACAAGAAGGAGAAAGCTTTACGAGTCTCATCTAATAATTATTTTTCTACCTCACAAAGAGTTGGTCGAGGAAGAGGAAGGATCACAAACAACAATTATGGTAGATTTTAACCATATTAGAAATTTAAAGATAATTAGTTTTATAATTCTCAAAGAAGAGGAAAAAGATATGACAATAATCATTCAACTTCTTACAAACCAAAGTTAGTGGACAAATAAAAGGTTGAATGCTTCAGGTGTCACAGGTATGGACATTAAAAATCTGAATGCCACACTAATTTGAATAAGAATAGTGGTAAAAAAAATCTATTTTTATATAGAAGGAAGATGAAACATCGTTATTGATGGCTTGTCATATGAATAAGAAAAATCATAAGGGAAAGTTTGAAACTTAGTGGTAGTTGATTAATAAAGAAAAAGAAGAGCTAAGAAAGGTAGTCAAACATGTAGCTGAAGAGAGAGAAGTTGTCTCTTAGTTGCTCTAAGATGAGAATGATAACCTTAAACTAGAGAAGAAAGCAATACAAGATCAACATAAGCAAGATGTTAAGTCATTTAATCACGAACGTGAAGATTTCGATAAAATGGAGCAAGAATGCTTTGAATGGTTCAAAAGGATTAAAAAGGAACAAACAAACTTCTTGTTGGGTATAAAGATGTGGAAGAGGGAATTGGAGAGTAATTTTGATAAAAGACATGAAGAGATAGAAAGCTATTAAAGGATAAAGAGAAAGCCTATGAGCTAAAATAGAGAAGTGAGCTTCAACATATTGCTTCTCATAAAGAAAAAGCATAAAACAAGTTGGAACAAGTTATTTTATTAAAAAAGAAACTTAATCATGAGAAATAGAGAAGCCTATGAAAAATGCACCACAACTAGTAGATGATCAAAGCCCACTTGAAATATCAACAAATAATGATCAACGATCACAACATATTAGAAAAGAGCTTACTTGGATAAATGTTTATGAGGTAACTGGAATCAAACAATCTAATGATTCACTTCCTCATTTTGCTCTATTCTCATATTATGATCTTGTGATTTCCAAAGATATTATTAAAGAAATAAAGTGGAAAAAGGCTTTGGATGATGAAATTGATGTCATTAAAAAAAGCAATACTCGGGAATTAATAAAGTTTCTAAAAGGACTAAAAACCATTGGTGAAAAATGGAAGTTTAAGGTTAAAGAAGAATCATTCATTGTTAAACTAATTCTTTAAGAATATTAGTTTAAAGGAGAGAATGTTAGATAAAATCCTAATTAATGTAGAAATCCTTGATAAAAAAAGAATTATGTTAAACTAGTTTATTATAATCCTTGTTTAATTAGATAGTTAGAGGTGCAATCTCTTTATCAATATATAAGGGCTAATGCATTTAGAATTTAAGCATGTTTATGTGTGTTGATATAAGTATGTTGATAATAAGAGTATGTGTTGATAAGAGTGATTAATCAATAAAGATTGGGAGATTCATCCAAATACTTCTATGTTTTATTTTCAACATTTTTTTGTATGTAATTGATAGTGCTTATTATTTATATATTTTGTACTTTTATTTTGAGATTCTTGAGCTATCTCCGTAACATTAAATTATCTTCAAAGTCAACATAGAAGGATTTTCTAAAACTATAAAAAGTGATCTTAATATTGTTTTTGTGCTAATTTGGATCCACGTAAGAGAAAATTGGCCTTTGGACAAGCAAAAAAAAACATACTAATATATTGAACTTACTTTTGTGTAACCCCTATGTCATGGTTGAGGACACTTCTATTGAACTTGAGATCAGCTTTATGCAATAACTTCTCTCCATCAGCTAAAATGTGCAACCAAAAAAGGTACATTTATCGATTACAATTCATGAATAAACTATTTTGTTTTAAATTTGAAATAATAGAGAACATCATGAAAAATATAAAATCATACATACCAGATATAACTCCAACTACACAGTAAGGTTTCATCCCATCGAAACCTAACATAACCAGTTCCCCTGAACCAGGAGCTTTCTGTAATGTAAAGAAATTCTAATTCATATATAATATAAAAGGTATGACTAAGACACTAAATAGGCATGGTTTAATATTGATTTTCTAGCAATAATAAAGGCAAATTGAAAGAACCTTTGGATGGCTAGTGAACGGCCGATCCCATGCTCCATTAACATCCCAATAATCAAGACTTTCTAAGGTAGATATGCCAACCTCTTGAGGTAGGTAATTGTCACCAGTTGCATAAAGCTTCCCAGAATGAAGAAAAATGTTGACATTTTGATAGTGTTTAGCAATTGTGCCAAGTCTCAACTAAAAAGGCATTATATATAAGGATTAGATCCATCTAGGTATAAAGCAACACTATATTTATATAAAAATAAAATCATTAATTCCTCAATTAAAGATATGTATGTCAAATATACCGCATTGATAAGGTTTGATGCTAAGATAGCTAAAGAATCTCCTTCCAAGTTTGGTAGGAAAACTGGCATGTTCCTTTCTTTCTCTATTTTGAAGGATTCAGACTCAACAAATTTGTTCTTGTAGGAGACAATCCAATTCCCACTAGCATTCTTTCTGAAATAAAGTGCATGAAGCATCCCTTCTCCTTCTACCCAAATTTGGCTTGTTTTTCCAAAACTTGATACTGTTGATTTTAGACCACCAAATAGAGGATTTGAACCTGCATTCCACAAAGAGAGAAACACCATTTATTTTCTAGTGATAAGTGTTGAAAATAAATTAGATTTTTGATTTTTCTGAAAAACAAAGGAACCGGTCCACTGATTGAGAACCAATCAACTAGTTAAGTCGGCAGAATTAATTTTCCTGATCATATTAGATTTTTGTTTTTTTAGTTTAATTTCTTATTTGTCTAGGACTGTAGGCCTATAAAAGTAGTGTAAAAGAGAAAAACACTTAATAAAATATATCTTCCTCTCAAATTTCTTCTTGATCTTTAGCTTTGCAATTTAACATTATTATCCATAATAAGCTACTACACTAATTTTCTTTCAACAAGTGGTATCAAAGTTTGTTCTGATTGTTTGACATGTCTAATTAAAACTTCTCACTTCAATGTCCTCGTTTGACAAATAATAACTATGAAATTTAGTGTATCCGTATGAAAGCTTAGCTAGGTTCTCAAGATTTATGGGAAACAATTGAAAAGGGCTTTGAAAAGCTTGTGGAATAGTGATATTGACTTCAACCTAAAGGGAGGTTGTGCAAAAAACATGAAGAAATGATCAACAAACACTCACAATCATCCACCAATGTCTAGATGATACCACTTTTGAGATGGTGGTTAACACAACCACCGCCAAGCAAGCATGAGAAGTTTTGCAACAATCAAACTAAGGAGCTAATAATATATATAAAAAAAAAGTACGCCTATAAAAGTTACGAGGTGACTTTGAAAAGTTACATATCCTTGAAGTAGAGAGTATTTCTGATTACTTTACTAGAGTATTAGCCATATACAATCAGATGAAAAGATATGGGAAGAATATAGAAGAAACGAGTGTGGTAGAAAAGATCATACACTCGCTACATAAGAAATTCCATTATGTTGTGGTTGCGATAGAGGAATCACAAAATATGGATTTTTGACAATTCAAGGTCTCATGAGAAAACTACATGTCCATAAAGAAAAAGTCAATGAAATTCAAGAAGATATTGGTGTATAAGCACTCTTCTCAAAATTATCTATAAAAGAGAAGCAAGATGACTCCGGATATAAACGAGGAGGTAGAGGTCATGGATAAGGCAGAGAAAAAAAAGAAAAGAAAAATTTGGAAAAGAAGGCTGAGGTACCCTCAACAGATCAACTAGTCGATTGGCGACTCGTTGAAACTAACCGGTTGATCGGATCCTCAGATAGTAGTTATCCAAGACCTAGGTTAAAAAATTAAGTGTTATAATTGTTAAGAAAATAGGTCATTATGCCATTGATTGCTAGAATCCAACAAAAAATATTGAAAAGAATGTCAATTTAGTAGTAGAAGAGGAGCAAGAAGCCACCCTATTACTAGTCCATAATGAACAAATGAAAACCAAAGAAAACACATGGTATCTTAACAATGGAGCCAGCAATCACATGTGTGCGAACAAGGCTAAGTTCATGGAGCTTGATGAATTAATTAAAGTTAATGTCACATTTGCAGATCATTCAAAAGTTTTCATCAAAAGGAAAGGTATGATTCTGATTCAAATGAAATATGGTAGTCATCGATTTATTGGTGATGTTTATTATATCCTAACTGTAAAAAAAAAAAGAGCAATATATTAAGTTTGAGACAATTATTGGAGAAAGGTTATGAAATTAAGATGAAAGATCATACTTTCACATTACTTAATACTCATGAAACT